>JACCDH010185555.1_pt1 | contig 12678 bp, 13 predicted proteins | sample 7442481 | NCBI WGS metagenome assembly JACCDH01 (sample SAMN15323433, study PRJNA562643) | freshwater metagenome | isolation source: river surface water | place: USA:Blue River Watershed | collected 2017-08-15
CATTTGTGAGCGGAGCACCGTCATCGAGAGTGTCACCAAGTACATTGAAGAGGCGTCCAAGCGCAATTTCACCAACAGGAACCGAGATAGCCGCGCCAGTGTCGACAACTGTAAGACCGCGTTCAAGACCTTGTGTATCTTGCATCGCAATCGCGCGCACACGGTCAAGACCAATGTGCTGAGCTACTTCGAGCGTAATTGACGTGTCACCTGTTTTAACAGTGAGAGCATTAAGGAGTGCTGGCACACCACCTTCAAAATGAACGTCTACAATCGGTCCGATAATTTGTGTAATAGTTCCTGTGTTCATAGTAATTTGTAATAATTTATAACTTGGACGCTATGGTGTACCACCAAGCGATGAGGGTCAAAGTTTTTGGCACTCATCGCTTAGAAGTACTAAGCTTATTTCATCGCTTCAACACCAGCAGTGATTTCTGACACCTCGGCGGTAATCGCCTCTTGGCGAGCCTTGTTGTACTTAGTCGTCAACGTCTTCACCACCTCTTTTGACTTATCAGTTGCGTTCTTCATTGCAACCATACGAGCAGAGTGTTCAGAAGCCTTACTCTCAAGTAGCGAGTGGTAAAGCACAATCTCAACAAGTTGTGGAATGAGCGCGCTCAGCACCTCACCGACTGACGGCTCAATTAAATACTGAACTGGGGCTTGTTCAGAGAGTCGGTTGTCGCTAAACTTACCTACCTTAGGCTTGATACCGCGCATCATGTCGTGAATATCAGGAACAGAGATTGGAAGAATCTGACGCACGACAGGCATTTGTTCAAAAGTTGAAATGAAGTTTTGATACACTGCAGTTACTTTTTGATACTTCGTATCAGCAAATGCTTCAATCACTTGCTTTGTCATTGTCTCGACGTCTTTGAGCGAAACACTGTCGCTGACGTTTGTATAACTTGCGAGAATTGTCTTCTTTTCACGCTGTGCAAATTCGAGCGCCTTACGACCGATGGCAATAACATCAACTGTGGCATTTTCGCGAAATATTTTTTCAGCTTGTTTTAACACAGCACTGTTAACACTGCCGGCCAAACCTTTATCACTCGTAACCATCACGAGAAGCACTCCTCCGGTCGCACGTGGAAGCGTGAGTGGATGAGCTACATCTTTAGCTGTATGCGTCACTCGCGTCATGATATTGAGCGCAGAGTGCACATACGGACGACTCATGAACGCTCGCTCCTGACTCTTGCGCATTTTTACCGCCGAAACCGACTCCATTGCCTTAGTTACTTGGCCGGTCTTTTTGGTAGCGACTATTTTGTTTTTAATTTGCTTGAGCGCCATGATGAGTTACTTATGCGATAGTAGCCTTGAAGTCTTCGATTGCTTTGTTGATTTTTTCCAATACTACATCGGTAAGTTCACGTCCTGTTTCAATAGTTGTAAAAATATCTCCACGGTCTCTTTCAATGAATGAAAGTAGTGATTCTTCAGTTTTACGAACATCCGCTACCGGCACGAGGCTAAATAGACCAGCGTTAGCTGCGTAAATAGATACTACTTGCTTGTAGAATGGCATCGGGTTATTTTGTGGCTGCTTGAGAAGTTCTACATAACGGCGACCAGACTCAATGCGAGACTTGGTATCTTCATCTAGATCCGAAGCAAACTGCATGAAAGCTTCAAGTTCACGAAACTGCGCGAGTTCAAGACGAATCTTTCCAGCAACTTTTTTCATCGCCTTAGTCTGAGCAGAAGAACCTACACGTGATACTGAGATACCTACGTTAAGTGCTGGTCGAATACCTTTATTAAAAAGGTCTGTTTCAAGGAAAATCTGACCGTCAGTAATCGAAATGACATTGGTTGGAATGTATGCCGAGACGTCTCCTTCTTGCGTTTCAATAATTGGAAGAGCTGTAATAGAACCTCCGCCAAGCTCCTTTGAAAGCTTTGCTGAACGCTCAAGAAGTCGTGAATGAAGGTAGAAAATGTCTCCAGGGTACGCTTCACGTCCTGGTGGACGACGAAGGAGGAGTGACATTTGACGGTAGGCATTTGCGTGCTTACTTAGGTCATCAAGAATGATAAGTACATCCTTACCCTGTTCCATGAAGTATTCACCAATAGCCATTCCTGCAAACGGTGCAAGGAAAAGAAGCGGTGAAGCTTCGGATGCTGAAGTAGCCACAATTGTGGTGTATTCCATAGCGCCAGCATCCTGCAGTTTTTGCATGATACTCGCGGTCTTTGAGCGCTTTTGCCCAATGGCAACATAAATACAAAGTGGACGCTTTTCCTTTGGTTCGTACTTTTGATTGATAATAGTATCAATCGCAATCGTAGTCTTACCAGTCTGGCGGTCACCAATGATAAGTTCGCGTTGACCACGACCGATTGGAATCATTGAGTCAATCGCCTTGATACCAGTGTGTACTGGCTCATTCACCCCCGAACGCTCCATTACTCCGTATGCCACACGCTCAATCGGCATGTTTTTCTTACCAACAATGGCTGGCTTACCATCAATAGCTTCACCAAGCGGGTTTACCACTCGACCAACGATGTCTTCTGACACCGGGATAGAAAGTAGCTTATTGGTACGATGCACTTTCATACCTTCAAACACCTTTGAAGCATCACCGAGAATCACCACCTTGACTGAGTCTTCTTCAAGGTTAAGTACGAGTCCATAGAGGGTATCGGTGTTTGAAAGCAACACCTCAAGCGTTACTCGAGTATCAGGAGAAAACACCACCATCTCCATCATCTGGGCCGAACGGAGTCCGTCGATAGTTGCGATACCGTCTCCAACGTTGGTAACAAGACCAATTTCAGTTGCGGTAACAACACTATCTAGAGATGCAATTTCTTTTTTAATTCGTTCAATGATTTCTGTACTCATACTTAATAAAGGATTTACTTAATAATAGACTCGTATAATGATTTCAATGCGTTTTTGTAACTGTGGTCATATTCTTTGTAGTTGTATGTTGCTACAAATCCACCAATCAGTGTTTCATCAACAACCTCTGTAATCTGTGTATCTTTTAATGTGCCGAGCTGCTCAAGTGCTTTTAGAACGGCAACTTGAAGAGCGTGCGCATCTGATGTTTTTGCAATAGTGACAATTGCTGTTGTTGCGTCAGTACCAGCTTCAAGAGTTCGAATAACTTCAAGTAGCACTGGGGCATAGAGCTTGCTGTGATGCTTGCGATCGAGCGCTTGTTTAAGACCAATGAGGGCATCGTTAACTGATGTTCCCTTATTGATAACTGTGATTAATGCCTGTGCGTACTCTGTTTTCATAGACTATGCAGCTCTTTCTTTAAGGACTTTTTCAGCTGTGAGGACTGCTAGTTTAGCGATTTCTGCTTCGCTCTCCTTACGAGCCTGAACCTTCATTTCTTCGCCACGAAGCGCAGCCTCCTTCACTGCTTGCTCCGCCTTTTTTTGTGCTTCGATCAGAATTTCGTTCGCTTTTTTGTCAGCAAACTCTTTAGCGCGAGCAGCCATAGCTTCAGCTTCTTTATTTGCTGCTGCCACAATCTGCTTCTGCTCTTCTGATGCTTCAGCTAAAGCTCTACCCGCAGCTTCAGCGTCTTCGATTCCTTTTCTAATTTTCTCTTTTCGTTCATCTAAGAGCTTAAGAATTGGACGATACGCAAAGCGGTATAGCACGAACACAAGTACTGCGAAGTTGATCAACTGCGCAATAAAAATCCGAAGATCTATTCCTAATGCGGTGATTAATTCCATAGACTATTAAATCGTCTTTATACGAAGAGAATAACGAGCGCTACTACCAATGCGTAAATCGCAGTCGATTCTGTAATCGCCATTGTTACGAAGACAAGTGGCGTAACTTTTTCTTGTACTTCTGGGTTTCGGCCAATAGCTTCCATCGCTTTTGATGCAATCATACCTTCACCGATCGCTGGTCCAATCGCACCCAAACCTACTGCAATTGCTGCTGCTAATGCTTTTACTGCTTCTGCTTCCATAATTTATCTTGATTACTTATTGTTAAAATCCTCTCTTTTGCCCACTATGCTGCCACGGGGGATTCCTTAGGAGGAACCTCCCAAGCCATAGTGATAAAGATAGTGGTCAAAAGTGAAAATACAAACGCTTGAATAATTGCCGACAAAAGCCCCATGAAGAGAAATGGAAGCGGTAAGAAAAATGGCATAAGGAATAACATTACCGCACCGAGCACTTCACCAGCAAATACGTTTCCAAAAAGACGGAATGAGAGTGAGAGTATCTTAGAGATTTCTCCAATAATCTCCATCAAACCAAGTACGAAATTTAGTGGACTTGAAAAATTAATAAATTTTCCGATATATCCAATTGGTCCATTGGCGACGATGGCTGCAATCTGAATTCCGACGACACTCACAAGGGTGAGCATGAATACAATGGTGTAATCAGCCATGACAGAACGAAACAACGCTGCGCCGTCGTATGTAACAGCTGAGGCACCTGGTAAAAAACTAAAGAGGTTAGTCACGAGAATAAAGAGAAACATGGTAAATGCCAACGGAAAAAGAATCTTGACTTGCTTTTCGTTTCGATTGAGGGTGCCTATGAATTTGTACCCTCCTTCAATAATGGCTTCGATTAGATTTTGAAAAGACCCCGGTTGCTGCTTAATTGAATAATTAAGCTTTATCGCTCCTGCCATGAGTACAAGAGAAAGGAAAATTGACCAGAAAAATGAGTTTGTAACTGGGAAACTTCCAATATGAAATAGCACTTCCGGAGCCAAAAATACAGCTACAGTCGCGTCTTCTGGCTTTTCTAGTCCTAAAAAAGTCGACAGCGCGAGGAGTGCGACAATGAAGAGTAGAGTGTATGCGCCTGACTTGGTTTTAAGCATATTAATATCTAGAATTATTTTTCCTTAACTAACGCTTCGTCTTCTTTCCCAGCATCGTCTTTTTTTACATCAAATGAAGCAATTTTACGGTATCCTTTACTTACTTTTCTATATGCCAATATCTGAGTAACAATAAATGATACTGCTATGGCCGAAAGTAAGAATACTTTTTCCTTCCCGAAATAACTGCCTAGTGCGTAGCCGATTCCTCCAAGTACTAGCACTGGTCCTAGAATAGACGTGATACTAAAACGAATGCTTTCTGCGAGAATTTTATTTTTCATAATTGAGGAGCCGGATTAGTACAGTTCTTTGCTGATTTCTTATTTAAATCAGGCAAATACTGAACACTAAAATCCAAAAGTATTTGCGACTGCATACTACTACTTTGCGAGCCATCGTCAAGCGACACCTCTTGATAAGTCCAACATTCCATATAAACCGTCAAATATGTGACTAAAGTGCGCTTTAACCTGATATAATTTTATATATGAAATTTTTTGGTGGAGTAATTGTAGCAATAGGAGCCTTGATTTTACTCATGATAGTGAACAATTTCCTTAGCTAGTTGACGAGGCTCGCCGTTCGTGCGAGCTTTTTCATATGGAGCCTTATGTTGTCTTAGATAAGAAAGTCGGCGAGACGCCGCTTTCGTGCGCAGAAGAGTGGAGAGCGAAACATCCGCAATATGCGGATGTTTCGCTCGCCTACGCCGGCCGCCTCGACCCGATGGCTTCAGGGAAACTTCTTGTACTTATCAGTGAAGAGTGCAAAAAGCAGACTGAATACCATGACTTGGATAAAACCTATGAGTTTTCTGTTTTGTTTGGAATAGAGTCAGATTCTCTCGATGTCCTCGGTCGTCTCAATGTTTGTAAGCCAAGTAGTGATATACAACTTGAAAATTGGGTTGGACTTGGGCTAGCGCCCCGGAGCGCCCAATTTGAAAGTTCGTATATCACTACTGTTATTGAAAAGTTTGTTGGAAGAATCGAACTCCCTTATCCAAAATTCTCTGCCAAAACCGTAAAGGGTAAGCCACTTCACATGTGGACGCTTGAAGGTAGATTAAATGAAATTGAAATTCCAACTAAAGAATCTGAAATCTATTCCTTTGAATTTTTAAATATTGAAAAATTGTCCCGAGATGAGCTGGTAAGGCAAGCACTAGAAAAAGTTAACTCTATTCCGGAAGTTACTGATCCGCGTAAGGCTCTTGGAAATGATTTTAGACGCACCGATGTGCGTGAGGACTGGAACAATATTCTTAATGACAATTCCCTACCTTCAGAATTCATAATCGCCGACTTTATTTGCACCGCTAGTTCAGGCACCTATATGCGAACGCTCGCTTACGAAGTCGCTAAAAAACTCGGAACCTGCGGTCTCGCGTGGCGAATCCATCGCACCCATATCGGTCACTACGATAAAGAATCAAATAGCTGGAAAATTGAATATTAAATCTACTTCCCTTTCTTTTTTAACGCTTCCACTTTTTCTAAATAAGCACGGACTGTAAGTACATATTCAGCATGACTCCATACGAGTGGCGCAGTAGAAAGATGCGCTCTAGTGTGAGGATGCATTTGTTCTGCCAACACACCGCTTTCAGTAGCGTGAGAAACTGTCCACTCAAGTAGTTCTAATGCGCTCTTAAGGTCGGCGAGTTTTTCTGCCTTTTGGATTCGATAGCGTGCAATCCATAGAGTACAAATAACCCATGGGTTTGGAGAATCAGCATCTTGCATGCGGTAGTAAGCATCGCCTTCGTAACGAACATAGCCCTTACTTTCACCTCTCACCATCAAACGTTCGTCGATGGCTTTCATCATTTGAACGATACGTTCATCGTCGACATCGTAAACTCCGAAAATAAGGAGTCCATGAAGACTGCTTGTATCTACCGTCCAATCGTACTTTAAATCACCATCATCAGTATGAGTGACTTGTTTAGCAAAATACCCTTTTTCAGCATCGAAAAGAACTGTTCCGATAGCACTTTGAAGTCGCTGTGCTACTGCTTGATAGGTACGAGCTGGTTCTGATTTACCCAAAACCATGGCAAATTTAACCGCTGCCATAAGAGCCCCATAAACTGAAGCTGCGGTGTAAGTTGATGTTCCGTACTTCTCTTCCCAAAGATCGAAAGACGCTTGAGGTAGTCCGGTCGTAGGTTCAATGTACTCTGTCAAAAAATTCGCCGCCGGCTCGATGAAAGAATTGTACAAAGACTCGATAAATTCGATGTCATGATATTTTTCGTAATGTTGCCACAATACAAACAGTACTGAAGCGGTTTCATCTTCTTGTATTGGCAAGCTTGGCTTGCCACCAATCATCCATGAGTGCCAAGAACTTCCAAGCACACCATCACTTCTGTATTTATGCATCAAGTATCCCGCTGGGTCTTGAACTTTCGCAATGAATTCAAAGAAACGTCTCGCTGCATCACGGTAGCCGCTTTCGCTAAAAGTATGTGCAACAAAAGCCGCATCACGAGGCCAAACATAGCTATAGGTATCACGACCGTGATGCAGCATATCAGTATCACTTGAAGCAATAATTCCGCCGCGGTTGTCGGTATGCGCTCGCATGATAAGAAGTGAACGCTTGTATAAAGTCTGTAATTCCTTTGGTAACAGACTTAAATCAGTCTGCTCCTTTTCTAACCACGCAGACCAGTACGCTTCGGCTGAGGCAAGGAGACGATCAGGATGCTCCTTTAGCACCAACTCGTCTAGAGTATGAACTTCCGAGATAGACTTGCCACACGCAACCCAATAATAAGCATCTTGTGCTTCGCCTGCTAATAATTGAAATGACAGACCAATGATTGAGTCTACTGAACCATGTTCAATTGAATTGCGCTCGAGCACTCCATCGGTTGCATCTAAATATGTACCCTCCTTTCCTTCAATCCCAAAAAGACCGATGTTGTATTCAGTGAATGATTTACCTTTCGACATTGCATTCACTAAAATTGTGACGTCTCCTTTATAGTGAACAATGGCGTTTACACGCGGGTCATAAAAACCAGTATCTCCCCGTCGTGATTCAAATATGCGAAATTGTTGTGATAAAAAAAGTTTTATCTCTCTGGCTTCGGTTCTAAGATTTTTTACAGTGAAATGTCTAATGAAAACATTTGATTCATTATGGACTGCATCTTTACTTGAAATTAAAACACCGAGTTCGATATTTTCTGCAAAAAGAGTACCGACGCTAGTATTAACTTGACCACCCATGGTGATTCGCCAACTTGGTTCGTCGAGCCACGACATACGCCCGTCTACAAAAACTCCGATGCGATGAACGAAGTTTCCACTCGCACCACTCACATGATTGGCTTCGCCGACAAACGGAAAGTACAAATCACGAACTTGCCCGCGATTATCGAGACCGACGAGGAGATTGCCGTTTCCGAGTGTGACTGCGCGAGCCATAAAATGTTTAGAGAGTGTAACTCTTTAGGTGACGAACGACGACTGTCTTTGCAGCACTAGATGTCTTTGCTTTTCGCAAATCAGTAGCGCACTCACCGTCGCAAAGCACTACTTCAACCCAATTTGCAAAGTCATTTTGACCAAGCGATGTGTGATAGCTATAGACGTCAGCATGCATTGATGCAAAAGCATCACGAAGTGCGACGAGGTTATTTAAAATTTGACCATCATTAACCCAGAATGACGTATCATTATCTGCGTAGACGAGCGTCTTACCGACAGATTTTTTTGTTGCTTTTTTAGCAGCACCTGTCTTTTTGACGGCTTTTTTTAATGCTGTTTTTGTTGGCATGAAAACTTACTTAAGAACGAATAAAGAACGAAACCGCTGTACGAGTATGTCCCACACACCACGCACATGACTGATGATTGAGCCAAATTCGGGAACTACTTTAATTCCTAAATCTGGAACTTTATCAGATACTACCCCCAAAGCTGCAGCTTTTTCTTTTTGCAGAGCTACAACTTTGCTTACTCTTAATTGTAAATCACTGAGCGCGTTCATGAAAGCGATATACGCATCATATGGGGATTGGTACGGACTGAAGTACGCATGCACATCGCCGTCGTTACTCCACTTGGTACACATATAGTAGAAGTGGTCGGAGGTTTGGAGTTTGCGCCATGTCTCGATAAGAGCCTGGTCTTCTGTACTCATAATATCTTCTTCGAGTCGATAGGTGGCGGCGATAGCGTCACGCTGAATATCATTCCCAGTCCAGGCGGTGAGGTCACGGTCAGTATCAGCCCACGTTAAAACATCTGGCACGTCGTACTCTCCAGCAGCGTCGTAACTCTCAACGGTTTCGCTTGCAGTTTTGAAACTAGTATCTGGATGGCGCATGACCATTTCTGGAAACGCGCGAAGGAAATTGAAGATTCCAGTATCTTCCCACTGGTGCTCACCAAAACTTTCATAGTCCATGAAGAGATTAATAGTTTGTCCATCACCATGGTGAGCGTGAATCCAGTTGGCGTATGTATCGGCATTAAGTGGCCAGCTTGACCATTCTCGATTACCAAAACGAAATGCGATGTCGTCAGATAGTTTGTAGTTCTTGAGAAGAACCTTAATTTTTGAACAACCTGCAGGACGGTAGAGGTAATTTGGACTTCTCCACCCGAGATATTTATCCCAGCCTTCGGCCATGATACCGACGTAGCCATTGTCTTCACACCACTTTGCAAGGTCGTTTCGGTACGAAAGTTCAGTGTTGCGAAATACCTTTGGCTTTACTCCGAAGAGCTGCTGAATACGATCGTCATGCTTCTTCACTTGTCGTTCAAATTCTGGAATTGAATAGAAAAATGCGAGTGAGTGGTGGTAAGTGTCTGCCAAAATCTCAACTCGACCAGTTGCAACAAGTTCTTGAAAAGACTCTAGTACATCTGGAGCAAATGCTTCAAATTGATCGAGGACCGTTCCAGAGAATGAAAGATTAAAACGAAATTCAGGATGCTTATCCAAGAGCTCCTTAAGAATTTTATTGGTTGGTCGGTACGATTTATCTGCGACTTTCTCGACAATCTTTCGATTATTTAAATCGGCTGCAGAATTGTCATTAAAATATTCTGTATCGTTTCCGATATCAAATACTCGATATCGTTTTACACGATACGGTTGATGAACATGGAAGTACGGACAGACGGTGAGCATATTATTGTGTAGCTAATCTTAGCAGACTTTGATAAATATTTTTTATCTTGTTCGCTGCTTGTTGCCACGATAAAGTCTTCATTTGTTGCTTACCTTCTTGGACCATTTGAGTGCGAATGACTGGGTAGCGCATCGCTGCCAAGATTTGGTTCGCCATTTCGTCTGTGTCCCAAAAATCTACCTTAAGTGCATGAGTTAACACCTCACCCACGCCTGACTGCTTGGTGATAATAGATGGTGTTCCGTGTTGAAGAGCCTCAAGTGGCACAAGACCAAATGGTTCTGAAACGGACGGCATAACTACCAAGTCAACACTTTGATACATACGATCTCGTTCTTCTTCCCAGAGAGCTCCCGCGAAGCGCACATTCTCAGATAATCCCATTGCTCCTACTTGTTCGATGATTTGCGGCAACATATCTCCCCATCCAGAAACGATGAAGATAATATTTTTATCAACATCAACAACTCGTCTCGCGGCCTTTATGAAATAGTCGACACCTTTTTGAATACTGATGCGTCCGTGGTACAAGATAAATTTCTTCCCTACAGCGCGAAGCTCTTGAAGAGTCGGTTCATGTCGCGTCGGTTCGTACGAATCACAACCATTGTGGACGACGATTACTTTTTCTGCGGGAGCAAGATGCTTTTCGATAACCATATTGCGAGTGTAGTTACTCACGGTCACCACGGCGTCCGCCATAGCAAATCCTTCTTGTTCGATTTTAAATACAGATGGGTCGACGTTATTACCGCCCGCTTGATCGAATGAAGTCGCATGAACATGGACGACGAGTGGCTTGCCACTTGCGACTTTGGCAGCAACTCCAGCAAGATATGAAGTCCAATCGTGGGCATGGATAATATCGAACTTTTCTTGCTTAGCGATGATAGATGCTTGATGTGCGAAACGATGTACTTCTTCAAGAATGGTACGTGACTGGTAAATCGGCAATCCTTCTCTTGTGTACCCGACGATTATTTCCATCTTGCTGTCAGACTGCTGGTATGGTTCGAGCGTGATGTCGGTTTGTCTAATACTTACGAGCGAACCGTACTCAGCAAAAAGAAACCGTGCGTTACCGACTGTTTTTTGTGAGCGCGGGAGAACAAAGATAACTTCTACACCAACATCGAGTAATTCGCGCGTGAGTCCATGACACGCTACACCTAATCCACCGTTTTTAGACGGAGGAAACTCCCAGCCAAAGGTCAGTACTTTCATGCGATAAGCACCGTTCGCACATTCGCTGCGTTCAGTTTACTGAATCATATCACAAGGACGTATTTAGATTACCCTCAGTGATGCGCGAAAACTGTTGATATAAGGCCTTAAAATCGCATTGACTAGATTCTATAGTTCTGCTAGAATCACCCAACTATGTCACAGGATTTATTGATAAAAATGGTGTCTACAGGCGACGAGAAGGGCGTCGGTAAGGGCCATACCTACTATACTCGTTTTAATAACAAGAATAAGAAGGACCCAAGCAAGAAGTACGAAACAACCAAGTTCAACCCGATTGCTAAGAAGCACACGACCTACAAGCAGAAAAAGTAATGAAAGAGCCGCAAATGCGGCTCTTTCATTTTATATTTAGGCTGTCTTCTATTATTTCTGTAGCCACTGAGCTAACCAGCGAGAACACGAGTATCCCAATCAAGAAACTTGCAACAAATACTCCAAAGGCAAAGCCGAAACCAAATCTAAATCCGTCTGTTACATTTAATCCAATTACTCTTTCCGATACTTTAAATTCATTAACAATCTTTTGAGGTTTATCATTTTGAATAAAACTATTTTTATTCCTGCTAATTTGCCAAATCAAAACTCCGATTGAAACTGCACAGACACCTACTACAATTAGTAATGCTGTTAGTATCTCCATAAATAATTACAACTTCCCTTGTGCAGCGAGACTGTTCTGTGCGCAAACGTCTACTAGTACTTTTTGAGCAGCGGCTGCATTTTCTTTCTTTCCTCCCCACGCATGTAAGAATGGTTCTTCAAGTGCACGTGAGAATGAGTATGTAATCGGCCATGGCTGAGCACCCATTTTGCCAATCGCATTAAGGTTATCAGTTGAACGTTGTGACGCCTGTCCGCCAGACAGGAACACGATTCCAGCGCAGTCATATGGAACTGACATATGGAAGGTGCGAAGCGTTGCTTGTGCAACTTGCTGCGGGGTTGATTGTTCTCGATACTTACTTCCCGCAAGCACCATTGATGACTTGAGAATCAGTCCTTGTAAGTCAACACGGTATTCAATCAAAGTCTGGAACAAAATTTGAAGGGTTTTGGTAGTCACCATTTCAGCACGTTCAAGAGAATGATCACCTTCAAAAATAACTTCTGGTTCTACCATCGGTACAATTCCTGCAGCCTGCGCAAGTTGTGCGTAACGTGCCAACTGAATCGCATTCATTCGAAGCGATTGTTCAGTCGGTGTTTCTTCTTCATCGATAGTGATGACTGCTCGCCACTTCGCGAAGCGTGCGCCGAGGTCATAGTATTCGTCGAATCGTTTATCCAAATCATCGAGTCCTTGGGAGACAACTTCACCTTTAAAACCATGAAGTTCTTTCGTGCCAGTGTCTACCTTAATACCAGGAACAATACCTTTTGAAGTAAGAAGATCGGCAAATGGCGTACCATCGTCAGCAGCTTC
>JACCDH010041598.1_pt1 | contig 12674 bp, 10 predicted proteins | sample 7442481 | NCBI WGS metagenome assembly JACCDH01 (sample SAMN15323433, study PRJNA562643) | freshwater metagenome | isolation source: river surface water | place: USA:Blue River Watershed | collected 2017-08-15
GCCGATCCTTATTCATATGGTACCGTCAGCTTAGAACGCATCCTAAGGTTTCTTCCCATATAAAAGCAGTTTACAACCCAGAGGGCCGTCTTCCTGCACGCGGCATGGCTGGTTCAGACTTGCGTCCATTGACCAATATTCCCTACTGCTGCCTCCCGTAGGAGTCTGGTCCGTGTCTCAGTACCAGTGTGGGGGATCATCCTCTCAGAACCCCTATGTATCGTAGCCTTGGTGAGCCATTACCTCACCAACTAGCTAATACAACGCATGCCCATCTTTTACCGCCTCAGCTTTAATTATCAAATGATGCCATTCAATAATATTATGGGGGATTACTTCAGATTTCTCTGAGCTATACCCCAGTAAAAGGTAGGTTGCATACGTGTTACGCACCCGTGCGCCGGTCTCAAGTCAGATTGCTCCAACTCTACCCCTCGACTTGCATGTATTAGGCCTGCCGCTAGCGTTCATCCTGAGCCAGGATCAAACTCTTCATGGTAAAAGTTATTTGATCCGGCTTCCCAAAGTATTTTTTAATTAACAATTTTGGGTGGCTTATCTATTCCTTACTCTTATTCTTTCAAAGAACTTTATAAATCCCTTCACAATGTTTTACTCTCGTGAAGTCTTTATTTCTTTTTTTGTTTCCCTATTCTTCCTAAAGGGGCTGCAAAGATAATATTTTATTTTTACAAAACCAAACTTTATTTTGAATAATTTTTCGAAGTCTATCTAGCTTCCGTCTACGCTTCCCAGCGGCTTCTCGCTACTTTTTATTCTTAACTTCTAAACTATCTTCCAGAACGGGGCTGCAAAGATAATGCTTTATTTTTAACAACCAAATATTCTCGAAGATTTTTTTGAAGTTTTTTTTTCGAAGCCTTCAGTGTTTAGCACCTATCTCTTCTTTACTTCTCTTCTACTCTCTTTCAGAACGGGAGTGCAAAGGTAACGCTATTTTTTTCTCTTTGTCAAGCATTATCGTAAAAAAATATTGAGGCTTTTTCTCTATGTACTGCATTCCAGCAACTTAAGTCTATAATTATTTTTACAATTGTTGCAATATTAGTCGAGCACCAACAGTTTTTCCTCTTCACGACCCCATTGTCCCTCAAAATAAATCACATAATTTCCAGGCAAAAGATTCAATTGGATTTCTGCTTTTCCATGGAAATTTTTCCCTTCACACATAGATTGCCCCAATAAATTAACAACTTTATATGAAAATTCACCTGGAAAATTGGATTCTAAGTAACAATTTCCAGATGTTGGATTCGGAAATAGTTTAAAATGTTTGGATTTAACCGTTTTGGTTCGTGTATAAATCGGATCATTCTTCCAGCACCAACTGTCTAAAGCCTGCCATGCACCTAATGTATTCAATCTACCACCAGAAAAAGTGGTACTTTTTAAACTCGAATTGGTGTCAACCCTATTTAAAATCCAAGATTTCATCAATCGAATGGCAGAATCGGGATTTGATTTATAGAGATCCAAATACACTTTGCAAGAAGTAGTATACAATAATGAAACAGCACCAGCAACCTGAGGAGAAGCGAAGGAGGTGCCATTTTCTTCTTTATAAGGGAAACCCAACTTATTTGGAGATGTTGTATAAATATTCTCACCAGGAGCTGATAAATCAACATAAACTTTCGAATATCCACTTGAAACATGTTGATCGAGATCATCGGAATTGGACACTGTAATTAAATATTTACTGCCGCATAAAGTTGGAATATCACCAGAAACTGCAACATCCACATTTCTATTGGTTGCGGCACAAACAGAAACAATACCCACAGAACCAAGTGAATCGTACAAAGAGCACCAGATGGGTGCATCGTCGGCAAAGGCATTGTCCATTCCCACCGACATATTCACAGCCACAATATTGGCGCCTTTTGTTTTATTTGAACGAAGAAATAATTGTTTCATTTTGAAAGCATAGGACATTGAGCGAATCACAGCCAATTCACCATCGGCTGTTGGATCAGAGGGATAACACAAAATCGGCATGATTTTGATATTCCAATTAGAGCCCACAATACCCTTGGTGTTATTCCCTTTTGCACCTAATACACCGGCAACACAAGTCCCATGTCCATCAATAATAGACTCTCCATTAAAAATAAAGGGCGATTGATCACCACCATTCCAACCTCTGTAATCATCACGAAAGCCATTATTGTCGTCATCAATACCATTATATGGTATTTCATTTCGGTTGACCCATAAGTTAGGCATCAAATCTTCATGTGAAGTATCAACACCATCATCAATCACTGCCACCACAACCGTATCTCCATTTTTATCAATTCCACCAATTGAATTTTCCCAAACGTTGTAATTTTTGGTTAATGATAGATAATACTGTTTGGACAAATATTGATCATTGGGCACTTTTCTTTTTACAACCGGGTGTGTAATTTGAACAACATCGAATAGTTTAGATTGTTTTAGTTCATTTAACATTTCAAATTTTGAGGGATAAATAAAGCTACCGAATGTTCCATAATGCGTATCATTTAGAGTTTTCAGGGAGTAAAGTTGCCAATTTATATCAACCACTTCTATTTCACTATATGGATATTTATTGAGAAAGCTAGTCACGTTCTCCATGGTAGTATGTTGGGAAAATTTCAATAAATACTGATTATCGAATGTTAGCTGAGGAATATTGACTTTGTTATTTTGATTTTGAGGGACAATGGATGCAGGTTGTGCAAACAAAGAAAGTGAAATCAAAAAATAGCAAAGCGTGCAGCAAACATTTTTAAAAGATACCATTTAACAAAAATAATAAAGCCCCGATGAAAATCGAGGCTTTATTTGATAATGTTTGTTATGGTTTATTATTTTTTGTTAGCAGCAGATTTTTTCTTAGCCTCTCTTTCTTTCATTTTGGTAAGGTAAGTATCTAATTTACCTTTTACATCGCTGATTCTTTGGTAAGTTGCATAATCATCACAAAGAGCTCTCATTGCTGAAATACTTTTATTTTCTGGGGCCAGCGTTTCTGCTTTATTGTAATATTCGGCTGCACCTTCAAAATTTTTCAATTTCATGGCAACATAACCCAATTTAGTTAAGCTTTCAATATTTTCAGGTTGACTAAGTAAGTTAACAAATTCAGAGGTGAACAATGTAGTTGAATCTGTTTTACCGGTATTATCTAAAATTTTGTTCATTGTGGCTACACTTTTAGCTTTTAAGTCTAAAACTTTACCGTAATAAACACTTGCCATTTCATAGTTTTTAGCTTTTTGATAAAGGAAAGCCACATTGCCAATAGCTGTTTCAACTTCTACGGCTTGTTTTACTTTAGCTGCAGAGTCAATTTTATTCAACCAAGTAATGTACATTGATTTTGCAAAATTGTTTGAATCCGTTTTATCCATTTGCATTGCAGCTTTTGCCATAATCGGATAAACTTGAATATAGGTAGAATCGATTGATAAAAATGTTTTATTGATATCAATTTGCTCTTGGTATCTTTTTGTTTTGCTGTAAGCTCTGTCGAAGTAGTACAAATCTCTTTTGTTGATTTTACCGTTTTTCTTGAGCATTTTCAATTTAGAAATTTCAATTGACTCATTGTATCTTTGGGCATTGTACAATTGTTCAATTGCAACATCGTACCAACTTTCATTAGTTTTGGCGGTATCAGATAAAACTTGTTTGTACATTTTCATACCTTCAGTGATTGAAGAATCGCGAATTAGCAAGTTTGCTTTATTAAATGATTCTTTTGGAGATAGAGATCTCTTCATAGAAGCTACATATTTGTCTTCATACAATTTAAAATTGCGCAAAGCTTCTTTGTTCTCATCCATTTGAGTGGTTTTCTTCCCCACATAAGCGTAAGCAATTACACCATAAATATTTGGAAATTCACGAATGGCTAATAGGTCATTTCCTTCAGAAATTGCTTCGTCGAATTGACTGTTCAAATAAAGAGCTTCAACAAATTTTCTTCTTGCAGAAAGGTTATTGTTTCTTTTTAAATATTCTTTGAAGTAATAGATTGCACTGTCATTCATTTTTTGCAAGCCAAAAACTTCTGCCATTTGACGATAAGCAGGAGCATAATCTTTATCTTTTAATAAAGCTTCATGGATTCTAATTTTCGCCAATTCATAATTTTGAACACGGCGATAAACTCTTGATTCTCTCAACAATGGGCGTGGATCTTCAGGAGATTCATAACCAGCAGTGATGTATTGTTGAATTGTTTGAGATTGATCAGTTCCTTTTGTTAGCAACATTGCATCACCCATGAGCAATTTTGTTTCATAGTCATCGGTGGCAAGGGCCAATAATCTTTCGGCTTCTTTTGCATTCTCCAATAATTGAGCTGGGCTAGCAAATTCGATCATTAAATAATTTCTGGCAATTTCTTTATTGATAAAAGGAAGTAATTTCTTTTTCTCTAATAGGGCTTTCCCAATAAAAATCTGAAATGAATCTTTTTGGTTTTGACGCAATGCCAATTGCGCTTTGCCCACGAAATTAATCATGCACTTTGGCGACATTACTAATCCTGTATTAAATAATCTTGCTGCATCGGCCGTATCTCCTTTGAGAATTTGGTTCAATCCAGCATAGTAATAAAAATTGGCTTCTTTAGGCTTAGATGCGATTAATTCTTGGAATACTTTTTCAGCATCTTCAAATTGCTCATTACGAGACAAACGGTTTGCTTCGTCAAGAGATTGCGCATTCAATTGAATTGCAGCGAATCCAATAAAGCTAAGTAGAGAGATTTTGATGATTTTCATTTTCGAAATGCAAAAAAACTAAATAATTGTTATTATTATGTTATGTTAAACGAATATTTTCAATAAATGTTTTCAATTTGAACCTAATTCAATCGTCCGTCCAACGTCATTCGTCGGAATTAATCCATTTTTCTTGGTAATAATTTGCCCCGGTTGGCTATTAACAAAAGTTATAAAGCCATTGGCTAAACCCGAATAGCCTTGTAAATCATAGGCCACTATATCCTGAATAAATGGATATTGGTTTGCTTTGATTTGAGATTGAAAAGGATATTGCGGAGTTTGATCATTTTGTTGAACCTTTAGTATTCTCACTTTCCTTTGATTTTCTAATGAAATTTTATTGTAATTATTTCCAATGTTATTCAGAGAAATTAACCCAAGAACATTTGAATGTTGATTTACATAGTTGATAATCTCTTGATCTGTTTTGATATGTACAAGCTTCATTCCATTGAATTTAAAGGAAAGATTGGTTTGAGATTGAATTAAGGCAATCAATTGATCTAAATTTTTACCAGCAGTGTCGCAAATAAGTTCCGTAAAATGCGATAATGAATTTGTTGATTTTGAAAAGTGTTTTTGAATATGCGAGGTAGTCAATTCTGGTGCGCTAGATTGTTTGTTTGTGATAAAAACCAATGAAGTACGGGCCAAAGGAGTTTCATGAACCGTACAATTTCGGTGTGATGCTAAATGTTCTTTTTGAGATATTGAAAGTTTTTCATTGATAATAAAAGCTTTCTTTAAAGAATCAACTTCCAACCATTTCATAATTTGTTTATGAGAAGCATAAATTGGTTTTACTTTGGCTTTGGGATAATTAGATTGAAAAATTTCAATCCATTCTGTTACCAATAATGAATCATTAAGATCCACGTAAATTTCAATAGACCCTGCAGTGGGTACATCTTGGCCGGGACCATCATATTCAAAATTCTGACAGCCTAATAAAAAGCAACTTAGAATTACAAAAAGACTAATTTTCATCATTTCTATTTTTAGAATAAACAGTGTAAGCTTTATACAATCTAAAAATGCCCCAGATTGCAATTACAAAAGAAATAGATCTACTTGGAATGTGATTTTCTTCCAATGCTGGAATTTCATCATTGCTCATATAAAGATAAACTGCAGCCATTATAAATAGAACTCCTGAAATAACAAAATAAGGATAACCCACTTTCATTTTGCAAAAATAAAAAAGGCCGGTGGATAACCGGCCTTTTTACAAAAATAAATGTGTGTTTATTTTACCATCATGGTTTTGCTTACGCTATTACCACCTGCAATAAGGGTATAAGTGTAAACGCCAGATGTCAAAGTAGATCCGTCAATTGTTAATTCATGGTTTCCTTTGAAAAGATCTTTGTAGGTTTGAGTTTTAACCAAAGCACCCATCATGTTGCGAACTTCAATACGAACATCACCAGGGCGAGTTAACCAAACCAAAACATTGGTAGTATTCTCAAATGGATTTGGATAGTTTTGATTCACAACCATCACTTCTCCTGTGTTTGGCTGATCTACGTTTGCAAGACCAATTTTATCGTCTAAAATATCTTGAACAGGAATTGCTTGGTATAAAATTTTATTCAATACGACTTCGTGATTTGCAATAGAAGTAGCGTTGTTCTGTAAGTTGGTACCAGGAATATCATCTTGTTGCCAAACTACATGAACGAAATCATTTACATCTCTAGCTACAGATCCATAATCATCTTCCAATAAAGCAGACTGGGTAATGTTTTGAGGTGCGCCCCAAGTATTTCCAGAATCTTTGGAATAAACCAACCCTAAATCTCTGAAGTTAGCATCGTTTTCTGAAATATCATCTTCAATTGGAATACTGAAAGCACAGAAAATATTGCCATTGGTGTCGATACCTGCATTGGGAGATCTCAAAGCTGAAGTATTACCTAAACGTGCAACAGTAAATACACCCGACGGCAAGGCCCCATTTGACAATGCAGCGGTTGTTGCTTGTTTCAAAGTATTTACACCATCTCCAGTATAGTCAAATCCACCGCCAGTAGCAATTAATCTACTACTGTCTTCACCCATATCTTCATTCCAATACATTAATCCTTGGTATCCAGGGTAGAAGCTAAATTGTGTATCAGTTGTATCGTCATCTAAAACTCTAGCCAATCCCCAAAATGCATGAACCTTGCCTTTGTGATCAATTAATACATCACAAGTTCCATCTGCAGTAAATGGAGTATCATTCATCAAAGTTTTAGATTTGTAAGGAGCATATTTAAACTTCATTGCATCTAAACGCGTCCAAGAAGTACCAAAATCTGTACTTTTCCAAACAATGGTACCCATAAATAAATCTGAATTCACAATTGCTACATTGTTACCTCTTACATCAATGTTATATTGATCGGCACCACCGTTATCGGTTAAAGTACTGTCGTAGTCTGGCAACATTATGTGTTTAATATCCCAATTTTTACCACCATCTAAAGAACGGCTGTAAACCATAGGAGCAAAAATACCGTTTCTTGTAGGAGCGCGTTTTTCACCTGGTGCAGCTGAGTCTGTGTAGGAACAAATTAAGTGAATGGTATCACCGTTGCTCGCAGCTCTTGCCCAAATTGGCTTATAAGGGGCATCTTGAAGAATGCTGGTAGTTACGCTTGGGCGTGAAGAAGCAGAATTTGAAACGGTCATATAGAAACCGCCATTTGTAGCATCGTGACCAATAGTAAAAACATTTCCGTTGGACAAAACGCCGATACAAGGCCATCCAGTTCTTACGTTTTCAACTCTGTTACTATCGCTTTGACCCCAAACACCAGAAGCATCTCTGAAGTTGTAACCGGTACCTCTTCCAGGGAACCCTGGAGCACCTGAGTTTGAAGTTGTCCAAGCAGCAGAAATTGCTTGGTCTTTATGCATCACAACTCGGTGAGCAGTAGCATAGTTTGATTGCAAATCGTAATAGGTTGAACCAATTCTAACGAAAGAACTCAGGTTAGCACCACGTGCAGTGACTGTTTTGGTTGAAGGTTTAGACAAAGAACCTGACTTGGTATCGTTGTCAACCACAACATTGGCTCTTTGCGTTTTTACAGCAGAACCAAATGCTGCACCGGCTGGCATTGATTTTGGCGCTTGTGAAAAAGCACTAGAAATCAACGCAACTTGACTTAAAAATATGTAAAATTTTTTCATAGTTTTTTGTGTGTTCTGCGAATTAACAAAATTTTAACTCAATAACACAATCATTTCGCGAAAAACGCAAAAAAAAGTGAACAATTTATTTGGATTTTCTGAGGATATTAACCACGGCTTCAATTAGTAGTTCGCCATCCGTTGCAGCACCTCTGTTTACACCTTTTAACCGAAGATCCAGATATTTAAGTTGACTAATTACCCAATCTAATTCACCCAAAGAATAATTGCTTTTGGCAGCTAAATAATCATCCACAAAAAATGGCCTTACACCCAATTCTGTTGCTAGGTCGTTTTTAGAAGTAGCTTTAGAAGTATGTGCAATAATGACCTTGGTAAAAAAACCAAAAATTACAGGAACCATTCTCATCAATTCACCTTTTTCTGCTCTCAAGCTCATTTGATGAGCAATTTGAACAGCCTTGTTAAAATTTCGATATCCAAGAGCAGCCTGTAATTCAAAAACATTGTATTCTCTATTAAAACCAACATGTTCTTCAACATGCGATGCTCGGATAAATTCCTCTTTGACCGTTACAAATATTTTCTCTAACTCATTGTGTATTAAAGGCAAATCAGAACCCAACAGATCTTTAATTCTCTCAATTGCCTCAACATCAATTGACCTACCCTTACTTTGGGCAAATTTTGGCAGCCAATTCGCAATTTGATACTCTTTTAGTTTTTCAGAATTGAACTCCCGAAAACCAGCCAACGATTTTCCAATTTTCGTACGTAAATCCATTTTGGCATTTCTAAACGCAAAAACCAAAATTGTGGATTTAAGTGGATTTTCAACATAATTCAACAACATATCCCAATCTTTCAAATCTTGAGCATCCTTTACAACAATAAGTTGAAAATCGCTCATCATAGGATAACGCTTGGCCATTGACACCAAATCTGGCATTTTTAGCTCTTTGCCATATACAACAGTTTGATTGAAACTTCTCTCCGCTTCGGGCAAAACTGTATTCTCGATAAGGTCGGTCAATGAATCAATAAAGTAGGTTTCATCACCATGAAACAGGTAAATAGGCGAAAACTTACGACTTTTAATCTCAGTCATTAGTGTTAAGTAGCTCGAAATGGTATCTGAACTCTTTGCCATTTTTTTAATATCTTTACCGCAGTGAATTTGTTAAATTTTCCAGAATACTCTTTTGAATTTCAAATCCAAGAGCAAAAGAAACTGATTTTTGATTTAGTTAGAAAAAAATTTATCCCCCTTACTCCTGAAGAATGGGTGCGTCAACACTGTTTGGCACATCTCAATCTGTATTATCAATTCCCAATTTCGAATATAGCCGTTGAGCGAGAAATAAAATCCTTCAATTTGCGCAAACGCTTTGATATTGTAGGATTTGCAAAAAACGGCACGCCATTAATTTTGGTAGAATGCAAAGCACCAACTGTTGCAATAACACAAGAAACAATCATCCAAGCAGGCGTTTATAACAAAAAATTGGACAGTCAATGGATGTGGATTACAAATGGTATACAACATGTTTGGATGCAAAAAGTTGACGATAAAATCAATTTTTGTGAATCTCCAATTTCAATAAATCGATAACATTTTATTGAATATCAAAAATCCATTCTGTTGATTTTTGATTGGCCTTTGCAATTTTATCTAAAGAAAAATCATTGAATGCATTAAAATCAATTTCAACTTTTTCATCCCCATTAGATTGGGTTGTGATTTTACCAGTTATGGGGAAATTTGGCCCACTTATGTTTTTTTGCAATTCTGTAGAAATTGAATTCCACTGAATACCCAACTTTTGATTAGCACATGTTGAAATTGCTGAATACCTGAAGCCATCTTCAAAATGCGAAATTGTTGGATTTTTTAAAATTCTCAAGCAATTCCCCCCACTTTTAAAGTCATATTTACCAAATTTAGGAAAATGAATCTGCAAATTGGTATAAACTCTATGATTCATCATATTTATTGACTTCAATGCAACAAATCCTTCCAAAATATATTGTCCATTTGAACTGAAAACGGAAAAACTATCAAGAAGATTAAATGAACAAACAATACTGTCTGGATGTCCATTAACTTCAAATATTTCATAATTGAAATTCCCTTTCCTCTCAATATAATCGCCGAATAAACGCGCATTTTCAACCAATATTCTCATTTTTTTATATTCTGGCTTTTGATCCAAAATTTGAGGTTTAATGCCAAAAGGAAGTATAAGACTATCCCAATCAGACAATAGTGTTTCTAATAAAAAAATTTGCTGTAATTCTATTGTGTGAGCTTGGGCAACAACTTCACTTTGTTTCAAATTCTGTGATAATTGATCTTTAGAGCATCCCTCAAAGAAAAAAATGAAGAACATTGAACTCAATATTGCAAAAACAAATGGCTTAAATGCTGATTTCATATTCTTTACCCAGAATGTAAATTTTAACAATTGAATCACAAGACTTATTGTTAAAAGGATCGAAATCAATTTTGAACAGTTTATCTGAATTTACAGGTTCAATTTGAATAATACCTTTTATCAAATTCGCGCAACATCCAAATTCCATATTTTTTTCTATGGCCAAATTGGTTTTCCAATTATACGGTTCATTTTGATAAAAACCCGTTCCATTTCCAAAGTAAAACATGTTATCATTTAGGATTCCATCCGTATTTTCACCCGCAACCCAACTGGTAATTAAAGTACCACTTAATTGATTGTCTATGTTATTTGATAAAAAATGCAATTTATCAAAAGACAGGATAACCTTATTGGTAACCAATCGTTCAAATTTAACTGCACCAAAAATTTGCGTGAACGTGCCTCCTATTTCGCCAATAAAACAATGACTGCTACTGTCTAAAACAATTTCAGATTTTGCGTTTAATTCTTTGTAATTAAAATTCAAATCCACAAAAAACGACCCCAATCTTACCCTACCATCATAATTTTTCATTGAAGTCATGATTTTCTGGTTGATTGATGGAAAAACAACTTTGTAACGGTAGCCATCGCCATCTGAAATAAGGCTATCGATGATTTCCAACTTACAATTAATTAACCTCTCTAAAGAATCAAAGTTCGTTCTTGATAATCCTGCAGACGACTTGGTTGAGTTAATAAATTCAATCACCTCGACAAAAGAGATCAAATTTTTTAGATTTTTAGCATTGTTGGAAGGAATCTGAATATCTTCTTGCCCAACTTCCCCCAATATTTTTGAACAACCCGATGCATAAATAAGGATGGTAATTCCAAAGATTGGAATAAAAAACCATGATTTAAGCAGTTTGTTGAACATTTGCATATAGGTGATTATATAACAAAGATAAGTCTATTGTCCCCCAAAAATAAATAAAATTAAATTGAATTGAGCGTTTCAATGATGATATTGCATGCCAATTTTATTTCTTCATTTGAAATGGTTAAAGGAGGCGAAATTCGGATGGCATTTGTTTCAAATAAAAACCAATCGGTAAACAACTTTCTTTTAAGCAATAAATGAATAAATTCTGGTCCTTGAATATCATGGGTTAAATGACAAGCTAACAGCAATCCTTTCCCGGAAACTTTGGCAATTTTAGGATGAATCAAGAGGGATTTAAATAAATTTTCTTTTTGAGGGATATCTAATTCGTTGAGTGATTGAAATAACAGTTGATTGGCAGCCAAACCTGCAGCACAAGAAACAGGATGTCCTCCAAAAGTTGTAATATGTCCAAGAATTGGATTTACGGAAAATTGATGCATGAGATCTTTGTTGGCAATTATTGCTCCCATAGGCATTCCACCGCCAAGTGCTTTCCCTAAAACTAAGATATCCGGAACAATGCCATATTGTTCAAAACAAAACTTGGTACCAGTTCTACCAAAACCAGTTTGAATTTCGTCGACAACAAAAAGCGCACCAATAGATTTAGCATATTGGTACATTTTTTGGATGTATTCAACATTTCCAATGATTGAACCTCTTTCAGCCTGGATTAGTTCAAGTACAACAGCGGCAATTCCCTTTTTTGGTAGATTTTGAATATTCGCCGAATCATTTTGATTGATAAAATAAACTTGGTTCAAAAGAGGTCTATACTTTGGAACATAATATTCATCGTTCATAAGGCTTAGAGGACCTTGGCTACTTCCATGATAGGCGGAAGATTGGGCAACAAAGCCGGGATTACCGGTAACTCTTTTTGCCAATTTCATGGCTGCATCGATGGCTTCAGAACCTGAATTCACAAAATATACATTATTGAGCTGCTCAGGTAAATTGTTTATTAGAAAGGCTGCATAATCATTTTGGGGCATTTGAACGGTTTCCCCATAAACCATAACATGCATGTGTTTATTGACTTGATTCACCACGGCATCAATTACCTGCTGATTCTGATGTCCTAAGCTGCAAACAGAAATTCCCGAAATAATATCAAGATACTGATTGCCGTGAATATCGATTAGGTAAGAATCTTTAGCAGATTGAATTTCCAGGGCCAAGGGAGCGGGATTTGTTTGTGCTAGGTGATTTAAGAAAAGATGTTTTGGCGACAAATGCATATTCAAAAATAGGCAAAAAAAAAGGCTGTCTAAAAAAGACAGCCTAAAAAGTTCAATTAAGTATTCTTATTACTTAACGTTTTCGCTTAATTCAGCACCAGCTTTGAATTTCACTACTTTTTTAGCAGCGATTTTGATTTCAGCACCAGTTTGAGGATTACGTCCAGTACGAGCACTACGA
>JACCDH011062092.1_pt1 | contig 12672 bp, 13 predicted proteins | sample 7442481 | NCBI WGS metagenome assembly JACCDH01 (sample SAMN15323433, study PRJNA562643) | freshwater metagenome | isolation source: river surface water | place: USA:Blue River Watershed | collected 2017-08-15
GCACAGATTGACCGGCTCAATCGCAGCCGCAACGTGACGCTGGATGTCGAACTGGGCAGTCGCTCGCTGGGCGAAGTGAATGACGAGGCGCGAGCGCTGCCGTCACTGAAGAACCTTCCGCCGTCGGTAAAGATTGCCGAACTGGGCGATGCGCAGGAAATGCAGGCCTTGTTCGCAAGCTTCGGCATTGCGATGCTGATCGGGGTGCTGTGCATCTATGGTGTGCTGGTGCTGCTGTTCCACGATTTCATGCAGCCACTGACCATTCTGGCTGCGCTGCCGCTGTCGATCGGCGGCGCCTTCGTTGGCTTGCTGGTCGCGCAGAAGGCCTTGTCGATGCCATCGATGATCGGCTTGATCATGCTGATGGGCATCGTGACGAAGAACTCCATCCTGCTGGTGGACTACGCGATCCTCGCGCGTCGTACCGGCATGGGTCGCTTCGATGCGTTGGTCGATGCATGCCACAAGCGCAGCCGGCCGATCGTGATGACGACGATCGCCATGGGTGCCGGCATGCTGCCGCTGGCGCTGGGCTTCGGCGCCGACCCGAGCTTCCGCTCGCCGATGGCCGTGGCCGTGATCGGCGGCCTGATCACCTCCACGCTGCTGTCGCTGCTGGTGGTGCCGGCGGTCTATACGTTTATTGATGATGCCCAGGGATGGCTGAAACGGATGAATCGCAAGCTTCGTGGGCAGGCCGCGGCGGTCTGACGGGTCACCGGGCCTTGACGAACGTCCCCTTGCGATCACAGATAGTCATCTTCACGTTGATGACGAATCGCGAGCAGCGTGACGTTGTCCTTGTCATCGATCTCGAATAACGCAACATAACCGCCACTGCCGAAAGGGATGACCAGCTCGCGAATGAAGGGATTGTCAGGCATCGCCTTGCGGCACGACCACGGAAACTCGGTCAGCAGCTCGATGCTGTGCGCGATGGCCTGACGAGCGCGCCGCGCTGCGGGCAAGTCACGTTCGGAAAGAAATTGGAACAAGCGCTGCAGGTCCTCTCTTGCGCCACGGGTGAAGCGAACGCGAAAGCTCACCGGTCTGGCTTTGGGCTTGCGGCAGCGAGGATGTCATCCAGTTCAGCGAGCACTTGCGACGCCGGGTAATAGTCGCCGTCGTTACGCGCCTGTATGCCGGCCGCGAGGCCCCGGGCAATAAACGCCTGTTGCAGTTGTCGCCGATGTACCTGCTGCCTGATCGATTGTTCGACGAAGCCTGACAAGGTCTCGCCTTCCTGCAACAGCTTCTCGGCCGCTTCACGCAGATCGGGTTCGACACGAACCGAGGGAAAGGTAGAGGATTTCATGGCAGTACTCCGATGCATCGCAATTGCGATGCATTATGCGCCCGCCACCGACGCCCGGCAAGTGTCGCTGCCCGGACACGCGACTAGGCGGTATCAGCCTCAGTCTTCGCATGCCACGGCGCGATCTTCGGCAGCAGCAGCATGCCCGGGATCGCCAGCGCGAAGCAGATCAGGAAGAATGTGAACCAGCCGGTCTGCGCGACGATGAAACCGGTGACTGCGTTGAAGAAGGTGCGCGGCACAGCGGCCAGGCTGGTGAACAATGCGAACTGCGTAGCCGTGTAGCGCTGGTCGGTGGTGGTCGCGATGTAGCCGGTGAAAGCTGCCGTGCCGAGGCCGACGGCGAAGGCTTCGAGGCCGATCACGAGGCCCAGCAGCAGCGTGCTGGGATGTGTGCTTGCAGCCGCAGCGTCCGGTGCTGCGGCGCCGGCTGCACCGGCTGCTGCGGTGACCGCGTTGGCTGCCGCTGGCGCATCAATGGCACCGATACCGGTATAGGCAAGCAAGGCAAAACCAAGGATGGCGACGGCCTGCAGCACGCCGAAGATCCACAGCCCGCGATTGACGCCGGTTTTTTCCAGCCACACCGCACCGAGAATGCCGCCGGCGAGGCTGGCCCACAGGCCGGCGTTCTTCGCGACCAGACCGATCTCGGTGCGGGTGTAGCCGAGCTCCATGTAGAACGGCGTGGCCAACGCGGTGGCCATCGAATCGCCGAGCTTGTACAGGAAGATGAACGCAAGGATCAGGAGCGCATGCGACCAGCCGCTGCGCTGAATGAACTCACGGAAGGGTTCGACCACGGCCTCGCGCAGCGTGCGCGGCGGCGTGCCATAGATCTGCGGCTCGGCAATCAACAGCGTGGTGAGCATGCCGGGCAGCATGAACAGGCCGGTGATGCCGAACACCATCTGCCAGCTCATGAAGTCCGAAAGGATCAGCGACAGCGAGCCCGGCACCAGCGTCGACAGCTTGTACGCATTGACGAACAGCGCCGTGCCCGAGCCTTGCTCATGCTCGTCCAGCAGCTCGCGACGGTAGGCATCGATCACGATGTCCTGGCTGGCTGACAGGAAGGCGACCAGACCAGCGAGCGCGACGATGACGCTCAGCTCATCGCGCGGCGAGTAAAAGCCGAAGCTGCCGATGGCAGCCAGCAGGGTGAGCTGGGTGACGAACATCCAGCCGCGGCGGCGACCGAGCAGCGGGAAATGGAAGCGGTCCATCAGCGGCGACCAGACAAACTTCCAGGTGTACGGGAAACCGACCAGCGCAAACAGGCCAATGGATTTCAGGTCCACCTGCTCCGCCTTCAGCCACGCCGACAGCAAGTTGTACAGCATGAACAGCGGCAGCCCGGACGTAAAGCCGAGCATCACGCAGATCAGCATCTTGCGGCTGAAGTAATGGCGCCAGCCGGTGGTTGCAGGCGTTGCCGCTTTGGGGGCGGTCTCGGGGGCGTCGGCGGTATCGGTGCGCATTCGCTCAGCTTGCACCGGGTGTCATCGCTTGCGAAGCCGGAACACGGCCAGGCTTCCGCGCCAGTTCGGCAGGAACGAAACCGGGTCGCCGCTGTCGTTGAGCGCAACGCACTCGATCACTTCCAGTCCGACTTCGGTGGCCAGATCTTCGAAATCGCGGATGGTCGCGCAGCGCAGGTTGGGCGTGTCATACCACGCATAGGGCAGGGCCTCGGACACGGGCATGCGGCCGGTCAGCAAGGACAGCCGGTGCGGCCAGTGCGCAAAATTCGGAAAAGACACGATCGCTTCGCGGCCGACGCGTGCGATGTCGCGCAGCACGCCCTCGACGTTCTTCATCATCTGCAGCGCCGACAGGCAGAGCACGGTATCGAATGCATCGTCGGCAAACATCGCAAGACCGCCTTCAAGGTCTTGCTGTATCACCGACACGCCGCGCTGCACGCAGCGCGGGATTTTTGCATCGTCGATCTCGACGCCATAGCCGCTGCAGCGCTTCTCGACTTGCAGGTATTCGAGCATCGCGCCATCGCCGCAACCGAGGTCGAGCACGCGCGAGCCGGGTTCGACCCAGTGCGCGATAAAGGCCAGGTCGGCGCGCAGGCCGGCAAAGCGCTCGGCGATCATGCGGCCTCCTTGCTGGCCGAACCTGCGGCTGCCTCACCCGGCACAGCGGCGCTGCTGCCGAGCTGCTGCCAGACCTTGTCATAGTACGACCGCACGACATTCATGTAGCGCGGATCATCGAGCAGGAAAGCATCATGCCCGTGCGGCGCGTCGATCTCGGCATAGGTGACGCGACGGTCATTCTTGACCAGCGCCTGCACGATCTCGCGGCTGCGCTCGGGTGCGAAGCGCCAGTCGGTGCTGAACGACACCAGCAGGAATTCCGCCTGCGTATTGGCCAGCGCGGCGGCGAGGTCGCCGCCATGTGCGCGCGCCGGGTCGAAGTAATCGAGCGCCTTCGTGATCAGCAGGTAAGTGTTGGCGTCGAAGTACTCGGAGAACTTGTCGCCCTGGTAGCGCAGGTAGGACTCGATCTCGAAGTCGATACCGAAGCCGAACTGGTAATCCGCATTGCGCAAGTCCCGGCCGAATTTCTCGGCCATGTCGTCATCGGACAGGTAGGTGATGTGACCGATCATGCGCGCCACGCGCAAGCCACGCTTAGGCACCACGCCATGCGCATAAAAATCACCGGCATGGAAATCCGGGTCGGTCAGGATCGCCTGCCGTGCGACATCGTTGAATGCGATGTTCTGCGCCGACAGCTTGGGCGTCGATGCAATGACCAGGCAATGGCCGACGCGCGCCGGGTACAGCATGCTCCAGGCCAGCGCCTGCATGCCGCCCAGCGAGCCGCCCATCACCGCCGCAAATTTCTGGATGCCGAGCGCGTCGGCCAGGCGCGCCTGCGCATGCACCCAGTCCTCGACGGTGACGACCGGGAAGGCCGCGCCATACGGCTTGCCGGTATCCGGGTTGGTATGCATCGGGCCGGTGGAGCCGAAGCAGGAGCCGAGGTTGTTGACGCCGATGACGAAGAAGCGGTCGGTGTCGAGCGGCTTGCCGGGGCCGACCATGTTGTCCCACCAGCCGGCGCTCTTGGGCTGGCCTTCGTAGGTACCGGCCACATGGTGCGACGCATTCAGCGCATGGCAGACCAGCACTGCGTTCGAACGCTCGGCGTTCAGCGTGCCATAGGTCTCGTAGACCAGCGTGTAGTCGCGCAGCTCGGCACCGCTCTGCAAGGGCAGCGGCTGCGCGAAATGCATGGACTGGGGGCTGACGACGCCGATGGATTTCATTCTGGATTCAGTGCGTACCTAATCGCCAATAAAAAAGCCCGACGCTCAGGCTGTCGGGCTGGATTCGTTGTCGATTCGAGCTCGCTTTAGCCGTATTTATTCGGGATGTTTCCCTGCGCCCGCAAGCTAAGATCAAATCGGCGCATGCGCAAAGGATAGCGAAACCAGTGCCCAGCGTCAAACCGGCGTCCCGGCGGCATCCCGGCGGCATCCCGGCGCGTAGCGCGTCAGAGCAGCGTCAGGCGCTCGACGCCCTCCGCGATGGCCGATGGCTCGTAAGCCTTCAGGATGCGGCGCACTGCCGGCTCAAGGGTACGGATGTCGCTGTTGAGCACTTCCTGCTTCACCGCCAGCAGCTGCGCCGGATGCATCGAGAATTCGCGCAGGCCCATGCCGAGCAGCAGGCGCGTCAGTTTGGTGTCGCCGGCAATCTCGCCGCACACGGCGACCGGCACGTCGGCCTTGGCGCCGGCAGAGATTGTCATGGCCAACAGTTGCAGCACCGCCGGGTGCAGCGGGTTGTACAGGTGCGCGACTTCGTGGTCGACGCGGTCGATGGCCAGCGTGTACTGGATCAGGTCATTGGTGCCGATCGACAGGAAGTCGAGGCGCTTGATGAACAGCGGCAGCGTCAGCGCAGCGGCCGGGATCTCGATCATCGCGCCGACTTCGATGTTGGCATCGAATTTTTTCTTTGCGTCGCGCAGCTGCTGCTTGGCCTGCTCGATCAGTGCCAGGCTCTGGTCGATCTCGAACGCATGCGCAAGCATCGGGATCAGCAGCTTGATCGGGCCATAGGCGGATGCGCGCAGTATCGCGCGCAGCTGCGTCAGGAACATCTGCGGCTCGGCCAGGCAGTAACGAATCGCGCGCAGCCCGAGCGCCGGGTTCAGCGCCGTCTCTTCATCCTTGTCGAGCGGCTTGTCGGCACCGACATCGAGCGTACGTATCGTGACCGGGCGGCCCTTCATCGCAACCACGGCCTTGCGATAGGACTCGAATTGCTCATCCTCGCTGGGCAGCTTCGCGCTGTGGCCGGTACGGCCCATGAACAGGAATTCGGAGCGGAACAGGCCGACGCCGACTGCGCCGGCATCGAGCGCGCCCGGGCAGTCTTCGGGCAGCTCGATGTTGGCCAGCAGATGAATGAACGTGCCATCGCGGGTGACGGCGGGTGTTTTTTTCAGCTTGCCGAGCTTCTTGCGCTCGCGCATCAGCTTGGCCTGCAGCTCGCGGTACTGCTCGAGCACCACCGGCGCCGGGTCGACGATGACGATGCCGGCATCGCCGTCGATGATGACCCAGTCGTCTTCGGCGATCAGGGTCGATGCATTGGCCATGCCGACCGCAGCCGGGATATCGAGGCTGCGCGCCACGATCGCGGTATGCGAGTTCTGGCCGCCGAGGTCGGTGACAAAACCAACAAAGGTACGCTCGCGGAACTGCAGCATGTCGGCCGGCGAGATGTCATGCGCGACGATGATCATCTGCGGCGCAATATCGTCCGGCGCGGTGCTGGCCGGCAGCGCCGCAGCGGTGCCGGTCAGTACTTTCAGCACGCGTTCGCCGACCTGGCGGATGTCATTCTTGCGCTCGCGCAGATAGGCATCTTCGATCTCGTCGAATTGCGCGGACAGCTCGTCGATCTGGGTCAGCAGCGCCCACTCGGCGTTGTAGTGCCGGCTGCGGATGATGCGCAGCGGGTCTTCGGCGATGATGGGATCGGACAGGATCAGCGCATGCACGTCGATGAACGCGGCCAGCTCGCTGGGCGCATCGGACGGCAAGTCACGCCGCACGGCTTGCAGTTCTTCGTTGACGGCGGCGATCGCGTCGGACAGCCGGCGCACTTCGGCCTCGACCTTCTCCTCGGACACCAGGTAATGCTTGACCTCGCGCGCGGCCGCTTTCAGCAGGTGCGCGCGGCCGATCGCGATGCCGCGCGATACCGGGATGCCGTGCAGGGAGAAGGTGGCCATGTCGGACGCCGCGCTGTCGGGTCTTATTCGCTCTCGCCGAAGCGGGCATTGATCAGGTCGACCAGCGCATCAATGCACGCCTGCTCATCCGGCCCTTCGGTCTCGAGCGTGACCGTGCTGCCCTTGCCAGCCGCCAGCATCATCACGCCCATGATGGATTTCGCATTCACGCGGCGCTGGTTGCGGGTCATCCAGACCTCGCTCTGGTATTTGGCGGCCAGCTGCGTGAGCTTGGCCGATGCGCGCGCATGCAGCCCCAGTTTGTTGATGATTTCGATTTCCCTGCTGATCATGGCGGTGTTTGTCGCGAAGTTTGTTGTTGTGTGGAGGGGGCGTATCAAGTTTTTCAGTTCGGCGACAGGCGCACGCGGTTGTCGACGCGACAGGCGCCGTTCTGTCCGCCGGCCAGCGCCATTTCCATCATGACATCAAGCGTATTGTGCCGGTAGGTCAGCGCACGCAGCAGCATTGGCAGGCTGATGCCGGCGATGACTTCAACCTCGCCGGGCTGACACAGTTGCAGCGTGCAATTGGAGGGCGTGCCGCCCATCACATCGGTGATCACCAGCACGCCGGAGCCATCATTGAGCCGCGCGATCGCGTCTTGCGCGAGCTTGCGGACTTCGTCGGGGTTCTGGTCAGCGATCATGTCCAGCGCCTCGACACGCTCGGGCGTGCTGCGAAACACATGGGTCGCCGCCTCGATGAAGGCGCGTCCCAGCGGCGCGTGTGTCAGTAGAAGAATGCCAACCATGGTCTGCTGCTTTTGCTAGCCGTTTGCCCGCCGTGTGCCCGCCGCGTGTCCGTCAACGTGGCCATGATCTGCCGGCGCTGCTTACTGTTTTTCCAGAGCGTCGATGAACATGCCCGCGACATTGAAGCCGGTCTGCTGCCGAATCTCCTGGAAACAGGTCGGGCTGGTGACGTTAATTTCGGTCAGGTAGTCGCCGATTACATCCAATCCTACCAGCAAGAGGCCGCGTTTCAGCAATTCTGGCGCCAGCGCCTCGCCGATTTCGCGCTCGCGGTCGGAAATGGGCATCGCGACGCCCTTGCCGCCGGCCGCGAGATTGCCGCGCACTTCGCCGCCCTGCGGTATGCGTGCCAGGCAGTAGGGTACGACCTCGCCGCCGATCAGCAGCACGCGCCGGTCGCCGTGCACGATCTCGGGAATGTAGCGCTGGACCATGATCGCACGGCGGCCGTCATCGGTCAGGGTCTCGACGATGGAACCGAGGTTCATGCCATCGTCGGTGACGCGGAAGATGCCGGCACCGCCCATGCCATCCAGCGGCTTGACGATGATGTCGCGATGTTCGGCATGGAAGGCACGCACATGCGCGGCATCACTGGTGACCAGCGTGGGCGCGATGAATTGCGTGAAACCGGTGATCGCGAGCTTTTCATTGTGGCTGCGAATTGCACCCGGCCGGTTGAAGATGCGCGCGCCACCGGCCTCGGCCCGCTCCAGCAGCCAGGTCGCGGTCACATAATTCATGTCAAACGGCGGGTCGGTGCGCTCGATGACGGCATCGAAGTCCGTCAGCGGCCGCAATGCGATGTCCTCGACCTGGTACCACAGCCCGGCGTGGCCGGTCAGCACGATGCGCGACACGGTCGCCATCACCTGCTGGCCATCGAAGATCATGTCGGCATGGCCGAACGCATACAGCTCGTGGCCACGCGCAGCCGCTTCCTGCATCATCGCGAACGTGGAATCCTTCGCGATCTTGAAGCCGGCCAGCGGGTCGGCCGCGAAAGCGATCTTCATCAGTAGACTTCCGGGTTCGGATCGGTCTTCTCGATCTCGAGCGACGCTGCCAGCAAGGCCAGGCGCGCCACCACGCCGTACATGTAGAAGCGGTTCGGCGCCGCGGTGCCCGGCTTCGCGGCAAGGTCAGGCAATGCATGCTGCTGCGCGAAGGCCAGCGGCACGAAATGCGCGCCCGGTGAGTTCAGGTTCTCGTCGATGCCGCGCTCGGCATGCACGCGATAGAAACCACCGACAACGTAACGGTCCATCATGTAGACCACCGGCTCGGCGACGGACTCGTTGATGTGCTCGAAGGTATGCACGCCTTCCTGGATGATCACGTCCGATACTTCGAGGCCTTCCTTCACCACCGACATCTTGTTGCGCTGCTTGCGGTTCAGGTCCTTCACTTCGCTGGCATCGCGCACGGTCATGATGCCCATGCCGTAGGTGCCGGCATCCGCCTTGACGATCACGAACGGGGTTTCCTTGATCCCGTACTCCTTGTACTTCTTGCGGATCTTGGCCAGCACGGTATCCACGCTGGTCGCGAGACATTCTTCGCCGGTGCGCTCATGGAAGTTGATGCCGCTGCACTTCGCAAAATACGGGTTCACCATCCACGGGTCGATGTCGATCAGCTTCGAGAATTTTTTTGCGACGTCGTCATACGCAGCAAAGTGATTGGTCTTGCGGCGCACGGCCCAGCCGGCATGCAGCGGTGGCAGCAGGGTCTGCTCGTGCAGGTCCTCGAGGATCGCGGGGATGCCAGACGACAGATCATTGTTGAGCAGCACCGTGCACGGGTCAAAATTCCTGACGCCGACGCGGCGGCCATTGGCCGAGCGCTCGATCGGTTCCAGCGTCAGCGTGCTGCCATCGGGCAGGTCGATCGTGGTCGCTTCCTTGATGTCGTCGGACAGCGAGCCGAGGCGCACGTTAAGGCCGGTCTGGCGGAAGATCTGCATCAGCCGCGCGACGTTCTGCAGGTAGAAGGTATTGCGGGTGTGCTTTTCCGGGATCAGCAGCAGGTTGCGCGCATCCGGGCAGTACTTGTCGATCGCGGCCATCGCGGCCTGCACGGCCAGCGGCAGCATCTCGGGCGCGAGGTTGTTGAAGCCGCCCGGGAACAGGTTGGTATCGACCGGCGCCAGCTTGAAGCCGGAATTGCGCAAGTCGACCGAGCAGTAGAACGGCGGCGTGTGTTCCTGCCATTCCAGCCGGAACCAGCGCTCGATCGCCGGGGTGGCGTCGAGGATCTTCTTTTCCAGCTCGAGCAGCGGGCCGTTCAGTGCAGTGACCAGATGGGGGACCATGAGAAGCCTTGTCGGAATTCGAATTGCACAATGATGCAGATGCGTGCGGGGCATCGATTCTAACGGAATCGGCGCGTCCGCCCCGCCGTGACGCAGGGATGAGCGCCAGATCGGGACGGATGCGGGGATTTAAAGGCTTGCCAGGAAAAAAAGCCCCCGGAGGTCCGGGGGCTGATTCCGGCCCGGTGGGAGCGGGCCGGTAGAACACAACACGACGGATCAGCTGTGGTAAGCGGTCTCGCCGTGGCTGGAGATGTCCAGACCTTCGCGCTCTTCTTCCTCGCTGACACGCAGGCCGACGATCATGTCCACCAGCTTGTACGCAATCAAGGCGACCACGCCGGACCAGATCACGGTGGTGATCACGGCCTGGAACTGTACCCAGACTTGCGTCGCGATCGAGTATTCCGGCGCGACCGCATTGGCGACGTAGTCGTAGATGCCGGTGCCACCGAGCGACGGCGATGCGAACACACCGGTCAGCAGCGCGCCGAGGATGCCGCCCACGCCATGCACGCCGAACACGTCCAGCGAGTCATCGGCGCCGAGGATACGCTTGAGGTTGTTGACGCCCCACAGGCAGATCACACCCGCCAGCAGACCGATCACCAGACCACCCATCAGACCGACGAAACCGGCCGCCGGGGTAATGGCCACCAGGCCGGCCACTGCGCCCGACGCAGCACCCAGCATCGACGGCTTGCCCTTCAGCACCCATTCAGCGAAGGTCCACGACACCACCGCGCCAGCGGTTGCGAGCAGCGTGTTGCCGAATGCGAGTGCGGCCGAGCCGTTGGCTTCCAGTGCGGAGCCGGCGTTGAAACCGAACCAGCCCACCCACAGCAGCGAGGCACCGACCATGGTCAGCGTCAGCGAGTGCGGCGCCATCGATTCACGGCCCAGACCCACACGCTTGCCGACGACATACGCACCCACCAGGCCGGCAACCGCGGCGTTGATGTGGACGACAGTGCCGCCTGCGAAGTCGAGCGCGCCCTTCTGGAACAGCCAGCCCGACACAGCAGTCGCTTTTTCAGCGGCTGCAGCATCGGTGAACGCATCCGGACCCGGCCAGAACCAGACCATGTGCGCGATCGGCAGGTACGAGAAGGTGAACCACAGGACCATGAACAGCACCACGGCCGAGAACTTGATGCGCTCGGCGAAGGCGCCGACGATCAGGCCGCAGGTGATTGCCGCGAAGGTCGCCTGGAAGCAGGCAAATACCAGCTCAGGAATGTAGACACCCTTGCTGAAGGTCGCGCCCGCGGATTCGACGGTCATGCCCTTCATGAACAGGCGATCGAGACCGCCGAAGAAGGCACCACCCTCGGTGAACGCAAGCGAGTAGCCATAGATGAACCACAGCACCACGATGAGGCTGAAAATCATCATCACCTGCATCAGCACCGACAGCATGTTCTTCGAGCGAACCAGGCCGCCGTAGAACAGGGCCAGGCCCGGGATCGACATCATGATGACCAGCAGCGTCGCCACGATCATCCACGCAGTGTCGCCCTTGTTCGGCACTGGTGCCGCAGCAGGCGCTGCAGCGTCGGCAGCGGGGGCGGCTTCAGAGGCTGCAGCTGGTGCAGCTGCTGGCGCGGTCGCTGCCGGGGCAGCGGCCGCCGGTGCCGCATCTTCTGCCGACGCGAGCGGCGTGAGGCCGATCGCGAACAGCAGCAAGCCGGCGCTCGCAAGGCTAGTGAACCATTTTTTCATGTTGAATCCCCTTAGAGTGCTTCTTTGCCGGTTTCGCCCGTACGGATACGGATGACTTGCTGCAGGTCGTACACGAAGATCTTGCCGTCACCAATCTTGCCGGTGCGAGCAGCATTCTCGATGGCCTCGATCGCACGCTCGACGATCGCATCGTCGACCGCTGCTTCGATCTTGGTCTTCGGCAGGAAGTCGACGACGTACTCGGCGCCGCGATACAGCTCGGTATGACCCTTCTGGCGCCCGAAGCCCTTGACCTCGGTCACGGTGATACCTTGCACACCGATGGTCGAGAGCGCCTCGCGCACCTCATCGAGCTTGAATGGCTTGATGATGGCAGTGATGAGTTTCATTTCAGCCTCTTGTGGGTGAATCAGAAGTTTTTGACGAGGGTGGCGACGAAGGCCTCTTTGCCATTGAACTTGTTCTTCAGCGTGTAGAACGTTTCATTGGCATCGGTTCCGATATAGGCGATTGAGCCGACAACAAAGCCGAAATCCTTGGTCAGACCAACTTTCCAATCGTTGTAGCTACCGTTGACTGCATTCTCGATCACTTGACGACCCGCATGCAGGTTGAAAGTAAGGCCATCAGCGATTGGCTGGTTGATGCCGGCGTCGAGGTAGTAGCTGCCCTTGCTGTTGGCATTGCCAAACAGATTGGTCAATGCGTACGAATACTTGAAGTAGGCAGGACCATATCCAACCTGGCCATAGATTTCCCAGGTGGTAGCGTCCGCATAGCCGGATACGTTGCCAAGCTTGTTGTTCGGGTACAGATAAACGAGAGTACCCAGATCGTATGAGACATCTTTCACGATCTCGCCACGCTTGCCGGCATAGACATCGATCTCAAGATTTCCACTGCCAGCAGTGCCATTAACTTCCGTGGCTTTCGTCCACTTGATTGTCGACGCCCATGCTCCCGCATAGAAGCCGGTCGGATTGTGAGTCACATCGACGCCACCGCTCAGCGCGGGATCCTTCTGCGATTGCGAAATGCCGCGATAACGATATTCGGTGGCAACGCCAACGTTGTAGGCAACCGTGGTCTCCGGAGCCGCTTCTTCAGCGTAGGCAACCGAACCCATGAACGATGCGGCGATGGCGCTGGCGAGAATCAGTTTTTTCATTGGTTTTCCTCTTTCGTTAGAGATATGTTCAAAGACACTTGGCCCACGTCTGGCGTGTATGCTGGATGCAATAAAGCAGGACGTATGCCAACCTAAAACAGGGAGAACGCTTGCCAATTTGGCTAAATCCGCTAGCATCTGCGCACGAAACCCCGATGCCTTCCGC
>JACCDH010033457.1_pt1 | contig 12669 bp, 3 predicted proteins | sample 7442481 | NCBI WGS metagenome assembly JACCDH01 (sample SAMN15323433, study PRJNA562643) | freshwater metagenome | isolation source: river surface water | place: USA:Blue River Watershed | collected 2017-08-15
CTCGATGCACCCGTCCCAGGTGCTGGCGGTCAAACAACGCATCCTCCTGTCCAACACCGACAAGCTCAAACCCTGGGCCGAGCAAGTGCTCGACAGCGACGACCCCGCCACGCTGATGCCGCGCTGACCCCATCCAAACACCCATCGGCCGCAGGGGCGGCCTCCTACAAACCCACATCCCGTTGCAGGAGCGCACCCCCGCATGCGAATCCCCATGTGCGTTGCAGGAGCGCGCCCCCGCGCGCGAATCCTCATGTGCGTTGTAGGAGCGCGCCCCCGCGCGCGAATCTCCCGCGCGCGAATGTGCCTGCACAGTCCTGAGAAAAGTCAACCCCCAGCCAGGCCCTGGCCATCACACTGCACGAATTAATTGACTCCAGCAAACCCGACCATGAGCACCTTCGACCACACCAGCCTGATCCAGAACATCAACGCCCAGCTGGGCCCGTTTCGCAAATCGCAAAGCGAAGCCATGCAAGGCTTTGGTCAACTGGCCAAGGCTTCGCTGGCCGACGGCGCCCTCAGCGAAAAGCACAAGGAACTGATCGCCCTGGCCATCGGCATCACCCAGCACTGCTCGGGCTGTATCGGTTTTCACGTCAAAGCCCTCAAGCGCCTGGGTGCCACCAAGGCTGAACTGGAAGAAATGCTGGCCGTGTGCGTCTACATGGGTGGCGGCCCCGCACTCATGTATTGCTCCGAGGCCCTGCACGCCTGGGACCACATGGCCTGAGACAGGCCCGGCTCTTTGCCCGAGCCCGCCAATACCTTCGGCCGCAGGGGCGGCCTTCTGCAAACCCCCAGCCCGTCTGTACGAGCGCGCCCCCGCGCGCGAACCGGCTGCGGACCTGCACCCACTACACTTGCGGCTTCGCCTGCCTGTTGCCCCGCCCGTGAGATCCCCCATCGCCGTTGTTGACGTTGACCGTTGCGACACCTGGACCCGTTACCGCAACGGCCTGTGTGACAGCTGCGCGGCCAACTGTTGCACCATGCCGGTCGAGGTGCGCCTGCCCGACCTCATTCGTCTGGGCTTGGTCGACCCCTTCGAGGCCGAGCACGACGCGCCCAAACAGATCGCCAAGCGGCTCGAGAAAGCGGGCCTCATCGACCACTTCAATTTCCGCAACAGCATCTTCACGCTGGCGCGCCGCGCCAATGGCGACTGCGCGAACCTGCACCCGCAGACCCGCCGCTGCACCGTGTACGAGCAGCGCCCAGACACCTGCCGAAAACACCCCCAGGTCGGCCCCAAGCCAGGCTACTGCCCCTACGGCGACAAAAAGCTCTCTCGCTGAACCCCTTCGGCCGCAGGAGCGGCCTCCCACAAACCCCCCGCCCCCGCTGTAGGAGCGCGCCCCTGCGCGCGAATGCTGGATGTGCTGGATTTGTGGATGGATGTGGGTGAATTCAAATGAATCACATATTTGCCAAATATGCCTGATTTAGCCCCGAATTCGGGGTTGTTGATGGGCTTGAGTCCCAATACTCTCAAAACCTCAAATGAAAGCATTAAAAACCCCGTTCTTTGTTGGGATGGGTGTTTTGGTGTTTTGTGTGGAGAGAGTGATGAATTTCAAGAAGCTGCTGGCTTGCTGGCTTTGTGGGTGTGCGGCGGTGGTGCTGGCGCAGACCACGTCGGGGGTGCTGGAGTCGGGGGGTGCGCGCATTGAGGTGCTGGGCCACAGTTATGCGGGGTTGGTGCCCATTGGGGCGAGGCAGTCGCGCGTGGTGGTCTACAGCCTGGAGGATGTGCGTTTGGCGGGGGCGACGTCGATCTTTGTCAACGGCACGTACCACGCTTCCTTGATTGGGGGGGCGTACAGCGAGCTGTGTTACAGCCCGGGTGAAGTGGAGTTGGGGGCGCGGCAGATGCAGGTGGGCCAGCGGGCCAAGGACCGGCCCGATGCGATCACGGCGCTGCAGTTGCGCGGGGGGCAGACGCATTACCTGCGGGTGCGCGAGCGGGGGGGGCGGCCGGTGCTCGAGCCGGTGGCTGCCGCCCAGGCCGAGCGGGAGTTGCCGGCCAAGCGCTTGCAGCTGCACACCCTCTCGCGGGTGGCGCAGGAGTGCGTGGTGGTCAACGAAGCGGTGCAGGCCGAGCCCAGCCGCCACACCTTGCCTGCAGACACGTTGTTTGCGTTTGCGCGTTCGGACCGTGCGGGCATGAGTGCGGCGGGGCTGGGCGCGATCGAGCAAATCCTGGGCGGCCTGCACAAGGACTACAGCCGCATTGACCGCTTGCACATCATCGGCCACGCCGACCCGCTGGGCGATGAGGCCATCAATGAGCGGCTGGCCATTGAGCGGGCCAACACGGTGCGCCAGTACATCGAAAGCGCAGGCCAGCTGCGCGCGCCCATCAGCGCCGAGGGGCGTGGCGCGCGCGAGCTGGCGCTCACGCACTGCCCGCGCGTTGACACAGCGCAAGCGCGCGCCTGCCACCAGCCCAACCGGCGCGTGGTGATTGAAGTCACCGGTCTGCGTCGCTGATGCAACCCCACCTGTATGTGTAGGAGGCCGCCCCCGCGGCCGAAGGCTGTTTCGCGCGCAGGGGCGCGTTTGAGCACATCCCACACCGTTTAACCGTATTCCTGTCAACCAAGGGAGCAAAACATGGCCAAGCAATACAAAGTCCTCGTCAACACGGGCAAGGCAGACAACAACAAAGCCATCGACATCGAGCAGCACGCGGGCGACAAAGGTCAGCCCGTGCGCATCAAGGCGCAGGCGGGCGCCCGCTACCAGCTGCAGGAGCTGGGCAAGGACAAGGGCAAGAACACTGCGCCGGACTATGTGCGCGTCAAGCGCAATGGCAAGCACCTGGAGATCACGTTCGAGGACGGCAGCAGTGCTGATGTGATCATCGAGGACTACTACGGAGAGATGCCGGCGGGCTACAACGGCCTCATTGGCCAGGCAGAAAACGGCAGTTTCTACGAATACATTCCGGAGGACCCCAACCCCCAGGGCCTGATTGCTGAGCTGCGCGATGGGGCGCGGGCCACCAGCGTGGCGCTGGGGGCGGCCGAGGTGAGTCCGGCCGGTGCGGCGGTGGCGGTGCTGGGGGCGCCGATGCTGGGGGCGCTGGGGCTGCTGGGCGCAGGCGCTGCGGCCGCGTACTACACGGGCCAGGACACCGGCACGGGCGCGGCCACAGGCGACGCCAATACCAACCCCAACATTCAAACAGGCACGCCGGCGGGTCAGGGCGTCAAGACCGCGGTGAGCCTGGAGCCCATTGCTGGCGACAACATCCTCAACGCGGCCGAGGCGGGCCAGAGCGTGCTGCCGCTGCGGGGCAAGGTCACGGGCCAGTTTGCCGAAGGCGATCTGGTGCTGGTGCAGCTCAATGGGCACACCTACACGGTCACGGTGGGGGCCGATGGCAGCTTCAGCGTGCCGGTATCGGTGGCCGACCTCAAGGCCGATGCGGACACCAGGATTGAAGTGACGGTGCAGGGCAGCGGGGGCGACACGGCCACGGCCGCGCAGGACTACGTGCTGGACACAGGCAGCACGCCCACGCAGACCGCGCTCTGGCTCGATCCGGTGGCGGGCGACAACGTGCTCAGCCCTGCCGAGACGGCGGGCAGCGTCACCCTCACCGGCAAGGTCACGGGCCCCTTCTCGGTGGGCGACACCGTCACCGTCATGGTCAACGGCAAGCCCTACAGCGGCAAGCCCGCTGCCGATGGCCGCTTTGGCGTGGCCGTGCCGGGCAGCGAACTGGCGGCCGACCCCGACACCACCATCGAAGCGACGATCACCGGCACGGGCGGCACGCCCGCGGCGGCCGTGCAGGACTACGCGCTGGGCAGCCCGGCCGTGCAAAGCGGCGTGCCCGTCACGGGGCACCTCTCGCCGCTGAGCGACAACAACAACGACGGCAAGACCAACCCGCAAGACAGCGACCACCAGACGAGTGACCCCACGCCGGTGCTCACGGGCACCGTGCCGGTGGGCAGCACGGCCAGCGTCACGCTGGACGGGGTGACCTACCCGGTCACGGTGGCGCCGGACGGCAGCTGGAGCTTCACGCAGCCGACCCACCTGCCTGATGGCACCTACTACCCGGTGCTGAGTGTCACCACCAACGGCGTGAGCACGCCCAGCAACCTCACGCCCTTTACGATCGACACCACCGCGCCTGCCGTGGTGATCTCCAGTGCGCTCAGCGTCCTGGCCAGCGGCCAAAGCGCCCCCATCACCTTCACCTTCAGCGAGCCGGTCAGCGACTTTGTGGCGGCGGATGTGCTCGTCACGGGCGGCGCGCTGAGCGCCCTGGCCCCCAGTGCCAGCGACCCGCTGGTCTGGACGGCCACCTTCACGCCCGATGCCAGCGCCCCAGCGGGCACCCAGGCCAGCCTGAGCCTGGCCAGCGGCAAGTTCATGGACGCGGCGGGCAACCTCAACAGCGACGGAGCAGACGCCAACAACCAGCTGAGCCTGACGGTCAACGCGGCGGTGACTGGCGCGCTCGATCCCAGCTCGGACAGCGGCGTGCGGGGCGACGGCATCACCAGCGACAGCACGCCCACGCTGGCGGGCAAGGTGCCTGCGGGCAGCACGGCCACGGTCACGATCGACGGGCAGACCTACCCGGTGAGCGTGGCGCCAGGCGGCAGCTGGGCCTTTACCCAGCCCACGAACTTGCCCGACGGCACCTACACGCCGGTCCTGAACGTGACCACCAACGGGCAAACCAGCACCACGGCGCTGGCGCCCTTTACCATCGACACCGTGCCCCCCGGCATCGACATCAGCAGCGGCGCCAGCGCCCTGCAGCCGGGCCAAAGCACCAGCGTCACCTTCACGCTCAGCGAGGCCAGCGGCGACTTCACGCTGGCCGACATCGCGGTGAGCGGCGGCACGCTCTCGAACCTGCAGCCCAGCGCCACCCACCCGCTGGTCTACACCGCCACCTTCACGCCCGATGCCAGCGGCACTGTGGCCACGCTGAGCGTGGCCAGCGGCAAGTTCTCGGATGCGGCGGGCAACCTCAACACCGATGGCGCCGAAACCGGCAACCACCTCACGCTGATCACCAACGCCCAGGTGACCGGTCAGCTTGCCCCGCAAAGCGACAACGCCACCGGCATCCCCAACGACGGGCAGACCAACGATGCCACGCCCACGCTTGAAGGCAAGGTGCCGGCGGGCAGCACGGCCAGCGTCACGCTGGGCGGGCAGACCTACCCGGTCACGGTGGCGCCGGACGGCAGCTGGGCCTTCACCCAGCCCACCGATCTGCCTGACGGCACCTACACGCCGATCCTGAACGTGACGACCAACGGCCAGACCAGCGCCACGCCGATCACGCCGTTTACCATCGACACCACGGCGCCCACGATCGCTCTTGGCGCCGACAGCACCCGCCTGGGCACGGGCCAAAGCGCTGAGGTGACCTTCACGCTCAGTGAGGCCAGCGGCGACTTCACGCTGGCCGACATCGAGGTGGTGGGGGGCACGCTGGGCGCGCTCACGCGCGTGAGCGACACCGTCTACAGCGCCACCTTCACGCCCGCCAGCGGCGCGCTGGTGGCCTACCTCAAGGTTGCCAGCAGCCGCTTGAGCGACGCGGCGGGCAACCTCAACAGCGACGGTGACGAGCTCAACAACCGCGTGGACTTCACGCTGGGCAGCGTGCAAGGGGGCTTTGGCGGCATCGGCTCGGGCGGCAGCGCGCAGCAGCCGGCCGCGCCGCTGAGCTACGGCGACAACGTGGGCAGCGTGCAAAGCCCCAGCACCACCGCGCCGGTCACCGACGACACGACGCCGGCGCTCAACATCGGCACCGTGCCCACGGGCCAGACGCCTGCGCTGTACGTGGACGGTGTGAAGGTGCCGGCCACCTACAACCCGGCCACCGGCACGCTCACGCCCACCACGGCGCTGGCGCCCGGTGCGCACCAGCTGGCCTACAGCCTCACCGATGCGGCCGGTACGGAAAGCCCCGTCTCCAGCGCCTTGCCGCTGACCATTGACACCACGGCGCCGGCCAAGCCGAGCACGCCCACCACCTACGCCGACAATGCGGGCGCCACGCAAAACCCGAGCAGCACGGCGCCCAGCACCGACGACACGACGCCTGCGCTCAACATCGGCGCCGTGCCCACGGGCCAGACGCCTGCGCTGTACGTGGACGGCGCCAAAGTGCCTGCCACCTACGACCCGGTCACGGGCACGCTCACGCCAAGCAGCCCGCTGAGCGATGGTCCGCACCAGCTCGCCTACACCTTGACCGACCCGGCGGGCAACGAGAGCCCCGTCTCCAGCGCCTTGCCGGTGACGGTAGACACCACGGCGCCGGCCAAGCCGAGCACGCCGACCACTTACGCCGACAACGTGGGCGCCACGCAAAGCCCGGCCAGCACCGCGCCTGTCACGGACGACACGACGCCTGCGCTCAACATCGGCACCGTGCCCGAGGGCACGACGCCTGCGTTGTACGTCGATGGCCAGAAGGTGCCGGCCACCTACGACCCGGTCACCGGCACGCTCACGCCAAGCAGCCCGCTGAGCGATGGTCCGCACCAACTCGCCTACACCTTGACCGACCCGGCGGGCAACGAAAGCCCGCTGTCCAGCGCCTTGCCGCTGACGGTGGACACCACGGCGCCGGCCAAGCCGAGCACGCCCACCACCTACGCCGACAACACGGGCGCCACGCAAAGCCCCAGCAGCACGGCGCCCAGCACGGACGACACGACGCCTGCGCTCAACATCGGTACGGTGCCCACCGGCTCCACGCCCACGCTGTATGTTGACGGCCAGGAGGTTGCGGCCACCTACGACCCGGTCACGGGCACGCTCACGCCAAGCAGCCCGCTGCCCGATGGTCCGCACCAGCTGGCCTACACCTTGACCGACCCGGCGGGCAACGAAAGCCCGCTGTCCAGCGCCTTGCCCGTGACGGTGGACACCAGCGCGCCGGCCAAGCCGAGCACGCCGACCACTTACGCCGACAACGCGGGTGCGACGCAAAGCCCGAGCAGCACGGCGCCCAGCACCGACGACACGACGCCGGGCATCAACATCGGCGCGGTGCCGGCGGGCACCACGCCTACTTTGCTGGTCGATGGCCAAAAGGTGCCGGCCACCTACGACCCCACCACAGGCACGCTCACGCCCACCACAGCGCTGAGCGAAGGCGCGCACCAGATCAGCTACGCCCTGACCGATGCCGCTGGCAACACCAGCGCCCCGTCCGCGCCCATGAGCCTGACGGTGGACAGCGCCGCGCCCACCATGGCCATCACCAGCAACCAGGCCAGCCTCTCTGCAGGCCAGACGGCCACCATCACCTTCACGCTGAGCGAGGCGTCCACTGACTTCGCCTGGAACGGCAGCAGTGGCGACATCACCGTCACGGGCGGCACGCTCAGCGCGCTCACCCAAAGCAGCACCAACCCGCTGGTCTACACGGCCACCTTCACGCCCAACGCCAACAGCACCAGCGCGGGCGTGATCGGCGTGGCCAGCAACAAATTTGCGGACGCCACCGGCAACTTCAACAGCGACGGTGCCGAGGCCAACAACACCGTCACGCTCAGCGTCAACACCGTCACCAGCACCTTCAGCGTGGCCAACGACAGCAACGCCGTCAGCGAAGACGGCGCCGCCATCAACGGCAGCGTCATCACCAACGACGCGCTGGCCACAGGCGTGAGCAAGGTCAACTTTGCCGGCACCAACACCAGCGTCACCAGCGCTGTGCCCGCCACCGTGGCGGGCACTTACGGCCAGCTGGTGCTCAGCGCCAACGGCAGCTACACCTACACCCTGGACAACACCAAGAGCGCCGTGCAGGCCCTGGCCGCCGGCCAGAAAGTCAGCGAAGTCTTTACCTACACCGCCACCGACGGCGCCGGTCTCAAGGACGCGCTGCTGACCATCCACATCACCGGCACCAACGACGCGCCGGTGCTCAGCGTGCCGCTGCTCGACCAAAGCGTCACCGTGGGCAAGGCCCTGGCCTACACCTTTGACAGCGGCAGCTTCACCGATGTGGACACCGGCGAGAGCAAGACCTACAGCGCCACGCTGGCCGACGGCAGCGCGCTGCCCGGCTGGCTGAGCTTTGACCCTGCCACCCGCAGCTTCAGCGGCACGCCAAGCTTCATGGACATGGGCCTGCTGCAGGTCAAGGTCACCGCCACCGACAGCCAGGGCGCAACCGCCAGCGACACCTTTGACCTCTCGGTCAACCCCGTCATCCAAAGCAGCGACACCACCGCGCCGCTGGCCCCCACCGCCACGGTCAAGCCCGACGGCAGCGCCATCACCGGCCAGGCCGAGCCGGGCAGCACCGTCACCGCCTACGACGCCAGCGGCAACCCGCTGGGCAGCGCCGTGGCCGACGCCAGCGGCAACTACAGCATCCCCTTGAGCCCGGCGCTGACCAACGGCCAGACTGTGGACGTCAGCGCCCAGGACCCGGCCGGCAACACCAGCGTGCCCACCGCCGCCACCGCGCCCGACACCACCGACCCCAGCGCCCCCAGCGCCAGCGTGTCGCCCAACGGCAGCGCCATCACCGGCAGCGCCGAGCCGGGCAGCACCGTCACCGTCTTTGATGACAACGGCAAGCCCCTGGGCAGCGCCGTGGCCGACGCCAACGGCAACTACAGCATCGCGCTGAGCCCGGCCCTGACCAACGGCGAAGACATCACCGCCGTGGCCAAGGACCCGGCGGGCAACGAAAGCCAGCCCACCGCCGCCAGCGCGCCCGACACCACCGCGCCCACCATCGCCATCAGCAGCAACCAGGCCAGCCTCTCCGCTGGCCAGACCGCCACCATCACCTTCACGCTGTCTGAAGCCTCCAGCGACTTCAGCGCGGCCGACGTCACCGTCAGCGGTGGCACGCTCAGCAACTTTGCCGGCAGCGGCACCAGCTACAGCGCCACCTTCACGCCCACGCCCAACAGCACCAGCGCCGGCGTCATCAGCGTGGCCTCGGGCAAGTTCTCCGACGCCGCCGGCAACTTCAACACCGACGGCGCTGAGACCAACAACACCGTCACGGTGAGTGTCAACACCAGCACCACTTCGACGGCGCTGAGCCTGACCCCGGACAGCGCCAGCATTGGCGAAGCCGGCGGCACCACCAATGGCTCTGCTGGCAGCGCGCTGGCGAGCACCACCGCCGGTGTGACCACGCTCAACGTGCTGGGCAACGACAGCGGCAGCAGCACGCTCAGCGTCAGCCAGGTCAACGGCGATCCCGCCAAGGTCGGCACCTTGATCAATGGCCTGTACGGCCAGCTCAAGCTCAATGCCGATGGCAGCTACACCTACACCCTGACCGAGACCAACCCCACGGTGGAGGCTTTGCGCACCAGCGGCAACACCCTGGTGGATGTCTTCACCTACACCGCCACGGACGGTAGCAGCAGCGCCAACAGCACGCTGACCATCACCGTCAACGGCGCCAACGACGCACCCGGCGTCAACACCCCGCTGGCCGACACCAGCACCAGCGTGGGCAACAGCCTGGCCTACACCTTTGACAGCGCCAGCTTCAAGGATGTCGATACCGGCGACAGCCTGAGCTACACCGCCCAGCTGGTCGATGCCAGCGGCAACCTGTTGGGGGGCGGCAATCTGCCCAGCTGGCTGAGCTTCAATGCGGCCACCCGCACCTTCAGCGGCACACCCACCAGCGCGGGCGATGTGTATGTGCGTGTGACGGCCACCGATCTGGGGGGCCTGAGTGCCAGCGATGATTTCAAGATCGCCGTGGGCGCCACCAACAAAGTGGCGACCATTGACATCACCAGCATCGTCGACAGCGCCACCAGCTCCAGCGACACCGGCGGCAGCGCCACCGACTTCGTCACCAGCGACCGCAGCCTCAGTTTCAAGGGCACGGTCACTGGCTGGACGCCTGGCCTGGGTGACCAGGTCAAGCTCGAGCTCTACACCGAGCCGGGCGGGGTGCTGGTGGGCAGTGCCGCCACCATCACCCCAGCTGCCGACGGCAGCTGGACCTGGAACCACACCGCCACCCAGCTTGACGCCAACGCCCAGTACAAGCTGCGTGCCACCATCGTGGACAGCAGCGGCAATTCGGTCAGCGTTCTGGCGCCGACCAACGTCAGCGGCAACCTCACGGGGGGGGTGTACGACGAGCAGATCGTCACCATCGACACCAGCGCAGCCAATGCCGACATCAACCTGGCCGTGAGCATCACCACCGACGCTGACAACAGCGGTGTGGTCAACGCCAGCGAACTGGCGGGCGCCAGCACGTTCACTGCCCGAGCCACCTTTGATTCGAGCAAGGCCAAGGCCGGTGACACCATCACGCTGAGCGATGGCAGCACAAGCGTGGACAAGGTGCTCAGCGCCACCGATGTGGTGAATGGCCATGTGGAGACCGCTTTTGCCAAGCCCGCCGATGGCGTTACCCAGACCGTGACGGCCAAGCTCACCGACCGCGCGGGCAACGTGGCCCCCAACACCGTCAGCGACAGCGCCAGCCTGGACGCCACGGCGCCCACCATCGCCATCACCAGCGACAAGATGGTGCTCAAGAAGGGCGAAACCGCCACGCTCACCTTCACCCTGAGCGAAGCCAGCACCGACTTTGTCGAAGCCGATGTCGCCATCAGCGGCGGACAGCTTTCCAGCTGGACGAAGGTCAGCTCCACCGTCTACACCGCCACCTTCACGCCCACCGACAACGTCAACGCCGGCAGTGGCAGCATCAGCGTGGCCAGCAACGCCTTCAGCGACGCGGCGGGTAACCCCAACGCCGACGGCGCGGAGGCCAACAACAAAGTCGACATCAGCTACGACACGGCAGCGCCCACCACCGAGGTCAAGTTCAGCTCCATGACCAAGGACACCAGCAGCGCCACCGCCAACGCCGACTGGACCACCGCCGACGCCAGCGCCGGCCGTCTGCTCAGCGGCCACCTCACGGCCTCGCTGCAACCGGGCGAAACGCTCGAGATCTACGCCAACGGCGTCAAGCTCCCCGTCACCCCGGTCATCAACGGCACCAGCTGGGAAGTCACCGACCTGTCGGGCTACAACGCCAGCTGGACCTACACCGCCAAAGTGGTGGACGCCGCCGGCAACGCCGGCACCACAGCCACCCAGGTGGTCAACTACGACAACACCGTCGGCGCCCCCGTCATCACGGCGGTGAGCAACGGCAGCAACATCACCACCGGCACGGGCAACCAGACCGGCAGCAGCACCAGCGCCATCACCAGCATCAGCGGCACCAGCTCCGAAGCCGACGGCACCGTCGTCTACGTGTACGACAACACCAGCACCAACCTGGTCGGCACCGCCACCGTCACGGGCGGCACCTGGACGCTCGGCGGCCTGAACCTCAAGAGCTCGGGCTCCAATGCCTTCATGGCCCTGCAGGTCGACGCCAACGGCAACACCAGCGCGCTGTCCAACAGCCACACCGTCACGCTGGATGTGAACCAGACCCTCAACGGCGACTTCAGCCAGTTCCCGGGTGTCGCAGGCTTTGCCACCGGCTTCGCCTACGACTCGCCCGCCACCGGCAGCTCGCTCGATGCGACCAACGGCATCTTCTACCGCCAGACCAGCGTTTACGACGCCGACAACACCTACGTCGCCAACGCTGCAGTGCAAACCACCAACCTGGCAGGCTCGGGCAGCTCCAGCAACACCATCAACGGCACGGCAGCCACCAACGGCACCATCAGCTGGGTGTCGGACTACGGCACCGCCATCTCCGGCAACGTGTACGGCAACCCCGACGGCACCATGACCGGCAATGCCCTCATTGCCAACATCCGCGCCGCCGACAACTACGGCATCGTCTGGCAGCAAAACGTCACCGTGGAGGCCGGCAAGACCTACACCCTCACGTTCGACTACATGCAAAACGACGCCGACCCCGTCGTCTTCTTTGGCGACGCAGCGGCTCGCTTTGATACCAGCGCCTACGAATACGGTCACCTCACCGTCACCTTCACGGCGGCCACCACCGGCACCATTCCTTACGGCATTGCCATCCGTGGCTCCGGCTCCACCGTCAACCAGCGCGACGGCGGCGACCTGGCGCTCGACAACCTCAAGCTGGTCGAAACCGTGCCGGCAGCCAACAGCACGCTCACCCCGGGCGGCTTCCTGGGCGCCACCAACAACGACGACACCAGCATCTTCTACACCGCAGGCAGCCTCGACACCCTGGCCGGCAACGACACCATCACCGCCACCAGCAACAAGGTGCAGAGCGCGCTCGAAGCCGGTGGTTTCATCGACGGCGGTGCGGGCGTGGACACCCTCAAGCTCGCCAGCGGCACCACGCTCGACCTGGCCACCGTCACCAACAACCAGACGGTCAAGCCCATCCAGGAAGTCGAAGTCTTCCAGATGACCGGCGGCACCAGCAAGCTGACCATGACGGCCAACAACGTGCTGTCGCTGGGCGGCACCGAACTGTCGGGCTACAGCTTCACCGCCACCACGCAAACCGCCGACGGCAGCGTCGCCGCCACCGGCAGCACCAGCAGCACCGGCAAAGTGCAAATGGTCATCAAAGGCCTGGCGGGCGACACGCTCAACCTGGGCGCCCTGGCCAACGACGGCGTCACCACCAGCGGTGTGCTGGGCAACACCGGCCTGGCCGGCCAGTGGAACTACAAGGGCCAAGTCACCATCGGCGCCACC
>JACCDH011029422.1_pt1 | contig 12669 bp, 12 predicted proteins | sample 7442481 | NCBI WGS metagenome assembly JACCDH01 (sample SAMN15323433, study PRJNA562643) | freshwater metagenome | isolation source: river surface water | place: USA:Blue River Watershed | collected 2017-08-15
CATGATGGAAGATCCACGTACCATTTCGGCATCGCTGGACACCCTGTGGGTGGCAAAGGCCATCGAGCGTATTGGTGATCATGCCAAAAATATTGCTGAGTACGTGATTTACATCGTTGAAGGCAAGGATATTCGTCACACCGATTATGCGTCTACGCAGCAAGCTGCGGTCTGATCGGTAGCTCATGGCAAATCACTGAGGTCATGGCCATCACCGAACCCACGATACTGATCGTTGAAGACGAGCTTCCCATCGTCGAGTTGGTCTCCTTTTCATTGAAGGGCGCTGGCTGGGCGGTGGATGCGGTGCACAACACCGCGGATGCCTGGAGTTATCTTCAAAACAAGCGTCCTCAGCTAATACTCCTCGACTGGATGCTGCCTGATCAGTCCGGTCTGAAATTATTGTCACGTATCCGCAGTGATCGCAATTTCAACGCACTGCCTGTGATCATGCTGACCGCAAAAAGCATGGAAGAGGACAAGGTCGCGGGGCTTGATCAGGGCGCCGACGATTACATCACCAAACCTTTTTCTCCGCGCGAACTGACTGCGCGCATCAAAGCTCTTATACGTCGCAAAATGCCGGAGCATGCAGAGCTGGCGATGAAGGCGGGGCCGCTGACGGTTGATCCGGTCAGTTGTCGGGTCAGCATTGACGACGAGCCTGTTGAAATTGGCCACGCCGAATTCAAGCTGCTCAGGTTTCTGATTGCGCATCCCGAGCGTGTGTTCACGCGTGGCCAGCTGCTGGACAAAGTCTGGGGTGACCATGCTGTTCTGGAAGAAAGAACCGTGGATGTCCATATTCTGCGCTTGCGCAAGGCCCTCGGTCGGGCCGATTTCCTCATCAAGACCGTTCGTAGTGTAGGCTACATGCTTTCTGAAAAATAATTCCATTTTTGCATGACGCCTCGCTCGTTGTTTTGGATTCCGGTACTTGTTCGATTCATGCTGGTCTGGGGTGCCGGACTGGCCGGCTGGTACTTGTGGAATCTGACCATAGGGCTTGCGATCTCCTTTGCTGTGCTCACGCTACTGGTGATCATGCAGCTGCGGTACATGTACCAGCTCTCTCTGTGGCTGGATCAGCCTGAGGAAGTTCGTCTGGGTGACGGCTGGGGATCCTGGACGGAGATCTTCGCCAAGTTGTACCGTTTGCGTCGTGATGATGAGCGCAGTCGCAACGAGCTGGCTGAGTGGCTCTCGCGCTTCCGTCAGGCGATGAGCCAGTTGCCGGATGGCGTGGTCATCATGGATGACGTGCTCTTCCTGGAGTGGTGCAATCCCGTCGCCGAGCAGCACCTTGGGCTCAGCATGGCTACCGACAAGGGCATGCGCGTCACCAACCTGGTACGTAGCCCTGAGTTCATCGACTACATTATTCTGGGTCGTTATGATGAACCGCTCACCTTGAAGCTCGATGAGCGCAAGCTGATTGTTCGCCTCATCCCCTTTGAAAACCGGCGTCAGATTCTGGTCACGCATGATGTGACGGATATGGACAGGATAGAGCAGATGCGTCGTGATTTCATCGCGAATGCATCACATGAATTACGCACGCCATTGACTGTCATCAATGGCTTTCTTGAAATCGCCCAAGCGCAGCCCGATCTTGATCCACAGACGCGTGCCCGACATCTGGAACTCATGGTCGATCAGGGACAGCGCATGCAAAACCTGGTGGATGACATGCTGGTACTCACCCGCCTGGAGTCACTGGATTATCCGGTGCGTGAAGAAGTACTCGACATGCACACCCTGCTGGAGCAGGTGCGTGCCGAAGGTGAAGCCTTGTCCGCCGGTAGACACAGAGTCAGCCTAGAGTTCAACGGACCGCGACTCAAAGGCAGCCCGGACGAATTGCGCAGCGCGATCGGGAATCTGGTATCGAATGCCGTACGCTACACACCCGAAGGCGGCGAGATCAAGATACGCTGGTTTGAAAACGAGCAGGGCCCATGCTGCGCGGTGAGCGATACCGGTATCGGCATCAAGCCCGAACATATCGTACGACTGACCGAGCGCTTCTATCGTGTTGATAAAGGGCGTTCGCGCGAGACTCAGGGTACTGGTCTTGGGCTTGCAATCGTCAAGCATGTGCTTGCCCGCCATGATGCTCAGCTGCGCATCGAATCGGAAGCCGGCAAGGGCAGCACGTTTACCATTCAATTTCCTGCACTATCGCGCGTCGAGCTGGCCTGAACAAATTCCGCTCGCCGCTTACGATCTCGCTGCTTCGGATGGCGTCTCTGAACGAGCGCCTTGCTCGTACCAGTTGCGGCTGCGGTTGACGATTCGTACCACCAGTAGCATCACCGGAACTTCAATCAGTACCCCTACGACAGTCGCCAGCGCAGCTCCCGATTCAAAACCGAACAGGCTGATCGCAGCGGCAACGGCCAGCTCAAAAAAATTCGACGCGCCAATCAGCGCAGAAGGGCAGGCCACGCTGTGCGATTCACCCAGCTTGCGATTGAGCCAGTAGGCCAGTGCGGAATTGAAAAATACCTGAATCAGAATGGGCACAGCCAGCAAGGCGATCACCAGCGGCTGTCGAATGATTGCCTGACCCTGAAACGCAAACAGCAGTACCAGCGTCAAGAGCAGCGCGGCGATAGACCACGGCCCGATTTTTTCAATCGCTGTCTCGAAAGCCTCTTGGCCGCTTCGCAGCAAGTAACGTCGCCACAGCTGGGCGAGGATAACGGGTATCACGATATACAGCACCACTGATGTGACCAGCGTATCCCAAGGTACGACGATGGCCGACAGTCCCAGCAGCAAGCCCACTAGCGGTGCAAAGACGAACACCATGATGGTGTCATTGAGTGCGACTTGCGAGAGCGTGAACAGCGGATCGCCATTCGACAGGCGACTCCAGACAAACACCATCGCGGTACAAGGTGCAGCGGCCAGAAGAATGAGACCGGCAATGTAGCTGTCGATCTGATCAGCTGGCAGCAGCGGCGCAAACCAATGACGAATGAACAGCCAGCCCAGAAGGGCCATAGAGAAAGGCTTCACCAGCCAGTTGATGAACAAGGTCACGCCAATGCCACGTACATGCTGACGCACCTGATGCAGCGCACTGAAATCGACTTTCAGCAGCATCGGAATGATCATCACCCAGATCAGCAAGCCCACCGGAATGTTGACTTGTGCCAGTTCCAGATGACCAATCACCTGAAACACACCCGGCATGAACTGACCGAGCGCCACGCCCGTGACGATGCACAGAAAGACCCACAGGCTTAAATACCGTTCAAAGAGATTCATAGGCTGGCAAGTTTCTTGAGTTCGGATTGCAGGCTCATGGCATCCAGTTTTTCCAGCGGCAGTGCAGCGAGAAGCTCAATGCGGCGTCGCAAGCCCAGCATGACTTCGCGGAATGCCTTGCGCTTGGCATCATCACCGCCCGCTACCTGCGAAGGATCGGGAAACCCCCAATGTGCGGTCGCGGGTTTGCCGGGCCAGATCGGGCAGACTTCGCCAGCCGCGTTATCGCAGACGGTAATGATGAAGTCCATCGCAGGCGCACCGGGCAGGGCGAATTCGTCCCAGCTTTTGGAGCGCATCTGATCGGCGGGGTAGCCCATCTGCAAAGCCAGCTCAGCGGCAAATGGATTCACTTTGCCGCCCGGCGTCGAGCCTGCCGAGTAACCGATAAATCGTCCGCTGGGGTCGGTGGATGCCAAGGCTTCACCAAGTATGGAGCGGGCAGAGTTGTGCGTACAAAGGAAGAGGATGTTGTAGGTCTTCATGGGGTACTCAGGGTTTTTGATAGTGTGCGGGGGCTGCAGCTTTGTCCGCCACAGCAGTTTTCAAGAAGGAAATCGCTTAGGCTTTCCACCAGCAAGGCATTGGGCCGGTATATCAGCTGGCGGCCCTGGCGCTCGACCAGCAGCAGATTGGCTCGAACTAATTCCTTGAGGTGAAAGCTTAGTGTTGCCTGTGGCACGGCCAGCTGCTCTATCAGCGCCGAGGGCGTCAGACCCTCTATTCCTCGCTGAACGATCAGGCGGAAGACGTTGAGCCGGGTTTCCTGACCCAGTGCTAGAAAAGCGGCGATTGCATCGGTGTTATTCATATTTCCAATTATATGGAAATAAAAATGACCTGCGTGTGACATGCCCTAGACACCGTCCACATCGATCGTGGAGTCCGGCATGGAAACGGCGCAACACTAAAAAAAGCGAATAAAAAAAGCCCGCCGAAGCGGGCTAAAACACTTGGAGATGTTTAAATCGGTATTACCAGATCGCCTTACCGTTCGGATCCTTGAGCTGTGTTTTCCAAACGTCATGAATCAGCTTAACGGTCGTCGCAGGCATAGGAACGTAATCCAGTTCAGTAGCCATGCCAGCGCCGTTCTTGTAAGCCCAGTCAAAGAATTTCAGTACTGCGCGACCAGTCAGAGCATCGGCTTGTGCCTTGTGCATGATGATGAATGACGCACCTGTTGCAGGCCAGCTGTTCTTGCCTGGCTGGTTGGTCAGGATCACCGCCATGCCGGGCGTGTTAGCCCAGTCACCATTGGATGCAGCAGCCTTGAAGGTCTCGTCGTCCGGCTGAACAAATTCACCATCGCGGTTCTTCAGCTGCGCATGGGTGATCTTGTTCTTTTTGGCGTAAGCATACTCAACATAGCCAAACGCGCCTTTGATACGCTGAACATTGGCTGCAACGCCTTCATTACCTTTGCCACCTACACCGGTTGGCCACTTGACCGCGGTGTTAGCGCCCACAACCGATTTGAACTCTGCATTTGCCTTGGACAAGTAATCCGTCCACAGGAAGGTCGTGCCCGAGCTGTCGGCGCGATGAACAACCGTGATTGCCAAAGCAGGCAGTTTCATGTCGGGGTTCAGCGCTACGATAGCGGCATCGTTCCACTTGCTGATTTTGCCAAGGTGAATGCCTGCGATGATGTCAGCGGTGAGTTTCATCTGACCAGCTGCGACGCCGTCAAGGTTCATGACGGGAACCACACCGCCGATGATGGCTGGGAACTGCATCAAACCTTCTTTTTCAAGTTCTGCTGCGTCCAGGGGTTTGTCGGACGCGCCGAAATCAACGGTCTTGGCTTTGATTTGCTTGATGCCACCGCCAGATCCGATGGACTGATAGTTCAGACCAATGCCTGTCGCAGCTTTGTAGGCTTCAGCCCATTTGGAGTAAATTGGGTACGGGAAGGTGGCGCCGGCGCCGGTAAGATCAGCAGCATGTGCCGACAAGGCCATGACCAGACCCGCTGTTGCGCCGACGACGCCTTTAATAAATTGCAACTTACGCATGAAGACTCCTCGCTTTTATGGGGGGAACAAAACAACTTGGCGAACTATAAAGGCCCTTTGTGTCAGCTGCATGACAGGAAACTTCCAACAAAGAAACATTTTTGTCATGAAATAGTCATACCGTCTACCTACACTCAAAGCATGAACGCCACCAGAAAAGCCAGACCAAGCAATGCCATGAGTGAGGGTGAGGAGGCCGCCGCCAGTGCGACGGAAGGCTCCCTCTTGAACCGGGAGCTGTCCATGCTCGCCTTTAACCGGCGCGTTCTGGCCCAAGCCGAGGACATGAGTATCCCATTACTGGAGCGTCTGAAGTATTTGTGCATCGTCAGCAGCAATCTAGACGAATTTTTTGAAGTACGTATAGCCAGTCTGATTGCGCGGGTTCGCGGAAACCATGGGATAACGCATCCGGTCTCGCTGCCTGGTTTGGCTGAGGTCACGGACTCTTGCAAAGCACTGGTAGGTCGGCAGTATGCGGTGCTTAATGAACAAGTTCTTCCCGCCTTGGCCGCAGAGGGAGTACAGCTGCTTCGGCACGTCGATCGTGATGAAGCGCAAAGACATTGGGTACGCGATTTTTTCGAGAAGGAAGTCCGTCCGCTGCTCACCCCCATCGTGCTGGATCCAGCCCATCCATTTCCTCAGATCGTCAATAAAAGTCTGAATTTCATCGTCGAGCTGGCTGGCAAGGATGCTTTCGGCCGGGGCACATCCATTGCCGTCATCAAGGCGCCACGCGTTTTACCGCGAGTGATAAAGCTACCCTCCAACGCTGGCAGTGATTCGGATGCCTACTGTCTGCTGTCGTCGGTTATTCATGCGCACATCGCAGACATGTTCCCAGGGCGCGAGGTCATGGGATTTTCACAATTTCGTGTCACTCGCGACAGTGATTTGTGGGTGGATGAGGAAGAAGTCAAAAACTTGCGTCAGGCATTGAAGGGCGAGCTGCAGACGCGACATTTCGGTTTTGCTGTCCGTCTTGAGGTTGCGCAGAATTGCCCGGAACATCTCGCTCAATTTTTGCTGGAGCAGTTCGCGATTTCGCCGGAGTTTCTCTATCGTGTAGACGGACCGGTGAACATGGTCAGACTCAACGAGCTGATTGATTACGCATCCAGGCCAGGCCTCAGATTTGCACCGTTTTCACCAGCACTATCCGTACCTCTGTCTGAGAATCACGATCTGTTTGCCATGATCGCGGAAAGCGATATTCTGCTGCATCATCCGTTCGAGTCATTTCAGCCCGTCATCGAATTTATTCGTTCCGCAGCAGAAGATCCGAATGTGGTCGCAATCAAGCAAACGATTTATCGTACCGGCATGAACTCCGCGCTGATGGAGGCATTGATCGCCGCCGCGCGCAACGGTAAAGAGGTAACCGTCATCGTCGAGCTGATGGCACGCTTTGATGAAGAAGCCAACATCAATTGGGCTGACAAACTGGAGAAAGTCGGTGCGCAAGTCGTGTACGGCATTGTCGGGTTGAAGACGCATGCAAAGATGGCGATGGTGATACGCCGGGAAGAGGGAAAGCTGCGGCTCTATGCGCATCTGGGTACCGGCAATTATCACCCAACGACCACCAAGTTTTATACTGACTTTGGTTTGCTGACGGCCAATCAGGCGATGGCGCGCGATGTGAATGAAGTCTTCATTAATCTCACCAGTCTGACACGCCCTAAACGCCTGACGCATTTGTGGGTTGCGCCTTTTGATTTGAATAAAGAATTAATCAAAGCGATTCAAAAAGAAACACAGATCGCCAGTGAGGGTCGTAGCGCCCACATTACCGCGAAAATGAATGCGCTACAGGATGCTTCTATCATTCAGGCGCTCTACGAGGCATCGCGTGCCGGCGTTAAAATTGACCTCATCGTGCGTGGTGCGTGCGTACTGCGCCCTGGTGTTGAGGGCTTGTCCGAGAATATTCGGGTGCGCTCGATTGTCGGAAGATTTCTTGAGCACAGCCGTATTTTCTGTTTTCACAATGACGGGCAAGATGACTTGTATCTGGCCAGTGCAGACTGGATGAACCGTAATCTGTTCCGCCGGGTCGAAGTTGCATTTCCCGTACTCGACAAGACGCTGAAGAAGCGTGTGATGCAGGAGGGCTTGCTGCCCTACCTGAAAGACAACTTGAATTCCTGGGAACTCGATGCTGATGGAAGCTATCACCGACGTCGTCCACGATCCGATCAGGCAGGCTTCAGCGCGCAGGAATTTCTGATGCAGACATTGGGACGGTAATGGATATCATCCTCTGGCGACATGCACAAGCTGAAGTCGGTGAGCCCGATGAAGGACGCGAGCTGACACCCCATGGCCGCAAGCAAGCCGCGCGCATGGGTGCCTGGCTCGATCGCAGTTTGCCTGAGGGCTGTCGCATTTTGTGCAGTCCCACAATCCGAACGCAACAAACCGCAGACGCGCTCGGTCGCAAATACAAAATCGTTGATGCCATCGGCCCGCAAGCCAGTGCGACCGAGGTACTTGATGCAACCGGATGGCCCGCAAGTCGCCGCCCGGTGATGGTGATCGGGCATCAACCCTGGCTGGGTGAATTAGCTTCCTTGCTGCTAACCGGTGAGGAGCAGAGTTGGACGATCAAAAAATCGAATGCCTGGTGGATCGCAGGTCGCGAGCGAGTGGACGGTAATGAGATATTTCTCAAAGCGGTGCTCGCGCCGGAATTTTTCATCGAATGACTGATCCAGTTCATTGATAAGATTGCCATAGCAAGACAAACCCCAAGGGCGTGAAAATCCAGTACTCAACCGGAGCGCCGGCAACCCAGTGCTTGTGCCATCCTGCATGCGTTTTGGCAAAGCGCCGCAAGCCAAAATCCGGATTCAGCACAAACCATAAAAAATCTTCCGTCACCCAGAACAGCATGATGGCACCGAGCACGCGCTGCTCCAAAGCCCAGCTGTAGTCACCACCGAAGATCAGCGGGAAGTGAAAGAACAGCGCTACCAGCGAAAACGCCCAGGCGTGATAGCCCGTCATTGCACGGCCACCCCAGAACACATCCAATAGCCAGTGATGTTCGATACGCCAGGTCGGCAGATTGGCGGCCCAGCCGGAATCGCCTTCAATCGCAATTTCCAGCTTCGCGAAAAAAAATCCCAGGATCAGCACAAACAAGACGGTGCCGGTGAAAGGCATCAGTGTTTCAATAGGTGCATTCATGCGATGCGTCCAAGCACTTGGTGAGCAGCTTGTGGTTTACTCAGTGCGATCGCACGCTGACGCATCGAGGCTAAACGTTCTGGATCCGAGAGCAGCTTGTTCAGACGAAATTGCAATGTCAGCGGATCATCTGCACGCTGGGCGACACCCTCCTGCATCAGAAAAGCCGCATTGCGCTCCTCTTGCCCAGGGATGGGATTGACCAGCAACATCGGCAAGCCACAAACCAGACACTCCGAGGTACTCAGTCCGCCCGGCTTGGTGATGGCCAGATCAGCCGCCATCATCAGCGTGGCAACATCCTCGGTAAAACCGATCACTCGCAGACGGTCCGCATACTCGCGCTCCAAGCTCGCCAGTGCTTCACGCAGCACCAGATTTTTGCCGGTCATGACGATCACCTGCAGTTGCGGCTGTGTCTTGAGTAGTTCGGTGATCCAGATCGGATCCATGCCGATGCCTGCGCCTCCGCCCATAAGCAGTACCGTAAAGCGGGCCGGATTCAGTGACAGTCTTGCCGCTGCCTCGGCTCGATCGGGGCGGGTTGTGAACACGGGCATCAGAGGAATGCCACTGACCACAATATCCTTGCGCGGCACACCTTGACGGTGCAGACGGAATGCCAACTCTTCATTCGCGACGAAATAGCCACTAATACCGGGATGCAGCCACATCTGGTGCAAGTCAAAGTCGGTCACCTGTACCCAGACCTGACAATCGAGACGCTTTTCCATGATGGACGTCGCAAGTACTTCAGCAGGCAGAAAATGCGTGCAGATGATGACATCAGGCTTGAAACGATCAATTTCCTGGAATAGGCGTTGCGAGCACAGGCGTTGTATACCCCGACGCAGGCGTCCGCTCAGGCTATTACCCGGTTCGCAATCGGTTTTTCTATAGAGCCAACCCCAGGCTTCCGGCAGACCACTGGCTAGCTTCATGTACAAATCGCTATATAACTTGCGAAACAGGGTTGGCACGATCTGCATCATGTCAATGTGTTGCAGTCGCAGTTGCGGGAAATCACGCCATGCATGGGCAGCGATCGCTTGTGCGGCGCGCACATGCCCATTCCCTGCCGATACCGACACCAGCAATAGCCGCCTTTGGTCGTTACTGGCGTGATGTAAGGGATGTACAGGGCAGAGAAATTCTGACTTTCCCAGGATATGCAGTTCCTGACGTTGGATGATGGTACTCATGCAGGCACCGCGCAGACTTCTTCCTCGATACGCAGAAATTGCGATTGCTCCCAGCGCAGCATGACCTCATGCCAGTCGATCAGACGCAGCTCGCCACTGGCTTCCTCGACGAGCGCAGACAAACTTTCGACCCAGTCGCCATCATTGCAGTAGAGGATGCCGTCGATCTCTCTGATTTCGGCCTTGTGTATATGGCCGCAGATGATGCCATCGACGCCTTGCTTCTTGGCTTCTTCAGCCAGCGCAGTTTCGAAGGAGGTGATGTAGCTCACTGCATTTTTTACCTTGAGCTTGAGGTACTGCGACAGCGACCAGTAGGGCAGACCGGAGCGTGCGCGCCAGGCGTTGTAGTACTGGTTGAATTTAAGGATCATGGTGTAGAGCGAGTCGCCGACATAGGCCAGCCACTTTGCGCAGGCGATCACACCGTCAAATCGGTCGCCATGCAAGACCAGCATGCGCTTGCCATTGGCGCAGGTATGGATCAGTTCATCGCGAATCTTGATGCCACCAAAATCGAGCCCGATGAATTGACGTATTGCTTCATCGTGATTGCCCGGAACGAAAATCACCTTCGTGCCTTTTTTTGCTTTTTTCAATACCAACTGCACGACGTCATTGTGTGTCTGATGCCAGTACCAGCGCCGTTTCAGCTGCCAGCCATCGACGATATCGCCCACCAGATATAGCACGTTCGATTCGGTAGCCTTCAGAAACTCGAGCAGGCGACCCGCCTGGCATCCACTCGTACCTAGGTGAACGTCGGAAATCCAGATCGTGTTGAAGCGTAAAGGCTTGGGTTTTTTAAGAGGGTTTTTTGATTTTTTTCCTGCGCTCATGAAGTTGTCTCTCGCGTTCACGCGCTCTCCGTTTCTTTTAGATAGTGTCTGGCATAGCGGCTGTCGAGTCGTTCCAGTGGCAGCATCATGAACAGGTCTGCACTATGAAAATCCGGATCCCATGCCGGTTCGCCACCAATCCATGCGCCACTGCGCAGATAGCCCTTGATGAGCGGTGGAAGCGTTACTTTGCTGGTGAGCGCATCGTCATGCAAGGGGAAGGGCAGCCGAGGTGTGACCCGGTATTCAGGTGGCGAAAGGTGTTCGTCTGAGAGTTGTCTGTAAATACTGTTGATCGTGTTGCCGCCATCGGCGAGGCTGACACTCGCGCAGCCGATCAGATAGTCTGCTTTTTCCCTGCGCATGCAGGCGGCCAGACCGGCCCAGAGCATCATGATTACGCCACCGCTGCGATAGTCGGGATGAATGCAGGCACGACCTGCTTCGAGAATGCGTGGGCGTAGATGTGCCAGTCGGCTCAGATCAAATTCGTTTTCGGAATAAAAGTTGCGGGTATGTTGAAGACCGCGCTGCCCCAGCACGCGGTAGGTGCCGACGACCTTCAGGGTGTGGGTATCACGGACGATCAGATGATCACAATATTCGTCGAATTCGTCTTTTTCGAGTCCTTCGTGATTTTGCAGAGTGTCGAGACCCATGGCCTCGACAAAGACTTTGTAGCGCAGGCGCTGAACTTCACGAACTTCCTCTGGCGTGCTGGCCAGACTCAGTGAGAGCTTGGGAAAGTTCGGGGTTGAATCCGTACCGACGGTCATCAGTCGCATCGTTCTTCCTCCTTGTTGTAATACAAGAAGCGTAACGACTGATTAATGCAACACAATGACGGTTAGATTGCAGTTCGATGACAAGTACCATCGTTATACGAGATCAGCGCCGATGAGTCCACCATCTTTGCGTGTGATGACAATGGTGGCAGATCGTGGTCGTGCCTTGTCACCGTCAGGCCAGTGACTCAGATAACTCGCGGGATCAGCAATGCTGAATTCTTTACCGTTGGTGGTTTCGCCCGGATGCTGAACGTTGATGAACAGTGCGCGTCCGTCAGGTGATTCGGCTAGGCCAGTGATTTCGCAATCGACAGGCCCCACCAGGAAACGACGTAATGAGGACGCCTCCGCCGCTTTGCCGATATGCGTCGTCATGGGACGTTCTTTATCTTCTTCGCGGCTGACAATGGTACGTGTACCACCGTCACCGACCTTGCCGGGTAGCGCCGCCAGCAGCATGCAGTTGCTCGCATCGCGATACGCGTGATCATCTGTCTCTATCCAGAGCAAACCGCTACGCGCAAACCACAGCCCGTCCGGGCTGGAGAAGTCATTGTCGGCGGTTAGTGCGGACAGATTGATATTTTGTGGATCTGCGCTCGAGCGCGCAGCAAACAGAAAAACATCCCACTTAAATTTTATCGCGCCTACCCGACCATCCTGCTCGGCCCAGCGAATGATGTGGCCATTGACGTTGCCCTTGCCATTCCCTTTACCTTTGCTTTTACCGGAATCGCCCGCATGCGTGTCGTTGTAGACGCGTGGATTAGCTGCATCGATTTGCTCTAGCGCGCGCGAGGGATTGCAGGTCAGGGTCATGTAGACCTCGCCGTTTTTGGGATTGACCGCACCCCACTCAGGGCGGTCCATGCGCGTAGCACCCGCGGCATCGGCCGCCAGACGCGCATGAATCAGTACATCGGCCTGATCGCTGAACTCGTAGCTGGCGTAATTGGCATCGATATTATTCAGACCGAACTTCAGCTCCAGCCAGTCGCCTGTACCGTCGGCATTGAAACGTGCGGCGTAGAGTTTGCCTTCATTGAGATATTTGTCGCCAGCAGCGACGCCACGCTTGGCATCACTGGGATCCCACACGGCAGTCGAGACGTATTTATAAATGTATTCATGACGTGCATCGCAGCCCATGTACCAGACCAGAGGCTGTCCTGCGACCACCGGACCGGGCCATGCACCCTCATGCGCAAAGCGGCCCAATGCTGTTCGTTTTTTGGGGCTGGCGGTCGGTGAAAAAGGATCGATTTCAACGACCCAGCCAAAGGTATTGGCGACGTTGCGGAAATCATCGCTGCCATTGTTTGATATGCCAGTGACAGCCGCATGCCAG
>JACCDH011160602.1_pt1 | contig 12667 bp, 11 predicted proteins | sample 7442481 | NCBI WGS metagenome assembly JACCDH01 (sample SAMN15323433, study PRJNA562643) | freshwater metagenome | isolation source: river surface water | place: USA:Blue River Watershed | collected 2017-08-15
CCATAGCTTTCGTGCAACCCTGTGTTAAACCATTGTGGCGAGTTAGGCACACAGGCTTGGTTTAAGATACTATATACTAATTCCTCGTAAAATACTTGTGCATCATTTGTTGTTGCAAAATATCCGTAACGCTCTCCCCAAACTCTCCAACAATTTGCCATACGATGAGCAACTTGCTTAACAGATGTTTCTCTACCCAATGAACCATCGGCTTGAGGTACGCCTGCTTTTCTAAAATATTTTTGTGCTAAAATGTCCGTAGCAATTTGGCTCCATTGTTTTGGAACTTCTACGTTTGTCATTTCAAACACTTTTTCTCCGTTTGGATTTTTAATTACGCTATCACGATAGTCGTATTCAAATAAATCAAATGGAGACACATTGTCTTTTGTAAAGCGGCGAGAAAACTTTAATCCTTTCTCTGGGGTTTGTTTTGTTTTTGGAGTAGCCATGGTCGTATTCTAATTTAAAAGGGTGTTCGTTATGTTCCCCTATAGGTTTTTTAAAAAACCTTGATGGGTATACGAAAATATCTTTCTAAAACGATAATACAACATCAGAAATATCAACAGGTGTGGAAAATTCAAGTGAACAATACGAAACTCCATAACCCCATTGAATTGTACGATTTATCCCCACCTGATGTTAGTTTCTTAAGAAAAAAAACTTCCAATTATCGGTTTTTTTTGTAATAAATATGAATGTTGCATTTACATTCCCTTAAAATTGATATTTTTGGGCATTGGGACTTGTGAATTAATCAATTAGGAGCTAACATGAAACAGGATATATATAAAGGAATTTGTAACGGAAAAGCAACTGCCCACAAAGCTTTTGCTGTTTTAGTAGACCCTGATAAATTAGACGATGCTGGATTATCAAACACGATTGCTTTGGCAGTTGAAGCTAAAGTTGATTACTTTTTTGTGGGTGGTAGTTTAGTCGTTACAGACACATTAGATAAGGTGGTTTCGGCTATTAAAGAAAAATGCAATATTCCGGTTATTCTATTTCCAGGCTCCCCCGATCAAATTACCCCAAAAGCGGACGCCCTTTTATATCTTTCCTTGATTTCAGGCCGTAATCCTGAATTGCTAATTGGTCAGCATGTAATAAGTGCCCCATTTGTAAGACAAAGTGGATTGGAAATTATGCCAGTGGGATATATGTTAGTGGATGGTGGAACACCAACCACGGTTTCTTATATATCTAATACAAACCCTATTCCTGCTAATAAAAATGATATCGCTTCCTGTACTGCCATGGCAGGTGAAATGCTTGGCTTGAAATTAATATATATGGACGCAGGTAGCGGAGCACAAAAGGCCATTCCAACAGCAATGATAGCACAGGTGGCAAAATACATAACAATCCCCTTGATAGTTGGGGGCGGCATTACAACAGCCGAAAAAGCAAAGGAAAACTGTTTAGCAGGTGCCGATGTAATAGTAGTGGGCAATGCGGTGGAAAAGGATCCAAACTTAATTAAGGAAATAGCAGCTGCCATACACAGTTTGAACAAATAATTATTTGAAGGTTCAATTAAAAGTGTCAATTAGAAACTCATCATTTCCTTGAACTTCACCGTTTGACGACGACTAATTTCAATTTTTTCGCCGCCTTTTAATTCAACTAGCAACCCTCCATTATAATAAGGTTCAATTTTTTCAATCCAATGCAAATTAATGATATGCTTGCGATTGGCCCTGAAAAACACACGCTCATCCAAGCGATCCTCTAAAGCATTTAGTGATTTTAAAATGAGCGGCTTATATGTTGAGAAGTAAACTTTTGCATAATTGCCAACGCTTTCAAATAACCTTATTTCTGCTAGTTTAACAAACCAACACTTTTCCCCGTCTTTCACAAATACTTGATCAGCTTCGGTTAAAGGCCCACGACTGGTACCCATTAAACTTGCTTGCTCTAACTGAATTTCAGTTTGCAATTTTTGAATCGCATCTGCTAAACGTAATGGGTCAATTGGTTTTAATAAATAATCCAAGGCATTTACTTCAAAAGCTTTCAAGGCAAACTCATCATAAGCAGTCGTAAAAATAACCCTAGGTGATTTTTCTAATTCAGCTAATAAATCAAAGCCTGTTTTCCCTGGCATTTGAATATCCAAGAAAATTAAATCGGGGCGCGTTATGTCAATTTTTTCAACGCCTTCATCAACATTGCTTGCTTCATCCACTACTTGTATTTCTGGATGTTGTTCCAGTAATTTTTTTAACTCATTTCTTGCCAAACGCTCGTCGTCAACAATAATCGCTTTAATAGGGTTAGATGGCATGTTGTTATTTTTTACTTAGTTACTAATGAATGGGTATTACTAATTTGGCTGTTACTTGATTGGGCTCACATTGATATATTTCAAATAAAGCTTCCCCTTGATATAAAATATTCAAACGCTCCCTGGTACTTTGTAAACCAAATCCGTCATTTTCAGTTGGCGTTAAATGTCCTGTATTTATAACTTTTAACTCCAATTTATTTTGCTCAAATTTGGAAACAATTTTTATTGTACAATCGCCAGGTTGCTTGCCAAGACCGTGTTTGATTGCATTTTCTACCAAAATTTGAAGCATCATTGGCGGTAACTGATTTTGCAATGTAACAGGGTCAATTTCATAAATAATTTTTAACCTATCTGCAAAACGAATGTACTCAAGTGCTAAATAATCTTGCACAATCGCTAACTCTTTTTCTAAGCTAGTCACCTCCACTTTATTACTGTGAATACTACTTCTTAAAATATTGCTAAGCTCCGTAATAGCTTGTCGTGAACGCTTAGGATCCTCGTCCACTAAAGCACGAATACTATTTAAGGCATTAAAAATAAAATGCGGATTTATTTGCGACTTAATGGTTTTTAATTCCAACTCTTTAATAAGTGTTTCTAATTTAATTTTTTTAATCTCCTCATTATTGGCAAACTCAATATAATGCCATAAAATATAAATAGATATCCAAACAAAAAAAATGGGTGTATCTAAAATCAATCCGAAAAATAAACGTCTTGTAACCCTTGCTCCATTCCAATTAGCTATAATCGCATCCAAAGAAAATACAAAACGATTACTTTCTGTTTTTGCCATTTCTCTCCCTGGCTCAAATAATCGAAGCATTTCAATTAAACAACTATTTATAAGGCTATATGAAAAGGAAAAGAATATCACCAATAAAAAAAATTTCCACCACTGTTTGGAAGGTGTTGGTGGTTTTAATTTATTGACAATAATGCTCATTCTTAAAATATGGGTCATCAAAACACCCAACATTACACTTATTAAAATGCGCTGAAAAAACACAACATTAATTTGTCTTTCCAGTACATAGGAAAAAAGGAATATGGTGAGCGCATAGCTAGCCCAACCTCCAATTTGACAAACCCAGTATATGGAATGCTGCTTTTTGATCATATCCAAATTTACTCAATAAACCCTGCTTAAATGTCCATTTTATACATTAAAGGCAAAATGAATAGATAAACGGAGAAGCTAAATAATGCGTAAACTTTTCGCTAATATTTATGTTATTAACTTACTTTTACTTAACAAACATCGAGCATGCATTTTGAGGCCGGTCCTTTATTGAAAACAATTGATTCTCCCAGTGACTTGAAAAAAGTACCTAGGGAAAAATTACACCAGGTTTGTGATGAACTAAGGCAATATATCATTGATGTTGTTAGTGTTCAAGGAGGCCATTTTGCATCTAGCCTTGGTGTGGTCGAGTTAAGCGTTGCGCTTCATTATGTTTACGACACTCCCTTTGATCAATTAGTATGGGATGTGGGCCACCAAGCATATGGACATAAAATTTTAACGGGTCGTCGCGATGCATTTGATACAAACAGAAAGTATAAAGGCTTAAGTGGTTTCCCAAAACGTTCCGAAAGCCCTTATGACACTTTTGGTGTAGGGCATTCCTCTACTTCCATATCTGCTGCATTGGGCATGGCAATGGCTGCAAAATACAAGGGCGAAAACAGGAAGTCCGTAGCCATTATTGGCGATGGTTCCATGACGGCTGGAATGGCATTTGAAGCTATGAATCACGCGGGCGTTGCGGATAGCGATGTGCTCATTATTTTAAATGACAATTGCATGAGCATTGACCCAAATGTGGGTGCGCTTAAGGAATATTTGACTGACATTAGTGTATCACCAACTTATAATAAATTCAGAGACGAACTTTGGCAGCTTATGGGAAAACTTCCTATTGGCAAGCATTTCACAAGAGAAATGGCGTCAAAAGTGGAAGCTGGGTTGAAAGGAGTTGTTTCAAAAAGCAGTAATTTATTTGAAGCATTACAATTAAGGTATTTCGGACCTATTGACGGTCATAACATTACTAATTTAGTGGATACCTTAAAAGACTTACGTGAAATTCCAGGTCCAAAAATTTTGCATATTCTAACCGTAAAAGGGAAGGGTTATGAATTGGCCGAAAAAGATCAAACTAAATGGCATGCGCCTGGCTTATTTGATAAATTAACTGGCGAGATTGTTAAGAAAAAAATTGAAACGCCTCAGCCTCCAAAATACCAGGATGTATTTGGACGTAGTATTTTAGAGCTTGCTGAAAATAATCCAAATATCATGGGCGTTACACCTGCAATGCCAAGTGGATCATCGCTTAAATTTATGATGGATGCAATGCCGCATCGTGCTTTTGATGTGGGGATATGCGAACAACATGCAGTAACCTTAAGTGCCGGATTGGCAACGCAGGGACTGAAAGTTTTTTGTAATATTTATAGCTCCTTTATGCAACGTGCATACGACCAAGTAATACATGATGTAGCATTACAAAAATTACCTGTCGTGTTTTGTTTAGACCGTGCTGGTTTAGTGGGTGAGGACGGACCGACACATCATGGTTGTTATGATATTGCATTTTTCAGATGTATACCTAACATGATTATTGCAGCTCCAATGAATGAACAAGAGCTACGTAATTTGATGTTTACTGCACAATTGCCAAGTATTAAATTGCCATTTGTAATAAGATACCCTCGCGGAGAAGGCGTTATGATTGATTGGAAAAAACCATTTGAAGAATTGACTATTGGTAAAGGACGCAAGTTGAAGGATGGAAAAGATATTGCCATTATTTCATTTGGACACCCAGGAAATTTTGCACAAACAGCTATTAGACAATTAAGAATCGACGGTATTGACCCAGCTCATTATGATATTCGATTTATTAAACCTATTGACGAAGATCTTTTACATGAAGTTTTTCAAAACTATGATAAAATAGTAACTGTCGAAGACGGTACCGTTTTAGGTGGTGCGGGTTCAGCCATTTTAGAATTCATGAATGCGCATGGCTATCAAAGTCAAATTAAAATATTAGGTATTCCGGATACAGTGGTGGAGCATGGAACTTTGAAAGAATTACAACAAGAATGTCATTATGATGCGAATGCCATAGCTGCTGCCGTAAAAACATTATTAGGGCAAATGGTTTTAACCGAAGGATAATTTACAATCCCCCATTTCAAAAGTAAATTACTGGTATTAATTCAAACTTGGATCAAAATCGCCTTCGGCGTTTGATGTTGGCTCGTCTTTAAAGGTATCTAGGTCAGCCTTTGTTTCCCAAGCGTCAAAAGCATCAACATGGCCAGGTTCCAAGTCCTCTTCTCTATTTTCATTCCATTCAATAATGAAATTGTTTCGACCTTCACCAACTAGTAGTTTCATGTACTTTTGTTGTGAAAGTTCTAGGATAGATAAGAATAAAAATAAGGCGTGTACGCGGTCCTCGCATATGTCAAAAACCTTTTCAAAAGATACCGTTTTTTCAAGTGCAACTAAATCTAATAAATGCGTTCTACTTCCTTCCATGGTGTAGTTATAACGAACTACAGTATGTACCGGCTTGAATTGACGATCCTGTAAACGAAGCATTACTTTTTCAAATGACTTCATTAATTTAAATAAAGTCACGGTTTGTAATTCAGTGCCTTCTGCCGCTTCCTCACCCACCAATGACATTTCCTGTTGAATATTTCCTCGCTTCAACATAAGCATTCTTAATGCTTCCAAATCAGCCATTTGAACGGCGGCTTCTTTGTATTTTTTATACTCTAATATTTTGTCAATTAATTCTTGTCGAGGATCAATTTCGTTTCCTAATGCATCAATTTCCTTTCTTGGCAATAAAAGCTTTGCTTTAATGCGCATTAAAGTTGATACGAATAAAATAAACTCACTACTTAATTCAATATTTAACTTGTCTTGATGATGTATAAAATCCAAAAAATCATTTATAATTTTGGTGATTTGGATGTTATAAATATCCATTTCATCGCGCTCAATAAAAAATAACAAAAGATCAAAAGGACCTTCAAATTGATCCACTTTAATCGAATAATTGGCATGTTGACTCATAGTTTACAAAGAAAAGGAAACCGCTGTAATTTCCCTTCAAATAGCCAACTATTTATCCACCTTTTAAGCGAAAATGAGCCATCTTTGTGTGAAATTTTACTGAATGTTTAATAAGTGGGCTAACTGGCTTGTTTTTTCGCTCCTTTCCATTATTTGGGGTAGTTCCTTTATTTTGATAAAAGAGGGTTTAAAGGCATTTACACCCTACCAGGTTGCGTCTTTAAGAATGCTGTCGGCAGGCTTGATTTTACTACCATTCGCCCTCAAAGCATTTAAAAATATCCCCACTAAAAAAATGGGATTAGTGGTACTGTCTGGCATTCTTGGGAATTTTATTCCAGCTTATTTATTTTGCATCGCTGAAACCCAAATTGACAGCTCATTGGCTGGTATTCTTAATTCTTTGACACCCCTGTTTACGATCATAGTTGGTGTACTTTTTTTTAACGTACAAACCAATAAAGTCAAAATAATTGGAATGATCATTGGGTTTATTGGACTCAGCTTTTTATTAGCATCAGGGAAGGACGTTAGTTTTCACAATTTATCCTACGCTTCGCTGGTTTTATTAGCAACCTTATTTTATGGGATCAATGTAAATATTATTGGTAGGTATATGCAAAATTTGGGCTCTTTAAATATTGCATCTGTAGCATTTGTTTTTTTAATTATCCCATCTATTTTGATATTGTTTTTCACTGGCTATTTTGATCTTCAATTTAGTGACCCTATTGTTATGCGTTCTTTAATGTCAAGTATATTGCTAGGCATAGTGGGCACTTCGATTGCCACTATTTTATTTTACTACTTAGTTAAGCGTGCCGGTATTTTATTTGGGTCCCTTGTAACCTATGGTATACCTGTTATTGCTGTTGCTTGGGGATTATTAGATGGCGAATATTTGAACCTGACTCAAGTAGCTAGTTTAGTACTTATTTTAATTGGCGTTTACATTGTAAACAGAGGAAGGTTTGATTTTTTTAAAAAATCATCAACGTAAAATTCATTAACTTAAATATACTTTTAAATCATAAGTTTAAATGGTTTAAATGATAATGCCCTCTAAAGTATAAACTTCAAGAGGGCATTATCATTTATGGGATAGCGTATTTATTATACGGTCATGATTTCTTTTTCTTTAGCTTCTAAATGCTTTTCTACCATTGCAATGTGCTTGTCCGTTAAAACCTGAATTTCATCTTCGGCACCTTTACAAATGTCTTCACTCATGCCGTCTTTTTGTAATTTTTTTACTTTTTCAATATGATCCCTTCTTATATTTCGAATAGCTACTTTACTATGTTCACCTTCGCCTGCAGCTTTCTTATATAATTCCTTACGACGTTCCTCCGTCAAAGGTGGCATAAATAATCTGATATTAACACCGTCGTTTTGCGGCGTAATACCAATATTGGCAGCCATGATGGAGCGTTCAATTAAAGCCAACATGTTTTTTTCCCAAGGCTGGATGCTAATTGTTCTTGAATCTAAAACTTGTACATTGGCAACCTGACTAATGGGTGTTGGAGTGCCATAATAATCAACATTTATTCCTTCTAATATGGAAGGGGATGCTTTTCCAGCCCTGATTTTAGAAATTTCAATCTCTAAATGATTGATCGCCTTTTTCATTCCAGCTTCAGCGTCTGTAGTTATTTTTACTAATTCCTCTGACATAAATTGAATTATTTGAGAAAACAAAGCTACGCAAATCATAGTATTCTACATAAGTCTTTTTTTTATCTATCTTTGCCCACAGAAATAATTTATATGACAACATCAGAATTAACTAAAATTGCTTCTCAAGTAAGAAGAGACATCGTAAGAATGGTTCACGCGCAACAAAGTGGTCACCCAGGAGGTTCACTAGGATGTACCGACTTTTTAACTGCTCTTTATTTTAAAGTAATGAAAATTGATACTCAATTTAAATTAGACGGTATTAATGAAGACATATTTTTCTTATCTAATGGTCATATTTCTCCGGTGTTTTATTCGGTATTAGCAAGATCAGGTTATTTCGATGTTAAAGAATTGGCAACTTTTAGAAAAATAGATTCTCGATTACAAGGACACCCAACTACGCATGAAGGTTTACCAGGAATTCGTATTGCTAGTGGATCCTTAGGTCAAGGTATGAGTGTTGCCATTGGCGCAGCACTTTCAAAAAAATATAACGGTGATGACCGAACTATTTATTCATTACATGGCGATGGTGAATTACAAGAGGGTCAAAATTGGGAAGCTATTATGTTTGCTGCACATAACAAAGTTGATAATTATATAGCAACTATTGATGTTAATGGTCAGCAAATTGACGGACCATTAAGTAAGGTGTTAAACTTGGATAATTTAGAAGATAAATTCAAAGCATTTCATTGGACCGTGTTACATATGGATGGCCATAATATGGAGGAAATAATTGCTACACTTGATAAAGCTAAATCCTTAACAGGTCAAGGTAAGCCAATTGTGATTTTAATGAAAACGACCATGGGCAAAGGCGTTGACTTTATGGAAACTGGTCACGAATGGCATGGTATTGCTCCAAATGATGAACAATTAGCTAAAGCATTAGGTCAATTAGAAGAAACTTTAGGAGACTATTAATCCTTTCAAAATAATCATAAAAAAGCCACAGCGAAAGTTGTGGCTTTTTTAATTTGAAAATATGATTGGGTTAAAAAATTTATTTTTATAATTTCAGACGTCCAAAATTTTTTAAAAAAAATGGACGATAGTGATAAGTAGTAAAATCAAAAAAAGGATGAAACGAATGGACTAAATTTTAATTATCCATTCGTTTGACCCTAAACGATTCTTTCATAAATTTTTGCTGCTGCTTTGCGCGCTGGTATCCATCCAGCTAAAATTGCAATGACAATAACTAATGTCATTATGGAAACATAATCTATAAACATTGGTTCTATTGGATAATAGTCAATGACAAAGGATCCTCCCCCTAATTTTATAAAATGAAATTTGTATTGAAGCCAGCAGAAAATGGATGCTATACCGCCTCCAATGAAAGCACCCAATAAGGCCATAACACCTGATAGTATTAAAAATATTTTTTGAATATCCCATTGTGTAGCACCCATTGCATTTAATACATGAATGTCTTTTTCTTTTTCCAATACTAACATGGTTAGCGCTCCTACTAAATTAAAGGATGCTACTACCATGATTAATGCTAGAATACAAAAGATAATCCATTTTTCAACTTGCATGATTCTATATAAATCAACGTTTTGTTGATACCTATTTTTTATCAACATATTCGGACCTAATATTTTTTGTATTTCAATACTCAGATTTTTTTCATCTTTTACATCAACACTAAATTCAATAGCTGAAACATCATCAGGACTTAAATCAAAAAGATATTGTGCGAAACCAAGATTGGTGAAAACATACTGATCGTCAAATTCTTGTTGGACCGAAAAGGTTCCTGATTGCTGTGCAGTCAAATTATTTAATTGCCCTATTTGCGTTATTGATTTCCCTGACCTATTGACTGCAAATACTTGCAAGGTATCCCCAATCATTTGTTGCATTAATCCCAACTTATGTTCAACTCCAATACCCATAATAAATAACGGACTTTGCAAATCGCCAATCGCACATTCGCCACGCTTTAAATATTTATTGATTTTATTAATGTTGCCGTATGAATTTTCAACCCCTTTAATGATCGCTACAGTTTGATATCCATCCTTTACGAGCAGGGCTCTACTTTCTACAACCCTACTAATGGCTTTTACACCTTTAGTATTTTTGAGCTGGATATATTGAGTGTCAGTTAGTGAAAAGTATTTTCCATTTTTGGGTGTAACACTCAAGTCGGCATAGAAATCGGCATACAGCCCTTTTACTACCGACGAAAATCCATTTGAAACACTTAATATAGTAATGAGTGCTGCTGTACCAATGGCGATGGCGAAAACACTTACCCATGCAATAATTTGTATTGCTTGAAAAGCATATTTGCCTCTAAAATATCGCCATGCAAATAAAAAATGCACTTATAAATTTTTTAAAATCTCTTCCATTTTAAACACATAATCAAGGGTGTCATCAACATAAAAATGAAGCACTGGAATGCGCCTTAAGGAATGTTTCATATCCTCGCCTAACCTCTTTTTTATTTCCCAAGCTTGGGCTTGGATTTTTTTAAAGCAAGCTGCTTGATCGTTCACCTGAAATAAACTTAAATATATGCGCGCCTCTAATAAATCAGGTGTCACTTTTACCGACGAAATGGATACCATCCCCCCATCCATTATATTTAGCCCTAGTTTTAAGAAAATATCATTCATGGTGGTTTGAATGGCACCTGCTACTTGTTTTTGTCTTTTACCTTCTTCCATAATAATCAAAATCGTTGATTCGCTGTAAAATTAGTTACTTTGCTGATTATTTTGTTGAATAGTTTCAATATGAAGAAATTTATTAGAATCGTTAGCTACATCAAGGAATATAAGGCATATATGGGCCTTTATACCCTATTTATATCCTTATCTATCATTTTCAGTCTATTTTCCTTAAGCATGTTAATGCCCTTTATGGATTTAATATTTGGGAAAGGCGAATTAACGGTTGCTGTAAACAGTGCAAGCGGCGATACAGGTAATATCAAGGATGTGGTATATGGCTTTTTACAAAATATAATTACACAATATGGAAAAGAGTACGCTTTAGGTTGGATTTGTTTTGGGATAATTGTGGCCGTATTATTAAAGAACCTGTTTTTATATTTATCCTTTTATTTTTTAGCGCCGATCCGAAATGCGGTTACCAAAAAATATTCAAAATTACTTTACAATAAAATATTACAATTGCCTATTGGCTATTTCACCGAGCAACGTAAAGGAGATATTTTAAGCAGATCCTCTAATGATATTTCTGAATTAGAAAATTCAATTATCGGAGCATTAGATGGAATGATTAAAGAGCCTCTGAATATTATTGGAATTGTTATTGTATTATTTATTATTAGTGTAAAACTAACTTTATTCGTTTTTATATTACTTCCTTTAGCGGGATTGATTGTTGGCAGAATTGGTAACAGTTTAAAAAAACATACCAATAAAGCACAATTAAAATGGGGCGAGATTATGACCCAAATGGAAGAAACATTAACGGGCTTAAGAATCATAAAAGCATTTAATGCCGAAGGACGTGTTAAAAAAAGTTTTTTCGGTTTAGTAGATGAAATATTTTTAATTAAAAATAAAATTTTAAATAAACGTGATCTTGCTTCCCCTCTATCCGAATCGTTAGGTGTCATTATTTTATGTTGTGTACTTTGGTTTGGTGGGAAATTAGTGTTAAGTGGCGAGATTTTATCGGGTAGCTCTTTTATTGGTTATGTGGCTTTGTTTTCTCAAATTATTAATCCTTCTAAAGCTTTATCACAAGCTGTGTATAATGTAAACAGGGGAAATGCAACACTTGATAGATTAAATGAAATATTAGAAGCCCCTATCGTTGTTGAAGAAAAAAAGAATCCAACTGAATTAACAGGTTTTACAAATTCAATCGAATTTAAAAATGTATTTTTCTCTTATCAGGACGCGACGATTTTGGAAAATATTAATTTAAAAATTCAAAAAGGTAAATCAATTGCATTGGTTGGTTCATCAGGTGCAGGTAAAAGTACCTTAGCTGATTTAGTGCCGCGTTTTCATGATGTAAGTAACGGTGATTTATATATTGACGGTATCAATATTAAGGACTATAGTTTAAACAGTCTTCGTCAGCAAATTAGCATCGTTACACAAGAGCCCATTTTATTTAATGATACGATTGCTGCCAACATCGCATTAGGTAAGCCGGATGCTACGGAAGCAGAAATTATTGAAGCTGCTAAAATCGCTAACGCTTATGATTTTATTACCAATAAAGAAGATGGATTCAACACCATTATTGGCGATCGTGGCAGTAAATTAAGTGGTGGTGAGCGTCAACGTTTAACCATTGCTCGAGCAGTACTTAAGAATCCTCCAATTTTAATTTTAGATGAAGCCACATCGGCTTTAGATACGGAGAGCGAAAAATTGGTGCAAGATGCCATTAACAATATGATGCAAAACAGAACTTCTATTGTGATTGCTCACCGACTTTCAACCATTCGTCACGCTGACGAAATTATTGTATTACAAAAAGGCAATATTGTTGAGCGCGGAAATCACGATGCTTTAATTGCAGAAAATGGATATTATCGAAAATTAATTGAGCTGCAAGAAGTGAAATAAGAG
>JACCDH011624455.1_pt1 | contig 12667 bp, 11 predicted proteins | sample 7442481 | NCBI WGS metagenome assembly JACCDH01 (sample SAMN15323433, study PRJNA562643) | freshwater metagenome | isolation source: river surface water | place: USA:Blue River Watershed | collected 2017-08-15
ATCTGGATCGTGATCGGCGGCATTTTGGGCTGGGTCGCCAGCATGATCATGCGAACCAATGCCCAGCAAGGGATGTTCCTGAATGTGGTGGTCGGCATCATCGGCGCGCTACTGGGTGGCTGGCTGCTCGCGCCGCTGTTCGGGACCGGCACCATCAACCAGAATGACTTCAGCCTCGGCTCGCTGGTGGTCTCGCTGCTGGGGGCGGTCATCCTGCTGGCGATCGTGAATCTGTTCCGGCGCGGCACGCCGAGATAGTAACGCCTGCTCATTCAGGGTCCGGCCGGGTCATCGTCTCGGGCCGGACCCAGCGGTCGAAATCTTCAGCACTGACGCCTGATTGTAGGGCCGCATCGCGCAAGCTGCTGTGCTGCCGGTGCGCCAGTTTGGCGATCCCTGCTGCCGCATCGTAGCCCAGTTGGGGTACCAGCGCGGTCACCAGCATCAGTGAGCGCGCGAGGCTGTCCGCGATGCGCACCTCGTCGGCTGCCATCCCCTGCAGGCAGTATGCATCGAGGCTGCGCAAGCCGTCGGCCAGCAGCCTCAGGCTCTGCAAGTGCACATGCGCAATCACCGGCTTGGCGACATTCAGCTCGAAGTTGCCTGAAGCTGCCGCGATCCCGAGCGTGACATCATTGCCCAGCACCTGGCAGCACAGCATCAATACCGCTTCCGGCTGCGTGGGGTTGACCTTGCCGGGCATGATGGAGCTACCCGGTTCATTCTCGGGCAGCAGCAGTTCGCCGAGGCCGGCGCGCGGCCCCGATGACAGCCAGCGCAAGTCATTGGCGAGCTTGGTCAGTGCGCAAGCCAGTACCTTCAGCGCGCCGTGAGCGACGACCATCGCCTCATGCCCGGCCAGCGCGGCGAACTTGTTGGGCGCGCTACTGAACGCCAGCCCGCAACGCGTCGCCAGTTCGGCTGCAACACGCTGGCCGAACGCGGCATGCGTATTGAGCCCGGTGCCGACGGCCGTGCCGCCGATGGCCAGCTGCAGCAGGCCGGGTTGGGCTGAGCGTATGGCCTGCTCGGCCAGTTCGAGCTGGGCGACATACCCTGACAATTCCTGCCCCAAGGTCAGCGGTGTCGCATCCTGCAGATGGGTGCGGCCGAGTTTCACCAGCGAGGCATAGCGCATCGCCTTCGCCTCCAGCGTGCGGCGTACCTGCTGCAGCGCCGGCAACAGCTCACGCTCGACGGCCTGCGCAGCGGCCACATGCATGGCGGTCGGAAACACGTCATTCGACGATTGGCCAAGGTTCACGTCATCGTTCGGATGCAGCAAGCGCTGCGCGCCGCGCCCGCCGCCCATCAGCTCGGATCCGCGGTTGGCCAGCACCTCATTCATGTTCATATTGGTCTGGGTGCCGGAGCCGGTCTGCCAGATGGCCAACGGGAATTCTTCCGGCCAGCGACCGGCAATCACTTCGTCGGCGGCCTGCACGATGGCGGTGGCCTTGTCGGCGGGCAGGCGTCCGAGCGTCTGGTTGACGATCGCGCTGGCGCGCTTGACCTCGGCCAAAGCGGTCAGCAAGGCAGCGGGCATGCGCTCGGTCGAGATCGCGAAATGCTGCAGCGAGCGCTGCGTCTGTGCGCCCCACAGTCGGTCGGCCGGTACGGCGATGTCGCCAAAAGGGTCGCGCTCTGTCCTGTCCATGTTCACCCCCTTACTGCAGTTGCACGCTGATGCGCAGCGCGCTGGGCACGGGCTTGCCATCGATTTTTCCCGGAAGGAAACGCATCTCGGCAAAGCGCAGCGCCAGCATGGCTTCAAGGTAGCGCGGATATCCGGGCGGTTCAAACAGCAAGCGGTCCACACTGCCCTGCCGGTTGATCAGCAGGATGGCGGTGGCTGTCGATGATGCCGTGACTTCTGCCGCGCCTTCAACCTTGCTTTCCCGGCCTGCGGGCAACTCGAGTACGGGATCCAGGTCTTGCAGCAGTACCGGACGTTCACTCAATTCGGCTGCCGGCACATAGCCTGCGGTCGGCGTCACCGCCTCGATGGTTGTCTCGCTGGTCTTCTCGCTGGTCTTCTCGCTATCCGGTGCGCTGTCCAGTGCGCTGGAAGCGTCATGTGTCGCCTCATCAAAGGGCTGCGCAATGGGTTCCTGTCGGAACTCCTGCATGGGATTCTGAGCGGGCTCATGCGTGAGTCCGGCCGCCGAATCATGCCAAGCCGGCATGCCTGCTGCGGGTACCTGCACCAACGGCACTTCGGCCTTGCCTGTCTCGAACAGATGAACGGACAGCAGCGATCCCGCATCGGCCCGGCTGTCGGCGCGGCTGCCGCCCTGCCCTTGCCACCACGCGCGCCTCCCCTGCAACATGCCCGCGAACGACAGCAGTGACACCAGCACGGCCAGCACCGCGCAGGTGAACTGCCGCTGCATCAATCCAGTTCGCGCCATGACACGCGTCGCAGGCTGCTACCGGTGGCGACGGGTTCGGCACCCGGCAAGGTCGTGATCTTGCCGGTTTCATCGGTCAGCAAGGCCGTGGTCCGGCCGTCGATCCAGACCGTCTTCACGCCGCCGATCAAGCCCTGCTGATTGAGCTTGCGCGCAATGACGGTGGCCCCGGGTACCGGCAGATGGGAACCGGTGTATACGTCGAACTCATAGATCCAGGCCTGCGCATGCGGCTGGCAGGCGGCACTGTCGGGCACGTTGGCGATCACGCGCAGGATGCCCAGTTGTTGCTCGGGGTCGAGCGTTACGCGTTCACCGGAGCCGGGTTCGGCATCCAGGTTCAGGTACCAGCCATCGTCCTTCGTCCAGTCGACGGTATTGGCGCTGACGCTGCGCTCGCCGGCACCCGCCTGCAACAGCTGCTGCCTGACCATGCGTGCCGATCCCTGCAGCTGGCCCAGCCCCTGCGACCCGAGCTCATCACGGAAGGTATAGATCGACTGCACGGACTTGTCGGCAATGTCGTTGACACCAAGCAGCCTGCCGGTGGCGACCGTGACCAGCGAAACCTGCCGGTTGCCTATGCGCTTGAGCGTCAGTTCGGGACGGGTGGTGATCGGCTGCGCACGTCCGCCATGATCGAGCACGGCCAGCAGCATTGCCGATCCTTGCACGGCTTGCATGCCCGCCGATGTGCGCCCTGTTATGCCCTCTGCTGTGCCCTCTGTTGCGCTTCCCGATGTGCTGCCGGATGTACTCGCTGCCGTGCTGCTGGATATCCCGCTTGATGGGCTGCTCATGGCTCCCGCATCGATGTCAAAGCGCCACACATTGCCCAGCAAGTCGCCGCCGTACAGCCGCGCCGCCGTGTTGTCCAGCGTGCTGTCTATCCATGCATTGATCTGGGTCAGCCCGGCCGGTACCGACGGACTGCCCACGCCGGTATCGATGGTGGACAGCAGGCTGCCGCTCCATGCATCGAGCACGAACAGCATGCCACGCCCGTTGCCCGGATTGACGTTCGCATAGCCGGAAGCGAGCACGACGACCCAGCGCCCATCGCGGCGCTTGGTGATCAGCGGACGTCCCATCGCCAACCCGAGGTTGGGTTCGCGCGCCACATCGAATTGCCAGAGCAATGCGGGCCGGTCGGGCTGCGTGACGTCGAGCGCATAGTAGGCACGGCCGCCGGCGCCGAGACCGCCGACGAGGATGGTGCGCCACCCCGTCGCCGCGCAGCGCGTGCCAGGCGCCGTCGGGCAGACGTCACCCGCAACCGGCGTGCCGTCATGCAGATAACGGAAATCGTTGGACCAGTTGTGGTCGGCCAGCCGCCACAGCTCGGGCAATACGGCCGACGGCAGGAAAGCCCAGTGTTCCTGCCCGCTCTGTGCGTCGAACGCGTGCAGCATGCCGTCATTGGCTGGCAGGTAGAGCATGCGGCGGCGATTGGCTGCGACCACGTCGCGGAATTCGCCGTAATTGTCATCGGCGTAGCGAAACGGTGGCTGGCCCACATGCAGCGGCGAGGCATTCACCGCGGCCCCCAGCAAGTGTTCGCGCTGCCGGAACAGGCGCAGCGCATGATTGGGCTGGTCTTCGCTGCCACGCTGCCCGCGCAGGTAGTCCACCAGCCGTCGACCGTCGGCTTGCAACTGGTCCGCCGTGCTCATGGCGACGCATTGCGACAAGCGGCGCAACCCGCTGCCTGGGCAAAGGCCCTTGAACAGCGCCTGCTCGCCGGCGTCCATCGCACTCCAGCGAAACTCCTTCAGGCCGCTTGCGCTGCTGGACGACGGCATCAGCAGCATGCGCGTATCGCTGTCGTCACCGGCCATGTGGTCCAGCTGGGTGGCCGCGGACCACTCGGTCTGCAACGACACGCGCCCATCGCTGAGCGTGATGCGCCTCGCCTCGAGATCGCCATCCCAGTAGACGGTGCGGTAGCCAGCTGCGTACAGCAGGTCATCGCCGGGCACCGGCTGCTGGCTGCTGGTCGCGGCCGATGACGCAGCACCGGAGCTGGCGCGTATCACGCTCATCGCCGAGCCCAGGGCCCGCGCCAATGCATCGGGGCTACGCGCACTGAAATAGCGGCCGCCGCCATTGACCGCTGCATGCCACAGGTCGTCGATGCGTTCGCCACCGGGAGAGAAGATCGGGTCCGGCCAGTCCAGCTTGCCCTCGACGATGGCGCGGAAATCGCCGTCGGGAGCGGTGTCGTAGTCGTCGCGATAACGCAGCGTGCCGTTGGCACCCAGCCCCAGCGTATAGGTGACCATGTGCTGGAAGTTGCCGGACAGCCGGCCCGGCAACGCGGGGACATTGTTCTCGCACAGGTTGGTGCCGGTGCCGCAGTTGCCGTACAAGGGCTGCCTGAGATCGGTATTCGCGTAATACGCGGCGACATCCGCCAGCGTATTCATCCGCGGCCTTTGCCCTGTCGGCGGTGCAAATGATGACACGCTCATTTCCAGCGATCCGGTCGCATCGATCACCGGGCGGCTGCTGATGTCACCGGCCGACGCTGGCGCCATGATGGTCACGACATTGAGGTCGGCAAATGCACGATAGCCACCGGCATTGATGGCGGCGGCAAGCCATCGCGCCAGCGAGTTGGCATCGGCGGGCGCATCGGCGGCGTTTGTATGCATGACCCAAGCCGCGCTGCTGGTGATGGTGATACCATTCACGGAGATGCTGTACACACCGGTGAAGTCCGTCATCGCCTTGTGGTGGATGGTTGAAATCGTCAATGTCGCGACGCGTGCCTCGCGGGTCGGCATGCCATCGAACATTGGGCGCTGCAACGCATGATCCCGGTCACCAACTTCGGCGCTGCCATCCAGGGTGAACGGCCCGTAGCGGGCGTTTTCGCCATCGTTGTTCCAGTAGCCATCGGTCGACAGCAGCGTGTAGTTCTGCTGGCATGAATAACGTACCGGATCCTGTTCATCCTTCAGCAGTTTGCCCGCGTAGAGCTGGCCGGCCTTGGCCAGCGCGCCGCGCAAGGGCGTGCCGCTGGCAGGAGCCACGGCATACAGCTTGTCGTAGAAGGACAGGCGCTGCCCGGCATCGAAATCGCGCACCGGCAGGAAGCCGATGCGGCTGTCATCGACGCCGGTCTCGCTGGTCGTCGAATAGCCGACGCGCGTACGCGCATCAAAGGATGCCAATGCGCGGCCGACTGCCGTTTTCATGGTCAGCATACGCGTGCGGTGGTAGCTGAACCAGTTGGCGAAGTTCTGCCGCTCGTCGCTGCCGTTCTGGCCAGACGCGGCGCCGACGATGACCTTGCGCCAGCGCGACGCGGCCGGGCTGCCTGCCGCAAGGGGCTGATCCTTGCAGTGGTCATTGACGCCGTTGTCGCCGAGATGGTCTGGCTGGTTGCCCGTGTAAAGGAAGTAATGGGCCGCACCGGGCTGGTTGGGCCAGGCCGGGGAAGGCGTGCACTGGCCGGCCTGGGACCAGCAATCGCTGGTATAGCGCACGGCGGCCGTCGATGCCGGCGCCGCAGGGTTGGTGGCGGAACTGCGCCAGGGCATGAAGCCGGTGCCGAGATCGACACGCAGCGAACCGGACTGAAAGCCATCGTAGAGCGCGCTGTTGAAGTTCTGCGCCGGATACGGCTGGCCGGCATGATCGACCGGCGCCGGATAGCTGATGGCGGGGTTGTAGTAGATCTTGTTGCAGGCGCTGCTGCGATAGCCGACGGTATTTTGATAGCCGTTGGCGACGACTTCATCGCCGAGGTAGCTCCATTGCATGCTCGACGAATCGTCGAGGACGAAATACAGGTTGGGCTTGACGACCTGGGAAGCAAGGAAGCGCAGCGGCGCGGTGGCGATGTCCGCGCCCGCAGCGCTGGCGCGTGCTTGTGCCTGCGCTGGCGTGGCAATCCACAGTGCCATCCACAGTGCCATCGACATGGCCAGAGACTGGTGGGCGATGAATCGGGCGATTGACCGGACCATTGATAGGGCCAGCAGCAAACTGGCAGACCCGGCGCCATGCAGCAAATGACGCATGCGCTTCACAGGTGCACCAGCACTTGCGTGAACACCGTGGTGTTGCGCGGCCCGCGCACGCGTGTCGTCACGCGAAAATAGACGCGCTCACCGGGCAAGATGCGCAGCGCAGCGCCGTAGCCGATTTGCCCGCGGTTACCTGCACCACCTTGGGCCGGCTGGTAAGACAGGCAGCTGTTGCCGCCGGCCTGGGTCGCGCCGGGCTGCCGACACATGCGATGGATCGCAAAACGTATGCGGTTGCCTGCGCCATCGACGGCCAGCGCCGGGGCGGCGCTCACGCAGCGAGCCACGCCGCGATTCGCGCAGCCGTCATCATCCCAGTCGATGCCGACCGTGGTAGCCGTGCCCGTCGCCGTCGCGCCGGTGACCAGCAAGCCATCGGGCACGCTGGCGTAGTAGCCCAGCGCTGGCTGGTCGACTTGCAAGGCCGTGACCGGGGTGGCTGACGCTTGCGCAGCCAGCCACGCAATGGCTGCCTCGGTGCCCGCGTCCGAACCCAGCACCGCAGATTCGCGAAATGCCGCATTGCCGGCCAATAGCAGGTCGGTGCCCACCATGCGCGCAAGCGCCAGTGCCGCGACACTCATGGCCACCATCATCGTGAGCGCGACCACCAGGCTGCCGCCAGACGCCGATTCTTTGGCGTTCACTGCAGTGCCGACGCAGCCAGCGCCGCATACTGGTTTGCGTCCCAGTACCCTCATGCATCACTCCACAGCGCATTACGCAACGGGACTTCGGTCTCGATCACGCGATAGCGGTAGCAACGGGCATTGGCAGCGGTGCCAATGAACAGGCTGACCGGACCCAGTTGCCCGGTGACTGCATCGCCTGCATTCCAGACCGGCACGGTCGTGTCGCAGGCCCCTTCCTTGCGCTGCGCACTGCGCAGCACGATGGCAAGGCGCACGGCCAGGACGCGCTGCCAGTCGCCGGCATTACCGACCGTGCCATTGCCATCGGCATCGATCAGGTCATCGCTCCACCAGGTCACGGTAGGTACTGCTTGTGTGCCGGGCCGTGCATCGAGACCGTACTGCGCTTGCAGGTTCACGATGTCGCCCGCAATGGCACTCGTTGACCAATTGCCGCTGGCGATATCGAATTGTGACTGCTGCAGGCTGGCATCGGCACCGATCGCATAACGCCAGCGGTGCACCGTCCCCAGATTGACCAGCGCGCTGCCCGCGCCATACCCGCCCGCGGGTACGGCCAGATTCGGCAATGTGGCCGGTTCGATGCGGAAGGCGCCGATCGGTATGAGCTCGGCTTGCAGCAGCAGGCAACGCGTCGTGCCTGCCTGCTGCAGCATCAGCCAGTCGCCGGGTACGACCCCGAAGGTACTGTCGACCGTAAGACTCGCGCTGCCCGGCGCGAAGGGCGCAATCAGCCGGGCGGCCGGCAAGGATTGCGACTTGCCGCTGGATAGCAATTCGATGCTGTCCGGCGCACCGGCCGTGCCATTGACGATGACCAGTGGCTGCACGGGTATCGCCGGCCCCAGCGTGACGCCGGCGGCGCGCGTCAGGTCGCAGCGCAGCGCATCCGGCGGCCCCAGTCCGTTGCCAGCCATGCGCAACTCGCGCTGCAGCGACAGCATCGCCAGCGTGCCATCGATATTGGCAGCCGCAATGCCGGACACGGATTTGCGGCGCGCGTCGAACAATACGCCAACCTTCAGCACGACCGCCATCACGATCAGGCCCACGGCCAGGCCCACCATCATTTCGGCCAGGCTGTTGCCGGCCCTGCGCCGGGGAGCGATGCGAAGGTTGGCGATTCGGTGGTGAGCGATGTGCTGGCTGGCGGCAGCTGCCGGCCGGCCACGGAGGGCTGCGTGTCCTTGCATGGCCATCATCAATCGGTAATCACGGTCTGCACCTGCATCTGGTGCGCGCTGCGGTCGGATGGCGCCTTCCATCGCATCGTGATCGCAACGTGACGTTGCGCATCGACACTGACGACCGGCTGCAGCGCGGCAGCATCGGTGCCGGGCAAGCTGGCCTGCACCGTCACCAGCCATGTTTGGTAATCGTTGGCGCTGGCATCGCCATAACGCGCCTGCAGGGAAGCCACCGAACGGTCGCCGCTCCACATCCGCGCCACCAGTGCCGATGCCAGGTGACTGGCCTGGTTGCGGTATTGCGCATTCGCGGATTCGGCCAGCACCGAAGACAGCAGCCGCAGCAGTGCCAGCATGCCGACCGAGAACAGCAGCAAGGCCAGCAAAGCATCGATCAGGGAACCGCCGCGACGGTATCTCGGAATGAAAGAAGACGGTATGCCCATATGCATGTCCATACGCGCGTGAGGCGTCATCAGTTGCATGACTGGGGTTCACCGGCTGCAGCCATCGGGTCGCACACGCGAACCATGCCGCTGGCGCTCAGCATCACCACCAGCCGCTGCACGGTCGTATCGGCCGCATGCAAGACATCGATGCGATTGACTTCGCTGCCGCTACCTATCGCCGGCGCGGCGCCATACGCATTGAAGGTCACGGAAGCCGGCATGCGCAGTCCGGCCGCCAGTGGCGCCGTCAGTGCGGGGCTACCGGTGCTCGGGCTCGCGCCCCAGCGTGCCGGACGCGTGGCCACCTCCTTCGTGCGCAAGTTGTGCGGGCAGCTTGCGGTGACTGTCACGCAGCCCAGCTTCCAGACGGTGTGCCCTTGGGCATCGCCCAGCGTGACCCGCATTTCCTGATTGCGCGTGATGGCTTCGCTGCGCGCCAGCTGCAGCACCGCGACGAGGTCGCTCGCACTGTTGCGCACTTCGACCGCATGCATCCAGTGCGCCATGGACGGCACACCGAGTGCAAGGATGATGGCGGCGACCGATACGGCGGTCAGTAACTCGACCAGGCTCAGCGCGTCGCAACGGCGAGGCGCTTGCCGGCTCAGACGTCGGCTCAGACGTCGGCTCAGCATGACGCCTGCCTTTTTTCGATCCAGCAATCGGCCGGCACCGTGCCCCAGTCTGTGGGCAAGGCGGTCGTACGTTGAGCACCACGATGGTCGAGCGTGTAGCCGAAGCTGGCCATCGAACCATCGCCGCGGCCCGTCGCGCTCAGCAGGAAAGACTGCCCGTCGGCAGGCACCGTGCAATTGAACGTGAACTGTCCGGCCGGTGGCAGTGCGATGCCGCAGCCGCGGGCGGCATTCGCATAGCTGCGATGGTCCTGGTAATGCTGCTCAAGCCGCATGCCGGTCAACAGCAGGCCACTGGTGGCTTCGGGTATACGCGAACGCAGCACGTGATCGCGATAGGACGGCACCGTGAACACGGCAATGATCGCGGCGATGGCCAGTGCAACCATCACTTCGATCAGGCTGAATCCTTCAGCACAGCGCGTGCGCGCGCCGGCGCACCACGGCACGCCAGTGAAATAACAGACTGCACGATTACAGGCTGCGAAATAACAGGCTGAGAAACCATAGACTGCAAGAAAACCATACGGCATGGCTGACGATCACGCGTGTTCAGGCAATGCCCGAGCTTGCGCTTCGTACAGTAAATTGCAGGGATTGTTAGTGCTGACGCTAACAATTCATGCGGTGTGATTGATTACCGCAGAATTGTTCGAAGGGATTCGCTACCGGGGGCAGCGCAACCGCCAATGCGGTGCAGCGCTGGAATGAGGGGTGGCCTCAGGGAGAGTCGGGGTGACTGGAGGTGCCTCAGGCGACTTCGAGCTCTTCCTGCTCCATCAGGCAGGCTTCGATCACGCGCAGGTCGTTGTCGCGCGCGAAGTCGCGCAGGAACAGGTAGGCCAGCGGCTCGAGGTCATGAATGCGCGCATCGACCAGCACCGAACGCACGCCATCGACCAGGCCCGGCCTCACGTACGGGGAATAGCGCAGGTGGCGGTCAAAGCCGGGTTCGGCATCGGGATGGAATTGGCTCATGACGCCGCACAGGCGATCGGCCCAGTCGCTGGGACGGAACTGGCGACCGGCAATGGTCAAGCCCTGAATGATGAAATCGGTAGGCGTGATCGTCGATTCAATGTTCGGGTTTGCCATCTTTGCCGTACTTTCCTTGAGCCTTGTCGGTGGAAGCCGCATTCACTCTGCGGCAGCGCAACATCAGGCGTCATGATACCGGACGCAGTGGTCATACCTCAAGGAGAAGTGCGAAACTAAAGAAAAATAGTCGGAAATAACAGGGGTTTTGCCGCTGTTTAACCCAACCAGTTGGCAACCGATACCATAAGCAGTAGCAAAATCCATAACAAAAGCGCGCGCCAGATCAGTCCCACCGTGCTTTGCAGCGAGCGCACCGACGGTTCGTCGCCCGGCAGGGTATCGACATCGGTCCCCGGTTCCAGTGCGGTGACATCGACATCGGGCAGGTCGGGCGCATATTCGGCCGGCGTACCCAGCCGCACCCCCATCGCACCGCCACCGGCCGACAGGATGATACCGACCGATTCATCGCGCCAGCGGCGCGCGAAATTGCGCCACGCATAGACCGAATCCTCGAAGTTGCCGACGATCGCAAAGGCGATGGCGGTCAGCCGCGCCGGCACCCAGTCGATGTAATAGAACGCACGCGCGGCGAAGCGGCCGAAGCCCTCCTGCCGCAGGTGCTCGGGCTCGTTCCATGCGCGCGCCAGGTATTCGGCCACGCGATAGAGCACGGCGCCGGCCGGGCCGAACGGCATCAGCAGCCAGAAGAACACCCCGAACACATTGCGATGGGTGGTGACCAGCGCATTCTCGACCGCCAGCCGCGCGACTTCCCTGGCCTCCATGTCGACGGTATCGACCTTGGTCCATTCGGCCAGCAGGCGGCGTGCCTCGGGCAGTTCGCCCGCATTCAGCGCCAGCTGGATGGACGTGAAGTAATGGCTGTAGTGGCGGAAGCCGAGCGTCAGGTACACGATGACGATGGACCAGGCCAGTTGCGCGACCGGACCCAGCAAGGCCAGCAGCCAGTAGATGAGCAGCGTCGGCATGAAGAGCACCGACAGCATCACCAACCAGGCCATACGGCCGTGTTCGGGGCGGCCGGCATTGAAGCTGTGCTCGATGCGGGCAGCGAAGGCGACGATCCAGCCGTAGAGCGCGTTGTCCTTGCGAAGCGGCCGGAACTGCTCGAACAGCAAGACGACCAGGATCGGGAAGAGAGTCATGAAAGGCTGGTGGGGCTTTTTTATGTCAGGAATTGTTTCGTAAGATAACGCAGCGGGTGCCGGGAATCAAACCTTCACAGGCAGCATTCACTCGCCCGCCTCGCCCTCGGCCCGCAGGAAGTGGTACAGGTTGCGCAGCATCGCCGCCGTCGCGCCCCAGATGAAATAGCGTTCGAAGGGCATCGCATAGAAGCTGCGCCGGCCCGGCCGATTGGGGAACTCGGCGCTGCGCAACTGGTGGTTGGCGCCATCCATCAGGAAATCCAGCGGCACTTCGAAGATTTCGGCGACTTCGAATTCGTCAGCGGCCAGCTCGAACGGCGGGTGCACCAGCGCGACCACCGGGGTGACCTTGAAGCCGGTGCCGGTCTGGTAGTCGGGCAGGCTGCCGATGACTTCGATATGCCGGCGTGACAGGCCGATCTCTTCTTCGGTCTCGCGCAGTGCAGTGGCGATCGTATCCTCGTCTTCCGGATCGACGCGCCCGCCGGGAAAGCTGATCTGGCCCGCGTGGTCATGGAGGTGCGCAGTGCGCATCGTCAGCAGCATACGCAATCCCTCTTCGCGCACCACCAGCGGCACCAGCACGGCGGCAGGCACCGGCGTGCGGCCGGAGAAATTCTTTTCTTCTTCATCACCGAACTCGGGCGACCAGGCGACCGGCGCGCGGAAGCGCGCGCGCAGCCAGTCGGGCACCAGTTGCGCAGCTGGCACCGGCGGCTCGCCCGCGAGGGCATCGATGGGCGCAAGGGTAGGATCGATGATCTTGTGCTTCATGCTGCGTGCTTGATTCAACGTGCCTGATTCAATGTGCTTGATTCACGGCGCTTGATTCACTGGGTTCAATGTCTTGTTGCAGGATCGTACCGCAGTGTCGGCATTAATTCAGGTAAGGACGAAGAACAAAAAGAAAAGGGCACCCTGAGGTGCCCTTGTTCTTTGCGTTCGCGAGGATTACTCCGCAGCGGCTGCAGTACGACGGGTCGGCAGCTTTTCGCGGATACGTGCGGACTTGCCCGAACGCTCACGCAGGTAGTACAGCTTGGCGCGACGAACGTCACCGCGACGCTTCACTTCGATCGACGCGATCA
>JACCDH011110403.1_pt1 | contig 12660 bp, 10 predicted proteins | sample 7442481 | NCBI WGS metagenome assembly JACCDH01 (sample SAMN15323433, study PRJNA562643) | freshwater metagenome | isolation source: river surface water | place: USA:Blue River Watershed | collected 2017-08-15
CAGCGGGAAGAAGTACTTTCGTGCGAAGATATTGTGCGTCCGAAGTGCATCGTAAATATGATCACGAGTGTGCCCGAACTCTGCCGGCTTGACCCGGATGACGAAATACTGACCGCTGTCAGTTACGCCCGGCCCGACTTTCGGAATCACAAGTCCCGGCAGTCCTGCCAGCTCCAGCTCATATTGCTGGCGAATGCGCATCCTTCGTGCACGCTCCTCGTCCACGATCTCTAGCACGAGGTGGCCCAACGCGGCCTGTAGCTCGTTCATCTTGCCGTTGATACCGGGCATGATCACTTCAAACTCGTTCCGAATTCCGAAATTCTTGAGCAGGTCGATGCGCGGTTTGAGGTTGGGATCGCGATAGGTCAGGCAGCCACCTTCACCACTGTGAAACAGCTTGGTGGGATGAAAGCTGAACATCGAGATATCGCCGAAATTGCCGATGCCGACACCGTCAATTGCCGCTTCGAAGGCATGGGCTGCATCATAGATGACACGCAGACCATGGCGGTCAGCAATGTCCCCCAGCCCGACAACATCACAGGGGATGCCATAGACATGCACTCCAAGAATGCCGCTTGTACGCTGGGTAATGACCCGCTCGACCGACGCCGGGTCGATATTCATCGTCTCAGGATCGATATCGGCAAAGACAGGGGTCACCCCATTCCACCACAGTACATGCGTTGTGGCCGGGAAAGTGAACGGGGTTGTGATGACCTCACCTTGCAGACGCAGGCTCTGGATGGCGACAAGGAGGGCGATCGTGCCGTTGGAGAACAGCGAGACATTCGGCACGGCCAACCGCTCTTGGATCCGTTGTTCCAGAGAGTTGTGCTGGTGCCCGCCGTTCGACAGCCATTTCGAATCCCATACGGCCTTCAACCGAACCATGAGATCGTCAAGGTCCGGCAACAGCGGACGCGTAACAAGGATGGGGTCTTCGCGGTTGCGCATTTGAGTCCGAGGGCTCCCTGGCGTCAGATTGCGCTGCCGTAATGGCTTGCGGCAGCTATGGAACTTGGTTTCTATCGATTACCGTCAATTATGCCCGGCTGTCCATGGCTCAACCAGCGCACTTGGGTTACGGTCTGTGGGCGGGGCGGGCAATTGCGTCAAATTGCTTGACCTGGGGGCGCCAGGAACGCCTTCAAAGTCGCGATTTTGAATTCCCTCCCATCGGACAGGATGTATAATTCAAGCGCGTTACTGAACATATCAAAGCGCGGGCGCAATTCGAAGCCGCATCGTGGGGAATGATAGGCCCCGGTCTCGACGCTCATGGTTCGACTGACATCAAGCCGCATTTCGTCAGTTTCGGCGACCAGTGCGTTCTCGCCATTCCCCAGCCGCAGCTGCACTGGCTTGCCAAGCTTGTCGAGCGCCCAGCCGGTTATCCTCAAACGCCCCGATTCCAGGAGTTCAGGTCGGCCATTGACAGGCTGATCGATGTGGAATGCGAAACGCTGAGGTTTCGGTTCATTATCTAGCTCGACGAAGCAGGCAACCTGGTAATCGTCAAACCCGCGGGCGAGGCCAATCGTGCGGCTGCACTTCTGGCGGGCCTGCTCGAACAGGTCATCCTGCGACGCTTTCGTCAGGCCTGTCCACTGCCCCTTGCTGTGGAGACGGTAAACCGAGTGGAGCTCCTTGAGAAAGGCGATCCCTCCCCATTCTGCGACATGCATATTGAACATCCAGTCGGCATTGGTCTTGTCCCGAAAATAGCTCTCCGGAATTGTCCGAACGGCTGCCGTTCGGTACATGCAGCAAGAGAAATTGGCCGTCAGCGGCGTGCGGGCGATCGCCGAAGTCGGGATGAATTCTGGCTGCTCCGCTTGCTGCGGGTGCGGCACCATCTGTCCGTCTAGCTCGTGCTCAAGCAGAACCCAGTTGAACGACATTGCCAGCCGCGGGTCGCGCTTGAGCTGTGCCATCTGTCGGGTCAGCTTGCGGTCACCTAGCCAGTAATCATCACCTTCGCAAAAGGCGATGAAATCACCGGTGCATGCAGCGAGGCATCGCTTCATGTTTGCAAGCATGCCGATGTTTTTACTGCTTTTCAGCACCTTGACATTGGTGCGGTCTTTGATGATCGCTGCAATCCGGGCAAGCGTGTCATCGGTCGAGTGATCATCGCCGATTATCACCTCGAGCTCGAACAGGCCCTTTTGCCGCAGAACGCTCTCCAGACACTGCTCGATGTAACGCGCATGGTTATAAGTCAGGACTACCACGCTGATTCGGGTCGAAGCGGTTATCCGATCAATTGCCGCCAGGGCTGCCTGCTTGGGTGCCTCGTCGTCTTTGCCATTGCCCAGCAGCCTCAGCCTTACTAGGTCCGCCTCATGCTCGTCGACCAGCTTGCAGGCTAATTCCGTTTTCTCGCAAGCAATCGCGTCCAGGAATACTTCTTTCAACAGATAGTCGAAGGTCTGCTTGGGATTGTCGGCGAACAGCCCGCCTGCAATGGTTGCCACGGCCTTGAACAGGCGCAGCTGCTGTAGACCATAGCGCCGCCACAGCCGCAGTGGCTCGGTCGCCGCGGATGACCAGATGCCGCCGTCGTGCTTGCGGTACTTTGCCATCACCCGCGGCAGATAGCCGATCGTTCCTGTCTCTGCGTGACAGAGGTGCAGGTACCAGTCGAGCGGGAGAATGCTGGAATCGAACCAATCTGGCAGTCCGCCCAGAAAGCGCCAGCGGTACATCACACTGTTGGTCTGGATGAAGTTCTCGAATGTGAGCTCCCAAATTGTCAGGTCGGGCTTTGTGGCCGGATATAGGTACTCGAACTTGCCATCTGCATCGTTGAACACTTCAACCGGATGGAAGACCATCGCCAGATCTCGATTCTGGTCAAGCTGGTCCGCCTGACGCTGGAGCTTCGTCGGGTCGGTCCAAAAATCGTCGCCCTCGCAAAGCGCGACATAGTCACCTTTGGCCCGCGCCGCTGCGGATGCGAAATTGCCCGCCACCCCAAGATTCTTCTTGTGCAGGATCGGCACGATCCGCCGGTCACGGGCCGCATATTGTTTGATGATGCTCGCGGTTTCGTCAGTCGAGCAGTCATCGGCGACGATAAACTCGACGTCGAAATCAGCCTGTTGCTGACAAAACCCATCCAGCGTCTCCGCGATGTATTTGGCGTGATTGTAAGTGATGCACAGGACCGACACCTTGGGGCGCTTGGCCGGTTGCCCGGCATGCTGCTTGCCCACCGGCGCCGGCGAACGTCCTAGCAAGCGCCCGATCTTCTCGTAATGCTCGGACGGACTGAGCCGGGTGGCCAGGCAATCAGGATAGGTGGTTGCGTACCACTGGGTATCAAAAGGAATCTCGCTGGCCGCGTCAGCCTTGTTGCGCAATGTCATGTTCGGCCCCCTCCAATCGTTCGCTTAGGCCGACATCAAGCGGTTGGGTTTGCGGCTCTCGAATATGCCGAACTTGCAGAAGTGATGCAGCGCTCCCCTTGCGTAGCCTTGAGCAACATCGGGGTACTCGGTCCTGTACCAATCCTCGTCGAAGGCCTCCAGCGCCAAAATAAACTTGAGGCGTTCTGCATCATCGCGGCAAAGCATACGCAGGCTACGAAGAGCATTGTTGCTTATTCTAAGTAATTTTTCGTAATCTTTCTTCAGGCAGTCCATTTCGGTTACCAGATCGGCCGTCCTGCTCTGGACCTCGGACGAGACATGGGCTTCCTGTTCGCTAAGCCGTGCGGAGAGGCAGGCAATCTCAAGCGCTTGGCGCTTGATGATTTCATCCTTGTCCTGTCCTGCGCCTCGGACATTTCTGGCGACCTGCATAAGTAAACCTCCTATACGCATAAAACGTACGGAGTTGCGTTAGCTTCTTTGATCGCATGATGGCAAGCCGTCTGCGTTCCGACAGCGTTACGATTGCAGGCCGTCTGGAGCTTGATTGCGCGCTTGACCTGAGCTGGGAAACATAAGAATTTGAGCAACAAAATTGCATCATGACGGGTTTCTTGTGACTGTTTTGGCGATGCGGCGTGCTGGATCGTGAGATCGATGCCGTAGCCGGGCAGCCTATGCGTTGAATAAATGACCTGTGCGGCAAATACTGGAACTTGAATGGCGATCTTACCTTGGCGTAAAAAAGCGGATTACAGTTCGGTCGAAGCCTATAATCGCTATCTCGACAATTGCCTTAGGCGACATCGAGACAACGTTGACTTGGCCTATGCCGAAGCCGTCGGTTCGACCAGCGTCGAGATGTTCAACCGGCAGGGTGACTTACAGGTCGAAGTCTTGCGGCACCATGGCTTGGCTGACGGCGCCGTCGTGTTCGATCTTGGCTGCGGTTCTGGTCGCACTGCCCAGGCATTGCAGCGATCGGGCTGGCAAGGGACCTATTTTGGATCCGATATAGTTGAGCGCTTTGCCGAGCGGGTCAGCCAGCAGTGTCCAGGTTACAACGTGTTTGCCCATCCGGAAATCACGATCCCGATGTCAGATAGTTCGGTCGATCTGCTGTTTCATTGGTCAGTCTTCACGCATATTCCGGCCGAAGAGTGCTATCTTTACATGCGCGATATTTATCGGGTGCTGAAACCCGGTGGACGGATGGTGTTTTCCTTTCTCGAACTTGTTGAGCCGCAGCATTGGCCAGTTTTTGAAGCGCGGCTGAGATTTATTGAGCAGGGCAGGGCAGCACCCCTGCTCGACACGTTTCTGCACCGCGACTGGATTTCCCAGTTCGCGGCGCGCATCGGTTACACCAATCCGCGTTACACCTCGGGTGCCGAGGGTGTTCACCATCCCCCGTTTTGGCAATCGCTCGCGGTGCTCGACAAGCCATCCTAGTGACGAGGCTGACCAGAAGGTAGGAGGTCCCAATTTGTGAGTTGGGGATCGACAATCTCGCCCTCGACCCTGGAAAACCATGTTACATGCATTCGCCTGTTGGCAGCCAATGCAAGCGGATGCTAATGGACCCGGCCTGCCTCTTGGGTGACGGACACAACTTTAATGATTCCCAGATATTTAATACACTTGATTTTGTGCCTGGGGCTGTCCAGCCTTGCTGGCTGCGCCTCGCTGCCCACCAATGGACCCACCGGCCGACAAATCGTGGAGTCAGCGCGCGAGCCCCTGGATGGCCCGCCGATCAAGCTGGTTCAGGTGACGGCGATTAACGAAGTGCCGCCCGCGCCGCCCATTTCCAAGCCTGATCCCGGCTTTGCTGAACCTATCACCCCGCCTACAGACATGGTGGGGGCAGGCGATGTACTAGAAATCAATATTTACGAAGCTGGGGTAACGCTTTTCTCATCCGCGGGGCCCAGCGGGCCGGGTTCAATTTCGCCGGTAACGGGAGTTCAGGGGCAAAGGCTTCCACCTGTCAGGGTTGATGACAACGGCGAAATCACGCTGCCCTATGTTGGCAGGTTGAAGGTGCTTGGCAATACCGTCCGCGAGGTCGAGGCGAAAGTGCGGACCGCGTTGCGCGGATACTCGCAGAACCCACAGGTCCTAATCACGGTACGCGAAGCAATTGCCAACTCGGTCATTGTCGGTGGCGAGGTGGCTAAACCGGGGCGGCTAGTTCTCGCCACCAACCGCGAATCGCTTTCGGACGTTGTCGCATTGACTGGAGGATACCGCGGTGCAGCCAAGGACCTGATGGCCCGAATCATGCGGGGCGGGCGGTCAACTGATATCCGGCTTGCCGATATTGTCGAAGAACCGGCACTCGACATCCGAATCGCGCCGGGCGACCGGATCACCTTGATCAACGAACCGCGGACATTTTCCGTCCTCGGAGCATCAGGCATCGTGGCGCAACTGCCCTTCAACCGTTCGTCGCTCTCCTTGGCCGAGGCCATTGCCATGGCGGGCGGGGTCAATTCAAACATCGGGAACCCGGCGGCGGTCTTTCTGTTCCGCTATGAGGCAAATGCCGAAGGCGAGGTGCTGCCAAAGGTTTATCATCTCAACATGATGAACACTGGCACATATTTTCTGGCACAGCGGTTTGCGATGAAGGACAAGGATGTGATCTACATCGGCAATGCCGCTGCTAACCAGCCAAGCAAGCTGTTCCAGCTCATCAGCCAGCTGTTCACTCCGGTGATCACCGTGACTGCCGCCGTTCAGACGGTCAAGTGAGACCCGTTGCGGACAAGGGAACCTTACATGGACGTGATTTCATTCGATGTTGCCGGACCTAAGCTTCTGGTCCCGCGCCGCATTGGCGATCCGCGCGGCTATTTCTGTGAAGTTTTTCGGGCCGACGTATTCGAGGAACACGTTGGCCCGGCAAAGTTTGTCCAGGACAATGAATCTGCAAGCGTCAGACGCGGGACTATCCGGGGCTTGCACTTCCAAACCGAACCTGCAGCCCAGGGCAAGCTGGTACGCTGCACAGCAGGCGCGCTTTTCGATGTCGCAGTCGATATACGCCACGGGTCGCCTACCTTTGGTCAATGGGTCGGCTTGGAGCTCAGCGCGGCCAATGGCAAGCAGCTCTGGATACCGCCAGGCTTCGCACACGGGTTCTGCACGCTGGAGCCGGATACCGTAATTAATTACAAGGTTACCGCCCATTATTCGGGCGAGAACGACAAGGGCTTGGCCTGGAATGATCCCGCCTTGTCGATCAGCTGGCCTTCCGTGGCAGACCCGGAAACACTCTCGCCTAAGGATGGTATCCAGCCGTTACTGTCCGACTTGCCAGCCTACTTTGGTTTCGAGGCCCAGTGATGCGTGTAATAGTCACCGGCGGTGCCGGCTTTATCGGTTCGGCGCTCGTGCGTCATCTCGTGCTGGACCGCGGTTATGACGTGCTAAACATCGATGCTTTGACCTACGCCGGCAATCTCGCTTCTCTCAAAGTCGTGGAAGATCAGGCCGGCTACCGGTTTCTTCACGCCGATATTCGCGATCATGCTGCGATGGCGCAGGCCGTCGCCGACTTCCGGCCCGATCGCATCATGCATCTGGCGGCAGAAAGCCATGTCGACCGGTCGATTACCGGCGCTGCCGATTTCGTTCAGACCAACGTGATCGGCACGTTCACCTTGCTCGAAGTCGCACGCACCTATTGGGGCGGGCTTGATCCCTCCGCCAAGGACGCTTTCCGTTTCCTGCATGTCTCGACCGATGAGGTCTATGGGTCGCTCGGTGACGAAGGGTTGTTCACTGAAACCACCCCCTATGATCCAAGTTCGCCCTACTCGGCTTCAAAGGCTGCGTCGGACCACTTGGCCAAGGCATGGCACCGTACCTACGGGCTGCCCGTGGTCGTCTCGAACTGTTCAAACAACTACGGTCCATACCACTTCCCGGAAAAACTCATTCCGCTGACGATCCTCAATGCCCTGTCAGGCAAGACTCTGCCTGTTTATGGCAAAGGCGAGAATGTTCGGGATTGGCTTTATGTCGATGACCATGCCCGAGCGTTGGATCTGATTGCCGAGCACGGAAAGCCCGGGGAGACCTACAATGTTGGTGGCCGCAATGAACGGCGCAACATCGATGTCGTCCTGCGAATCTGTGAAGTGCTCGACCGGCTAGTGCCGACTGAACGGCCGCGGAGCGAACTGATCGAGTTCGTCGCTGATCGTCCTGGGCACGACGCGCGGTATGCAATTGATGCCAGCAAGCTTGAACAGGAGCTTGGCTGGCGAGCCCGGGAAGATTTTGAATCCGGGATTGAGAAGACAGTCCAATGGTACCTCGAGAACGAATGGTGGTGGGGCCCGCTGCGGGATCGCTATAAGGGTGAGCGGCTGGGCTTGGTTGCTGACTCGGGCAAGCCATAGCCATGAGAGTGGCTGTAACCGGCGCAAACGGACAGATAGCCTCTGCGCTGCTGGAGCGCGCGGTGCTCAAAAGGCATGAGGTTGTTGCCTTGGCGCGACCGCAGTTCGACCTCGCCCGGCCAGAAACTATCGCACCGCTTCTTGCGGCCGCCAATGTGGCCGCGGTGGTCTCCGCCGCAGCCTATACCGCTGTCGACAAAGCTGAAAGCGAACCAGAGAAAGCCCAGACTGTCAACGCAGCCGGCGCGAGGGCGCTTGCCGATGCTGCCGCCGCGCTTGGAATTCCAGTGATCCACTTGTCGACGGACTATGTGTTCGATGGCACGAAATCGCGACCATACATTGAATCCGATGCAACCAACCCGCTTGGCGAGTATGGGCGCTCAAAGCTGGCGGGCGAGCAGGCGGTCCTAGCTGCGCACGGGGGCAACAGTGCGATCTTGCGAACCGCATGGGTTTACAGCCCGTTCGGGGCCAATTTCGTCAAGACAATGATTCAGCTCGCGATTGACAGGGACGAGATCGGGGTTGTGGCGGACCAGATTGGCAACCCCACCAGCGCCCTTGATATTGCCGATGGCGTGCTGGCGGTGGCTGAGCGGCTGGTGGCCGACCCGTCGCCAGAACTGCGCGGCATCTTCCACCTGACCGCTGCTGGCGAAACGAGCTGGGCCGGTTTTGCGGAGGAGGTTTTTGCCGTCTCCCGCCGCCTCGGGGGCCAAGCTGCAAGAGTCCGGCACATTACCACGGCGGAATATCCAACACCTGCCCGTCGTCCGGCCAATTCCCGATTAAACTGTGACAAACTGGCGGCCGTGCACGGTATTCGTCTGCCCGCCTGGCAGCGAGCCACCGAACGCGTAGTGGCCAGGTTGCTTGCCTGAAAACCACATTGTGAGGACCGAAGCTGAATGAAGGGTATCATCCTGGCCGGCGGAAGCGGCACGCGCCTCTATCCCATGACTCTCGCTGCATCGAAGCAGCTGATGCCAGTCTATGACAAGCCAATGATCTACTATCCCCTTTCGACTCTAATGCTTGCCGGGATCCGGGAGATCTTGCTCATCTCTACGCCTCGCGACATTCCGGCGTTCCAGGCCCTGCTCGGTGACGGATCGCAGTGGGGTTTGAGCATTGAGTATGCCGTGCAGCCCAGCCCAGATGGGCTGGCTCAGGCCTATATCATCGGCGCCGATTTCGTGGCCGGTGGCTCTTCAGTGCTAATCCTTGGCGACAACATCTATTACGGTCACGGACTTCCTGAATTGTTCACCAACGCGTCAAATCGCAAGGTCGGCGCATCGGTGTTCGCCTATCACGTTACCGATCCGCAACGCTATGGCGTGGTCGAGTTTGACAATTCGATGCGCGCGCTCAGTATCGAAGAAAAGCCCACCCAGCCTCGTTCGAACTGGGCTGTCACCGGGCTCTATTTTTACGACGAACAGGTGGTCGACATTGCAGCCAATCTCCAGCCTTCGGCGCGCGGCGAACTGGAGATCACCGATGTCAATCGGATCTATCTTGAACGGGGCAACCTCTCGGTCGAGATAATGGGTCGGGGATTTGCCTGGCTCGATACGGGAACCCCGGACAGCTTGCTTGAGGCGGCGGAATTTGTCCGCACCCTCGAGAAGCGTCAGGGCTTCAAGATTGCATGCCCGGAAGAAATTGCATTCCGGCAGGGCTTTGTGGATGAGCAGCAACTCGGCCGTCTGATTGATGGACTTGGCAAGTCTGACTACGCTGGATATCTGCGGGCAATCGCAGGCTAACGCCGCTGTTCCTGACCAACGGCTGGTACTCAGTCTGGCCAATTGGAAAGCACTGTTCTTGAGCGCCAGCCTATTCTCGAGACGATATTGGGCAGTTCTTTGGTTGGCGCTGCGGGCAGCTCCTCTGCAGGCCCTCGCGGCCCTGCGCTACCTTGCCGTGGGCAAGCGTGTGCGCGCGTGGAACCTGCTCCACTTAGCCGCCGCGTCTCACTCGAACTACTACGCCCGCTGGATTGCGCTGGTGGAACCTGCCCTCCAGGCTGAATGGATCGAAGCAAGGGCGGGGGCCTTGCCAGGCGCCAGACGGATAGTTGCCGTTCTAATTGATATACCTCAGTCAGGAGGGATAGATTTATCCCAACGCCTGATCGCCGAAATCTTCGGCCATGACATGCCAGTTGTCGTGGCGGGTGCGAACGGACCGAACGGTTCGGAATTGAAGCAAGCGCTCAGGGCAAGCGATGCCGATCGGATATTGCCAATCCTTGCCGGAGACATGCTGTCACCCAAACTTGCCGACGTTCTTGCCAGCGCCGATGCGGAAAGTGCAGCCGTTTACTGGGATGAGGATACAATTACGTCGGGGCGCCGGCGCCGGCCGTGGGCAAAGCCTGATTGGGACCCGCTGCTATTCGATCAGTTCGAAGGCTTGCTGGGGGCGGCCGTCTTGCGATCCGATATCGTCCTCGAATTGTGGGACACCTATGTCGGCGAAGGAGTGAGTGATGCCGCGCTGGTTGAACAATTGTCCAGCTTGTGTTTTGCGGTGGCCTGTCGCGATGCCCAGCACGTCCCGCTGATCTTGACCCATCGCGGCAACGCTCCAGCTCTCAGATCCGGGCTGCGCAATGCGGATCCGGTGATCTGGCCGTCGGTTTCCATCATCATCCCGACGCGTGATCTGCACCATCACCTTGCCAGTTGCCTCAATGGTCTCCAACTCCTCGACTATCCGGGCGAGGTCGATGTTATGGTCATCGACAATGGATCGACCGATCCAGCAGCATTGGAGTTGCTGGCCCAGTATGAGACCCGTCCAGGTTTTCAAGTGCTGCGTTGCCCTGGCCCGTTCAACTTTTCACAGCTCAACAATGATGCGGTCGCGCTGGCTGGCGGAGAGCTGATCTGCTTCCTCAACAATGATGTTGAGCCACTTGATGGTCGCTGGCTCTCTCATCTGGCCAGCAGGGCGATGCAGCCTGACGTGGGGGCCGTCGGGGCGTTGCTGTTCTATCCTGATCGGTCGATCCAGCATGCTGGCGTCGCAATCGGTATTGGTGGTGCGGCCGGGCATGTTCAGAAGGGGATGACCATGAATGACATGCTGGACACGCCTTGGTATGTCGCCAGCCGGGGGGTTTCGGCGGTCACGGCAGCCTGCATGCTGGTTCGTCGAGACAGGTTTCTGGCCGTGGGCGGATTCGACGCTTGTGCCTTTCCGATTGCTTTCAATGACGTGGATCTTTGCCTAAAGCTGGATGCAGCGGGATACCGCAACCTGTTCATTGCAGAGGCACGCTTGATCCACCACGAGTCCAAATCGCGCGGCGAAGACGATAGTCCGCAAAAGAGGGCGCGCTTTGCCAGAGAGTTGCAGCAACTGCAGGAGCGTTGGCAAACGCAGGGCTACGAAGATCGTTGTTACAGCGCGCTTTTTTCACGCACGTCCGAACAATGCCTGCTGAGATTCTGAACCACACCGGCAAAGGCGAACCCGCCGCATCGCGGCTGGCCTTGCCGGAAGTCACCCTGGTCGCCATCACCAGCGTCGCTGTTGCTCCGACCTTGGAGGCCGTCAAACGCTGCATTGAGCAGGTCGACTTTGGTCAGGTTCTCTTCCTGAGCGATATTGAGCCACCAGCTGAGTTCAACGGCGCGATCGAATGGCGCAAAATTCCAGCCTTGCGATCTCGGCGAGAGTATTCGGAATTCATGCTGTGCCACCTGCACCGGCATGTCGAAACCAGTCATATCCTTTGTGTCCAGTGGGATGGCTTTGTCCTCGATACTTCCCGCTGGTCCCCGGAATTTCTTGATTTTGACTTCATTGGAGCACCGTGGCCGCATCTCGGTGGGCCCCATGTTGTTGGCAATGGAGGTTTCTCCTTGCGCTCGTTGCGGCTGATGCAGGCCTGTGCAAAATTGAACTACGACGACAGTGAAGCGGAAGACACCTGGATCTGTCGAACCGTTAGACCGGAGTTGGAGGAGCGATACGCGATGCGCTTTGCATTGCCAGCGCTGGCCAAGCGGTTCGCTTACGAGCGGATGCTTGCGACCGGTGAGGAGTTCGGCTTCCACGGCGTGTTTAACATGGGCGAGGTGATCGGTGCGCGACGCCTGACCGCCATCCTCAAGCAACTTGAGCCTGAGCTTGTCGCCCGGAATGAACTTTGGGATCTCCTGCGATGGGCGCTGAAACGTGGGCATATCCTTCTCTGCTGGCAAGTGGCCAGACGGTTGCTAGGCTCCGCCTGACCACCTGAGGCGGCCCTTCGCCAGCCTCAACCCAGCGCAATATCCGGCGCGTCTTCCTGTTTCATGCCGACGAGGTGATAGCCAGCGTCGACATGGTGGGTTTCACCCGTCACGCCGCTGGACAGGCCCGACAGCAGGTAAAGCGCCGAGCCGCCGACATCCTCGATCGTCACGTTGCGGCGCAGCGGCGAGTTCAGTTCGTTCCACTTCAGGATGTAGCGGAAGTCGCCGATGCCGCTGGCGGCCAGGGTCTTGATCGGGCCGGCGGAGATCGCATTCACGCGGATGTTCGCAGGGCCCAGGTCGTTGGCCAGGTACTTCACGCTGGTTTCCAGCGCCGCCTTGGCCACGCCCATCACGTTGTAATGCGGCACGACCTTTTCCGCGCCATAGTACGAAAGCGTCAGGATCGAGCCGCCATCAGGCATCATCGCCCGCGCCCGCTTGGCCACGGCGACCAGACTGTAGGCGGAAATGTTCATGGTCATCAGGAAGTTGTCGATGCTGGTATCGACATATTTCCCGCGCAGTTCGTTCTTGTCGGAAAAGCCGATGGCGTGGACGACGAAGTCGATGGTCGGCCAGCGGGCGGCCAGCGTATCGAAGGCCACGTCC
>JACCDH010394284.1_pt1 | contig 12659 bp, 11 predicted proteins | sample 7442481 | NCBI WGS metagenome assembly JACCDH01 (sample SAMN15323433, study PRJNA562643) | freshwater metagenome | isolation source: river surface water | place: USA:Blue River Watershed | collected 2017-08-15
ACTCATAGAAAACAGCTTAATGGCTAATCATGTAAAAACCAGTATCATCGGCATAGGACTTAATGTAAACCAAACAGCATTTAGCGAAAAGGCAAGCAATGCCGTGTCATTGAAACAAATCACAGGAATAGAATATTCTATTGAAGCATTGCAATACAGGCTGTTTAATTCCATTGAATACTGGTACTTACTGCTTAGGAATGGTAAAACTGAAATCATTAAAGAAGCGTATTTGAGTAAATTAATGTATTATAATACGGAGGTTTGGTATAAAATTGCAGGCAAAGAAATGAAATGTAAGATAAGTGACATAGAGGAAGGTGGAAGATTGGTATTATTGTGCGATAATGGGCTCATTAGGTGTGATACCAAAGAAATTGAGTTCATGTTTAAATAAAATTGATATTTTTGACAGATAACGTTTATAATAAAAATGAAGAAAATTCTTTCTCTATTCCTTTTTAGTATCATCAGTATACTTGGTTATTCTCAATTATTAAATCCGGTAAAATGGAATTATAGCATTGAAAACAATGGCAGTGAAAAAGCAACTTTAGTAATAAGTGCGAACATTGATAAGGGCTGGCATTTGTATTCTCAATTTATTGGTGATGGTGGTCCTGTGCCAACGAGTTTCAGGTTCGAAAAGTCGAGCGCTTATGAACTCATTGGCAAAGTAAAAGAAGTGCCGAAAGCGAAAGTGGTGCAAGATGAAATTTTTGGAATGGAAGTAGCATGGTTTGAGAAGAAGGCAACGTTTAAACAAGAGATAAAAATTAACAGCAAATCTGATTTTAAACTGAAGGGAACTTTAGAGTTTATAGTTTGCGACGATAAGCAATGTTTGCCACCAGAAGAAGTGGAATTCAGCTTCGATGTGAAAGGTTACAGTGCAGCAAGCGAAGCAACACCATCAGCAGAAATAAAAAAAGAAAATTCCGATACTACTGCCGCAACTGTTACAGCAGTAGCAAGTGATTCAAGTAAAACAGATACTTCGAAAAGCCTTGCAAATACTATTGTTTCGAACAAGGAAGAAAAAGATGGTTCGATGTGGGGAATTTTCTTCCAAGGATTTTTATTCGGATTTGTGGCTTTATTAATGCCATGTATTTTCCCAATGATTCCTTTAACGGTAAGTTTCTTTACTAAACAAAGTAAATCGAGAGCAGCAGGAATTCGCAATGCATTAATTTACGGATTATCTATTGTAGTAATTTACGTAGGCTTAGGTTTAGGAATCACCATTTTATTAGGAGCAAGTGCATTGAACGAATTATCGAGTGATGCAATTTTTAATTTAGTTTTCTTCTTGGTATTAGTGATTTTTGCGACCTCGTTTTTTGGAGCATTTGAAATTACCTTACCAAGTTCGTGGTCGATCAAAGCAGATGCGAAAGCAGATAAGGGTGGATTAATAGGAATTTTCTTTATGGCAGTAGTATTAGCTATTGCATCGTTCTCTTGTACTGGACCATTAATTGGAACCTTACTTGTTGATGCTGCCAATAAAGGGCAATACATGGGACCTTTTATGGGCATGTTAGGATTCTCTATCTCCTTAGCTTTACCATTTACCTTGTTCGCTATATTCCCATCGTGGTTAAACTCAATGCCTAAATCGGGCGGATGGTTAAACTCTGTAAAAGTAACTTTAGGTTTTATTGAATTAGCCTTTGCATTAAAGTTTCTCTCAAACGTAGACATGGCGTACCATTGGGGGATTTTAGACAGAGAAGTATTTATTGGATTATGGATAATTATTTTCGCGATGTTAGGTTTCTACTTACTCGGAAAATTAAGATTTTCGCACGACTCGGAAGTGAAACATATTTCGGTAACGCGATTATTTTTATCGATTATAACGTTAAGTTTTGCTTTGTATTTAGTACCCGGTTTATGGGGTGCGCCATTAAAAGCAGTGAGTGGATTTTTACCACACCAAGGCACACAAGATTTCGATTTATACTCGAACAGATTTACGAATGTTAGTGCAGATGCACAACATTCTACAGGTACAAAAAAATATGCCGATAAATTACATGCACCGTTGGGCATCGATGCCTTTTTCGATTACGATGAAGGATTAGCATATGCAAAAAAAGTAGGCAAGCCCGTGTTCTTAGATTTCACCGGACATAGCTGTACGAATTGCCGTAAGATGGAGAATGCAGTATGGCCAGATCCAGAAGTGCTTCGCCGATTGAAGAATGATTTTGTTGTTATTTCTTTATATGTTGATGACCGCACAGCATTAGCAGAGTCGGAAAAATATGTATCGAAATATACTGGCAAAAAAGTAAAAACAATTGGCAACAGAAACGTCGATTTACAAGTATCGAAATTCAATAGCAATGCACAACCTCTATATGTAATTGTTGATGCCGATGGTAATCCATTAACAGGAACCTTTGGCTACAAAGAAGATATTCCGGGATATATTGAGTTTTTGGATAGTTGGAAGAAGTAGCGAAGTTTCGAAATTTCGATTACGCAATCACCACCAGCTTCTCCGGCAATACCGAAACCTTAAAAGGAACACTACCTTTTATTTCACCATCGATGGTGAGTGCTTGTTGGTATTCCGACTCTACGCTGATGCTTTTCACTTGTCGGTATTCCAAATATTTCGACTGTATATGTTTACCCGAGTAAATTTTCGGGAAGAGTTTTATTAAGTTTATCAATTGTGTTTTACGAACTAAAAGTACATCCATAAGTCCGTCTTGTAGATCGGCCATGGGCGCCATTTTCATTCCTTTGCCGGTGTGTTTAGTATTCAGAATTAGGATGAACGAAAACTCTTCGTTATACTGAACATCATCAATAATAACTTTTAATAAAGCCGAAGGATTGTACATCATTTGAATAATAGAAGCTATGGTATAACGAGCAGGACCTATTAATCGCAAGTTTTCGGAGAGACGGCTAATGTCGTTTATTAAACCCCAACCAATCATGTTAAACGAGATGTATGAATGATTATCCATATCGATTTTCATAAGGTCAATTTCCATGGTACGGAACTGACGTAAACGGTCGCTTGCTTTTTTATAATTGAGCGAATCGAAATCGTGGTTAAAGGCATTGCCGCTACCTGCAGGGAATAATAGCACTGGGATATCCAAGCGTTTATTATCGTAAAGGGCATTCACCACATCGTGCATCGTACCATCGCCACCAAGTACTAATACGGCATCAATATCGGTTAATATAGTTTGATCAATGAAACGAGTGAAATAACCTTCACTTCTGCTTTCTAATACTATAAATACATCGTTTGGGAAGTCGTTACGCAAAGATTCAAGCATCTTTTGTGCTTTATGAGTACCCGAATGTGGATTTAAAGCACATAAATATTTTTTACTCATTCGATTGGGTTTTATACAATATAGTAAAAAGGATTCTTAAATTTGAAAAATTAACAAAAGAGTGATGAATTCTATTAGAGCACAATTTGAAGAAGCACATTCGGTATTAGAATTATTTCTAAAAGACGAGCAGAATTTTGAGAAGATAAAAATGGCCGGCGACATGATGTCGGAGGCTATTAAAAAAGGAAATAAAATTATTTCATGTGGCAACGGCGGATCGATGAGTGATGCCATGCACTTTGCCGAGGAGTTGAGCGGACGATATAAAGAGAACAGAAAATCGTTAGCAGCGGTTTCTATTAGTGATCCAACACATATTACTTGTGTGGGCAACGACTATGGTTTCGACTATATTTTTTCGAGGTATGTAGAAGGCTTAGGAAATACAGGCGATGTGTTGTTAGCCATTAGCACTTCTGGTAATTCTAAAAATGTAATAGAGGCATGCAAAGTGGCAAAAGAAAAAGGCATCAAGGTTATCGCCTTAACAGGTAAAGAAGGCGGACAATTAGCGAGCATGTGCGATGTAGAAATCAGAGCACCTTATTCAAAGTATGCCGATCGTGCTCAAGAAATTCATATTAAAATTATTCATTCATTAATAGGTTACATAGAAGAAAATTGTATTTAATTTTTTTTATGCTGATGATACTACATGTTTAACTTCTTCTTAAAACCCAACCGAGTATTAGCAGCCATGTTGTTGCTAATTGTTATGTCGTTATTCTTCATTCCAATTTACGCTATCGATAAACACATCATGTCGTTGTTGTTTATGGTGTATTGTTTTGTTGCTTACAAAAAAGTAAAGAAACATGGAGAAGAATTTTATTCGGAGCGCATCGCAAAAAACAGCGGACTGCTCTGGGTATCATTATTATGGATACTAAGTTTACTCTTGCTAGAGACACAAGTAAAAATGGATTGGTACGAACAAAGTAAAACCATTCAATACGTGTTAAGTAGTTTAGGTATTGGTTATTGTTCCTTGTTTTTCTATAGAGTGTTTTTGAAAAACTAACGAAAAAAATTCTACACTATTTCAAAAAAATACCGCTAGTGAATCAATTCATCATACATTATAATATTTAAAGAACCTTTTAAAACAAGATAGATTCGATCTTTTGTAATCGTATTCTTCATTATTATATTGATGTTTTTAAATGGTCATATACTTGTACTACTTTTCATAAAACCACTATGTATTATGAAAAGTAGAATAATTACTTATGCAATAGTTTAGAAATAGGAGTGATCAAAAATTTAGGAACCATCATCTTTTCTCAAATTAATTGTTTATGTAAAAAAAGCGGTTGATGGCCGGATTTATATTGTTGTTATTTGAGAAAAATAAATCTTAAAAATTTCAATAATTATATCTAATTGCATATAAAATAAGATAATCCTTAATTTTTATATCTAATTACATATAATCATAAGATAATGTAGATATTTGTATCCAAAAGAATATTAATAAGAATGAGTTATCTGAATTTGTGAAAGGTTGACGTAAACATTTAAAGCTTACCCAAGAAGATTTGGCTGTTAAGGCAGGAGTTGCCTTAACTGTTATTCGCAAGATTGAACAAGGGAAAGGTAATCTTAGTGTATCGAAAGTGAACCAAGTATTAATAATGTTTGGACATGTTTTAGGTCTAATAAACGCGAAACGAAAAACCCTATTATAAAATTACTTAATCCAAAAAATGATAAATAAATATTTAATTTATTCTCTTCTATTTATTGTTATATTAATAATATCTTGCAAGAAAGATGAACCTTTCCCTGTTAAGCAACAATACGTAAAAGGGGTTGTTTATGACAAGTTCACAAACCAACCATTATCAAATACAAAAGTATATTTATGTAAAGCGAGAATTCCCGGAACGGTAAGGTTCAAAAACTACGATGTTATTGATGAATATTTAACAGACAGTACAGGTAAATTTTACTTTAATTATAATCAAGGAATGAATTAATTGGTGTTTATGCAAAAAAGGACGGATTCAAAAGCGATTACTTCGAATATTTTGATTGCATACCATACGACACCACTTTCCATACAATCAACTATTAAATAAATTAGTTACATATTCTTAAGCTGAAACTTGAATAGATTTAATATATCTACTCAGTACCTCAGCATGACTTTTCGTAATCTCAACAGGGCGGATTGTATTCTTGAATTGTTCTAAACCAAACTCTTCAATTAAAGCTCCTAAACTAGAATTTAAAAAAGAACTCGACATTGGGGTTAAATCCACAAATGACACATCAATCTTTTCGTTGTTTATAAAAAAAGGCAATAAAGCAACATACAATTTGTAGTCTTGGGCGTTTGTATATGTACTATCTACTATATTATTGATATTTATCATTCTCTATAAAAATATGCATAAATATTTTAAAATTCAAACTCAACAAATCCCTCTTCAATATCAGGCAGATTTGGGATTATTAGCTCCACTTCTATAACTGTACCTAAAAATGGTTTAATTCCATTCAAATATGTTTTCTTTCCAAATTTATTGCCGAACATCACAACATTTCCTGTAAAAAAAGAAATCTCACTAGAATTGGTTTCTATAAATGAAAATATATTGTAAAAACCTAAGCCCTTATTTCTTGGTAAGGATTGTGTTGTCGATCGCTCTTTAATTGCCCACTTTACACTATTAATTTCATTTGGCACTTCTAATCCTTCTTTTCTATGGTATCTTCTAACACTTTCGGATATTCCAATTCCCAAATCGGATACTGCTATTCTTATTGTATCTTTTTGTGGGTAATACTGACAAAATACATAAGCATCTATTTCTGATTGAGAATGGTCATAAACATTATTAATTAACTCAGCGAAGCTTTGATTTAACATTGTCAATTCTTTTGTTGGACACTTTTCTTGAAATTATCTAACAGCAGAATTAATATATTCATCCATAGTTTCCCTCGTAACCCTTCTTATAGGCATTGCAGTTCTACTAGAAATAAATTCTATCTTCTTAGATTCTTTTCTATTATAATTGCAAAAATTTAATAATCCGATATCACTAATGTATTTTTGAGTAGCTTGATTTGGACACTCAATTCTTAGAAAATTTGCGCATTTGCGAATCAAGCAGTGTATAATAAATTGAGTAATAATTAATATATCTCGCGGGTAAAGGAAAAAATCAATCTTTAGTATAATCCCATTATATTGCTTATCGTTATTTAATATAAAATCATACAACCCGCCAAGGTCATGCCGTTTATTAATTATAAATTTCTTATCTTCTAATTCCATAAAAAGCAACTTTCGTCCTAATTTATGGAGTATATAAATTATTTTATTTACAAATATTATCACCTAAAATAAAATTTGATACTTTTCCCCATTAGCACACTAGCAAAATAACCCACTAGCATACTATCCTACTTGCCACGACTCCCTATCTAAGCTTCTGTAATTAATAGCTTCGGCGAGGTGTTCTAATTGGATGCTGCTGCTTTCGTCAAGGTCGGCAATGGTACGTGCAACTTTTAATATACGATCGTAAGCACGCGCCGATAAGCCTAATTTTTCCATCGCATTTTTTAGCATGGCATTTCCATCTTCAGAAATAATGCAAATGCTTCTCACTTTTTTCGGACTCATTTGTGCGTTGCAGTGCACTAATTTATTTTCTTTGAAGCGCTCGCTTTGAATTGCACGAGCTTTAATAACTCTAGTACGTATGTCGCTACTTTTTTCGGCAGTACGTTTATCCGAAAGTTCATTAAAACTTACTGGTGTAACTTCAATGTGTATATCGATTCGATCTAATAATGGACCCGATACTTTGTTTAAATATTTCTGCACATTGCCGGGGCCACAACTACATTCTTTGCTAGGATGATTGAAATACCCACATGGACAAGGGTTCATAGAAGCTACTAACATAAAACTTGCAGGGTACTCGATAGAAAAACGAGCGCGTGAAATAGTTACTCTTCGTTCTTCGAGAGGTTGACGCATTACTTCTAACACCTGGCGTTTAAATTCTGGGAGTTCATCTAAAAATAAAACCCCATGATGTGCTAATGAAATTTCGCCGGGTTGTGGGAATCCACCACCACCAACCAATGCAACATCAGAAATGGTATGATGTGGTGCACGAAAGGGCCGAGTAGAAATTAGGGAGTCGCTACTTTTTAATTTTCCAGCTACCGAATGAATTTTAGTAGTTTCTAATGCTTCTGTTAAACTTAATGGAGGCAGTATGGTTGCCAAACGCTTTGCTAGCATGGTTTTGCCAGCACCTGGGGGACCAATTAAAATTAAGTTGTGTCCACCCGCTGCTGCAATTTCCATGGCGCGCTTAATATTCTCCTGACCTTTCACATCCGAAAAATCGCTATCGAAATTCTCGGCACGCGAAAAAAAATCATCACGCGTATCGAGTTGAAAAGGTTGGAACTCTTTCGCACCTGTAAAAAATTCTACGACCTCTGAAATGTTTTCCATGCCAAAAACTTTCAAGCCACCAACTATTGCAGCTTCTCTCACATTTTTTTGAGGTAAAATAAATCCCTCAAAACCTCTCTTCTTTGCTTCAATGGCAATGGGCAAGGCTCCTTTAATTGGCTTTAAACTTCCATCGAGAGAAAGTTCACCCATGATTAAATATGTAGAAAGTTTTTCATTTGGAATTTGTTCACTAGCGGCGAGAATTCCCATGGCAATGGTTAAGTCGTATGCCGATCCTTCTTTCCTAATATCTGCCGGTGCCATGTTTACCACTATCTTCATCCTTGGCATCACTAATCCTACATGCTTTAATGCCGACTCAATTCTTAGGTTACTTTCCTTCACTGCACTATCGGGCAATCCTACCAAATGGTAATCGACTCCTGTTACAATGTTCACCTCTACCGTAATGAGAATTGCGTTCACTCCGTGTACTGCACTTCCATAAGTTTTTACTAACATGTTTCAAATCTACACCTCACTCTTTGCTTACTCAACTGCACTTATGCAGGTTTTTATTTTATGGATGATAAATGCAGGATGATAAATGCAGTTTTTTTATTTCATGAATTTCTCCGTATATACGCCTTTGTTTGTTTCTATTTTTAAAATGTACATACCAGATGGAATAGTTCGTATGTCTAATTCTTTAACATTACTATTTAATAATACCTCTCCATTTAAATTATACAAAAAAAAATGATTTAACTTGATGTCCTCATCTAAAAATTTTAGTTGAATTGTGTTTTCGTTTTGTAATAAGAGTAAAGCTCTCTCTAGTTTCTTCGCACTGGTATTCACAAATGTTTCGTTCGCTTTTATTTCTATTACGGTGCCTTCTTTGGGGATATTAAATACGTTTCCCCACGCATACATATTTTTATAAACGAGTGTATCATTACTATCATCAAATGTTCCGTAATAATATCTATTGACTGCATCTACTTCAAATCCAATGAATGTAGTATCAGTAACATTTAACATACTTGGATCAGTTAAATTAGATTTACCATATCGAAACTGCACTTTATTCGTTCGTTCAAAAATCCACATCTGCATATTCAAAGAATCGTTCGCGGTACAATTTTTAAAACCCATGTTCTTCCATTCAATCTTAAATATCTGTTCGCCATTCACCGTATCCATCCAGAAATATAATTTCGATTGATGTATTGCAGATCCAGTATGATATGATTTATCAATAAGATTGTAAGTGTAAAAAGGATAAAACGTAGCTGTTTCTACTATCGGATAAACAATAAGTTCACTAGCGTTTACGTATGCTGGTCCATAAACTGATATTACATCAGAAGTGATGTCATTAAATAAAAAAACAAATGGCAAATCTTTATATGCTCTGTAAGCAGAATCGTAAAACATGATTGGAAATTGTGGAAAATAATGCGGAACTTCCACATAGGGTTCATGAAATATAGAAGTAATCACCTTTTGTGATTTTACATTTTGAACATTGATAATCAATGCTAATAAAATGATTAGTAAAATTTTTCTATTCATAATGATATATTAATTAAGGTAGTCGGTAGAACCAACTACCTTCGATATACTAAGGCTTTGTAATCGTTATTTCTAAAGTTTTTTCAGCTCGAACACTCTTGTGTATACTATACATCGTTAAAGGTTCATAATAGTAAATAAATCGGGGTCTGCTTTCATAGAAATAATAAAATCTTAATTCTTTTCTCTCCCCATATACTTCTGTAAGATTACTCCTTGTAATTGTTGCATTCACTTTGCCAAAATATACTTTAAAATTATTACCACAATTTAAACTTAGTGGCAATGCCCAATCAGATTTCCAGTTCCAAACCCCTCTGATATTTTTAATGCCATATTCGAACTTTGTTGAACTATAGTATTCTGTAATTCTAAAGGGATAGATATATGAATAACAAATATAACCAGCTACTAACTTATACCTGTTTTTCGATCCTACATAATAGTCGCGGGCCTCGGTATAACTAATGTCGTAACCAGCTCCCATGTTTTTTGTATTCTCAGAAATACTGCGATACACTTTATACGCTTTCACATTTTCTGGCAATACCACATCATCTATGTTTTCCTCTAACATGTATGCATCGAGACTTTGAAGAGTTGATTCATCGGCATTGCTAATGGTAAATGCATAATGTTTTGCCAATCGAATAATCGTGTCTTCTATTTGCACAACACCATTCGAATTAAGTACAGCTGCTAAGCTACCATGTGCAATTTGATCGGCGGTATTAATTACAGCATCTTCCGCTGCTGAATTATTGTAATACTGTCGGAGTGAAATAAATTGATGTTGCTGATCTAATAAATCCAATACCGAATCGGAATTGGCACTGCTTTCTAAAATTTCTTTTACTTTGTTAATGTAGGTTTCGTACGCTGTTCTGTTCGCAAATTTTAACCAAGGACCATACTGCCCATTCTGGCCTGCATACATTTGCTCGTTCGCTACATTTTTTTCTAGAGGTTGCATCTCTGTTTCTTTTTTACACGATGTAAACATTGTTGCGAGTACTATGATTCCTCCAACAATTCGAGTTAAATTTTTTTTCATAATTTTTATAGAGTTTTGAAACACATAAAAAAACATGAATGAAATCCTTTTAAATTTTCGAGTTTTACAAAAAGGTTCAGCTATTCTCTCTCACTAATCTACGCTGGCTGTTTCTAAGTTTGATGATATGATATTAAAATGAGTGATAAAATATTCAAATGCCGAAAATACATTCACATTTATTACATGTAGGAATAAAAGTAAAAAGCGTATACGAATTCTGGTACCGCAGATATGCAGGTTTTTATATGCAGGATGATAAATGCAGGATGATAAATAATCGGCTAATGTGTTTCGAGCATCGATTTTAATTCTTCCATTTCCTCATCGGATTCTGGAATAATTTGTAAGGAGTCGACCACCACCTAATTACGTGCAATGCCTCGCAACACTACCGAATTGAAAATACCAATGGTATCGCTCGCAGGAACCTTGCCTCGTTTCACCATCAGGTTACCAATAAAACGGAAGTATTTATGCATATAAGGTTTCAAGGTACCATCGACTAAAAAAGAATACTTAAACTTTTTAGGTTTCGGAACAATGCTTGCTAAAAAGATGCTCTCCCCTAAATTTAATTGCGATGGTTTTTTGTTGAAATAAAAATGTGCGGCTTCGGTAATGCCATACACATTAGGCGCCCACTCTATAATGTTTAAGTACACTTCGTACATGCGCTGTTTAGAAGTGAGTCGGTTGTTCTCTATTAACCAAACAATAATCATTTCTTCGAGCTTGCGCGCTACGGTTTTGTTTCGGTTGAGGAAAACATTTTTCACCAATTGCATCGAGATGGTACTGCCTCCTCGCTTAAATCTTTTGGCTACAAAGTTAGTAGCAATTGACTGACGAAAGGCTTCTTCGTAAAATCCACGGTGACTAAAAAACAAAGGATCTTCGGTAGTAAGCAAGGCGTTCTTTATGTAATCGGAAATTTGATCGTAAGGTGTAAAATTTGGATTCGATGCGCTTACATAAATTGGTCTACTGGGCTGACCAAATTCATATGGCACATGCACAAAATCGCCGTTCATTTTTTGCAAATTGGTTTCGCCAAATCCTGTAATGGCGAAATTGTGTTTCGTTAAACCTGAATTAAATTTACATTTCCAAGGCTCTTTTTCATCGAGGTAAAAATTTAAATGATACGCTAAATCGCCTTGCACTTGTATGCCTTCTAAAGAACTAAACAAGCCTTGTGGGAAGGAATTGAAAAGTTCTTGTGCTGGCATTTTATCGACATCAAACTTTAACTCATAAATTTTACTCGGCGCAATTGTATACTTTACAAAAGGATGTGCTTTAATGGCACCAAGGTATGCAATGGATGAACTATCGATTGAGATTGATTTCTCGCCTACAAACATATTGCAATCGATGGAAGCTCTTTGCACTACTACATCTTTCGTAGATATTTTAGGATGATTGATGACTAAATTTTGTAAGGACCAATTTCCAAAAATGCGTAACTCAGACCCTGTGTATTCGATATTATCCATACGTGTTGACACTGTATCGAAACTTAAAACCAATCCAATCTTATCGTTCAAATATGGGAGTTCCACTTTTTTATTATCGGCATAAAAACGAACCGATAATTTTTTATCGGATGGGTACACCGCTCCTTGCATGTGCCAAACTGCTTCGTTATTGTTGAGCAACAAGGTAGAATTTAATTGATGATCGTTAATGGTAATGGAATTTGCACGTATAGTAAACCCATGTTCATTATCGACAACGTTTAATAAATAATTGGTTATAGACATGTCGCTTGGAACTTTGTACAACAAATCGTTAATGAGGTTGTCGGCAACATTGGCTAAATCGATACCTGAATTATCTTTTTTGATGGTGTCTTTCGGTTCTTTGTTTTTCAATAGAAAGTCGAAATTACGTTTACCATTTTTATTGATGATATTAAGCACGGCACCGTTCGAGTGGAGCTCATCTATTTTTACATTACCAATAAATAAAGGTAAAATAGCGATGCTTACTTTAAACTGATTAACACGAAGTAGGGTATCGGCACTGTCGGGAACTACACTGATGTTTTTAAACTCAACGGTGCTAAGTCCTACAAAGCTTGCCTTTTCGATTTTAATTTCTAATTGATGTTTTTTCTTTTCGGAAGCTGCGATTTTTGCTATAACACGTTCCAGTATACTTTGGCGGAATGCTACCATCAGTATAAAACCTATAAGAAATAGGCCTAAGAGCACATATA
>JACCDH011224030.1_pt1 | contig 12658 bp, 8 predicted proteins | sample 7442481 | NCBI WGS metagenome assembly JACCDH01 (sample SAMN15323433, study PRJNA562643) | freshwater metagenome | isolation source: river surface water | place: USA:Blue River Watershed | collected 2017-08-15
AAACAAGCTAAAGCTAATAAACGTGCTAATAGAATGAGCCAGTCTTTTATTTTTTGCTTTGATTTATTCTGCTCTTGTAATTGCTTTAAAAATCGAACATCACTAAACAGCACCCGTTTATATCGCCTGAAATGAAACAGGTGAATGATAACAGGAATGGCCAAAGCAGACAATGCCCACAGAAACGAAGGATAAACAAATTGCATGAAAATGAATAACGACTATGGTTGTGAAATTCGTTTAAGCTCGGCTTGTAATAAAATACCTACGTTTAACACCTGCCCGTTTTTAAACTTTATTTGATAAGGCTTTCCACTCATGCTACTGCTACTTGCTAAGTGTTTAATAAAGTCTTGAGCGGTTGCTATTTTATCACCTGCTTTTTTCCATTTCATGCGTAAATGCTCGGCAGCTTGAGCCGGAGTGTATTCGCTTCCATTACGAATAAAGGTACCTTCTTGTTTAGCAATAAAGGCAATTAACCACTCAATTTTTTGTGTTTCGTTGAGTGGTTTGGTTTGTTGCTGCTGCTGAATAAGCGGAGTTGCAACTATACTTGGGCTAATCAACCCACATAAACAAGTAAATGCGAATAGGAAAAGACCTTTCTTCATACTAAGTTGGTTTTTATCGCATATTACAACAAATCTGCTAAACTATTCTATGGTTGTCCACCATTTCTGGTTAGGATAAGTTACATTAATTAACACCGGTTCGCCTATCATTGGCGTGGTTATCGGGATTTCTAATTTAGCCGCAGCCTCTGTAACTTGGGTTAATGGTTCGTTCCAAGGATGCAAAGCCAACGTAAACTTACTGTTGTGAACAGGCATTAATACCCTTGCATTTAGTTCTTTAGCGGCAAGTGCCGTTTCATTAGGCAACATGTGTATGTTGTGCCAAGCCGGGTTGTATTGGCCACACTCTAAAATAGCTAAATCAAACCCACCAAAACGTTTCCCTATTTCTTTAAAGTGCGTATCGTAACCACTATCACCGCCTAAAAACAATTTAAGTCCATTCATTTCAAGCACATACGAAGCCCATAGCGTTTTACCGCGTGTAAATTTTCGTCCGCTGAAATGGCGTGCCGGTGTAGCTGTAAACTTCATTGTCGAGTCAACCGCAACCGATTCCCACCAATCAAACTCAGTAATATTTTCGGGCTTCACGCCCCAGTACTCTAAATGTGCACCCACACCCAAACTGGTATAAAAATGTTTCACCTTAGGAATCAACTTTAAGATGGTTTTGTAATCCAAATGGTCGTAATGATCGTGTGTAATTAGCAATGCATCTATGTTTGGCAAATCTTCTACTTGGTATGTATTAGCACCTTTGTAGCTACCCACCATAAAACCAACCGGACTAGCATTGCCGCTAAAAACCGGGTCGACCAAAATACGTTTGCCACCAATGGTGAGTAAGTATGATGAATGTCCGAACCAAACTATTGATGGGGTATCATTAGGCAACATGTGCAGGTTGGTACTTACAAAAGGAATTTGTTGAGCAGGTTCTTTGCCTTCCACTTTTTTAAAGTATTCCTTCAATACCGACCAATAGCTTACCCCCTCGGCCATTACCGGAGTGTAGCTTAAGTTTTGGAATGACCCATTTTTATAGTTAGGCGATTTTTCAATGCGTTCTGAACGAGCACCTTTAGGATCGGCACCAAATTGCTTTTGCTGCATAAATAAGAAACCACCACCCGAGAGCATGGCTAATAAAGCGAGTGTAATAATCATAATCTTGTATATCCTTTTCACGCTGCAAGGTTAAGCGATTGTGTGCACGCATTTTTAGGCAATAGGTTAACCAAACGGTTGTGTAGGTTAATGAATAATTGATTGAGGTAAGATAACTAAGTGATTACGCTAAAAAATAAAGCGTCCTGTAGTCCCGAAAAACGGGATACAGGACGCGACCACAAACCACTTATCTACTATGTACGAACTATTCTATGATTAACTTTTGTGCTTGATGTTCCCCCGACTTCACAAAATAAATCCCCCGATTTAGTGAAGTCACATCTAACACCAGTTTGTGGCTAGTTTCGTATAGTTCTGTAACTAATTTTCCTGTTATGTCATATATCCTTACCCATCCTAACATTTCGTTATCACCCACACGAATCTCTGTTTTTGTTTTAGCTGGATTTGGATACATGGTCAATAAAGCATCTTCGCTGGTTGTAGTATTTAATTGTACTGCTGCAGTTTTAGAGGTTTTGCTTTCTCCTGAGAAATCAACCTGACGAATGCGGTAGTACCATTGGTTTACACCGGCCTGTTTTGCTGCTGATGCAGCGCCTGCATCTACAAAACTGTATGATATGGTCACATTACTGCGGCCTGCACCTTTCACTGTTCCAACTGCAGTAAATGTTTTATTATCGAATGAACGCTCAATTACGAATTTCTCATTGTTCAACTCCGATGCGGTTGACCAAGTTACGCGTGCATCTTTTTGTAGTTGATCTAAGTTTACTTTCACCTCTACAAATTCAACCGGCAAAGCACCCATTTGGCTGGTAATAATCAATTGGAACCTGTTTCCTTGTCCACCGGCAGCGGTTGCTGTACTGAAATTGTATACATTGTTTAGGCGCAAATCAGTTAGTGTATTGTTTGATAAATCACGTAAGAAAATGCCTTTCGTTAATGGAATTTCATCGAAGTTGCTAAACTCTAAACGGTAGTTGTTTGAAGCTGCATTGGTGAATAACGTGAACGTATCGGCCACTGCACTTAATTGAGGAATGGTGTTAATCTGAACTTGTTTGTTGCCAACCAAGAAACCCATATTAATTCCGGAGTTGGTAAACTTCAACGCATCTTCCATTGGATTAAAGGTATCGCTTGCATTCGGGTTAAACTTCAACATAGCTAAGTCACTGTTCACTGAATCTAAAATCATATTAATAGTAAACGGTGGTGTTGACATTTTAAACAAGCTGCTTCCTGTACTAGATGTTTTACAACTTTCGGTAAATGTTACCGAAGGACTTGCAGCATTTGCTTGCACAAAGAATGCTTGACCTGAAGCAATTGGTGTACTTCCATCGTTAGCCACGTATCCGTTTGTTGCAGGATTTAAGATATATACGAATGGATTAAGGTTTGATTTAGTTACCAATGTCCAATCAATTTGTGAAGGATATGGATTACCAATTAAGTTGAAGCCATCATTTTCTGCGCTTCCTGTGTTGGTATATGATAAAGTTGGTGAGATGTTTCCTTTATTAACCGGACCAACAAAATCCATGGTTACCGCATTTTGTGTAACGTACGGAGGTGTGAACCATTGTGGCGAAGGAAGTGTACGATCGCCACGAACGAACACAATAGCTCCTCTACCTGCTGCTAATGTTTGATTGATGTTGGTAACGGCTTTCCAACCACGACCACCTGTTGTAGACTCTTGATACGTATAAATACTTGCAGAGTTTGGACTTGAAGCATCAAATCCATTGGTTGCTCCACCCGATCCTGTTACATAGATATTATCTTTAACATCATTATAGGTAAATGATGATGTGTTTGGAGATAACATACGGTATCTTCTCACCACAGAAGGAATATAACGTTGTGAAGTAACATTACCGGTGATATTAGCTGTACTTGCAATAGCTGCAATTCGAGCTGTACTGCTGGCATCAGATACTAACGTTAATTTTCCATCAGTTGATAATGTTCCATTTGTTAAGGTAAGTGTACCCACCAAACGAAGTGTATTGCTCAAGCGAATTGAATCTCCGGCAGCACCTGTTCCAATATTGATAGTTAAGTTTCTTAATGCATTTGTAGTACCAGAGGTTGTTTGATCCATAGGAATAGAACCCATGTTACCAGAACCATTAATGATTAATGATGAGTTAGTACTTCCACGAATTACACCCGAACCACTAATTGCTCCATTAACAGTTAATGTGTTTCCATTCAAATCAACACGTTTGTTCGATTCAGTTAATTCCAAATTATTCACCACAACGTTACCAGGTAAAGCTGGCATAAATGAAGCCGAACCACTAATTACAATATTTGCGTTAGTTGATGGAACGGTATTGTTACACCAGTTAGAAGGGTCATTCCAGTTACTGTTAAATCCTAACCAAAGAGGATTAACTGTTACTACTGCCGAAGCCGACATATAACTTCTACATCCTGTTGTGTTGCTCGTTGCAATAACACGGTATGAACCATCAGTAGTTACATTATTAAATACTATAGCTGAACCTGTGCCCGACATAGAAGAAGAGGAAGCCTCTGACGAACGGAATAGTTGATAACTCACACCGGTTTCTGAACCTGACATGGTAAAGGTAACACCGGTACCACCTGCACAATATGAGCCTGTTCCTGTTAAAATGAAAGGTGAAGGCAAGGTGATTTGTTGCAGTCGAGACGTTAAGGTATTATTTGTTGTATTGTTATCATTGGTTACGCTTGTGGTAGCAGAGTAAGTATAGCTTCCTGCATCATTTACGCTGTAGGTTGTGGTTAAAGTAACCTGTGTAGTAGCACCTGCAGCCAAAGTTCCGGTACTAATTGTTACGTTACTAAAGTTAGTGGTAACATTTGCAGGACTAACCACAGAACCCGATACAGTCACCGGATTGAAAGCAAAGTTAATTTCAGACATGCTGAAGTTTTTAACGGCAACAGTAACTGTTGTATTTCCGCAATTGTTTGCACTCGGACTAACAAAGCTTGATATACCCAAGTCGATATCGTTTACACTAATCTCAAATGTTAAGTTAGTAGGTGATGTACTACCGAAATCGTACACACGAACAAAATAAGTTTGTCCTATCGTTAAGCCGGTAGCTCTCACCACCTCAGCCTCACCGTTACCCATTTCATTCACAGTAGTAATTGATGTTAATGATCCACATGAACCACTGAACAATTCAACAACAGCATTGAAAGAGTAAACCGGACTTACTAAAATATTATGAGATGTAGTTACCGCAGTAAATTTATACCAAACATCATCGTCAGCAGCACCAACAGTACCTGCCATACTTTGAGTAGCATTTAATGTAGTACCGCTAATGGGTGTACTAGATACTGCACTTAAAGTTACAGCACCCGAACAATTATCATTTGCAGGAGCAGCAGCTATAGTTGTAAATGAACTTACAAAACAAGCAGAGGCATTACCCGATGAATTTTTAGGAATAACAGTCCAGTAATAAGTTAAACCATTGCTTAATGTAGGAGTATAAGAGGTAGTTGTGATACCTGTAGCTACACGTGCTGAAGTTGCTAAAGAACTAACATCAGTTTGAGAAGTGCTTACATAAACATCATACGATGTTGGAGTTCCCGAACCTGCTGTCCAACTTAATGTAGTTGCACTAGCTGATTGATTCGTACTTTCATTTGCCGGAGTTAATCCCGAAGCACATGAAGGCACTGTTCCTGTTGTAGCAAAAGCAAAAGAACCACATCCGCTTGAAGTTCCATTAGTATTTGAAGCCAACACTCTCCAATAGTACTGAGTTCCAACAGCTAATGTATTTGCTGCAATAGTGTATGAAGTTGTTGATAGATTAGTTGAACTAGGTAAAGATACCAACGATGCAAAAGTTGGTGAGGTTGAAACTTGTACCGTATATGTTTTTGTTCCAACTGTTGGTGTTGCAGAAGCTGACCATGTTAAGGTTTGTGCTGATGTTCTGTTTATAGTTACGTTACCATTGGTTGGTGACGATAAAGTTGGGCAACTTGGAATAGGAGCACTAACCGTAATAGTAAAACCTGTTGTTGGTGTAGCTCCACTTGCCGAGTGATATACGCGAACAAAATAAACTGTACCAATAGTTGTTGTAAATTCCACCGACTCCTCACCTGCTGCACCGGTTGAACTTACACAACCAAGGTTAGATAGTGCACCACAAGAACCAGAGAAATATTGAACTACTGCATTAAATGCGGAGCCCCCATTTACTGCTATTTTAGTAGTAGTACTAGTTGCTGTAAATCTAAACCACACATCATCATCGGCAGTACCGGGAGTTGAAGCACCACATGTAGCTATTCCGGAAGATGCAGTGGCATTAGCGGTTGAACCTGATGTATATGAACTACCAAGAGTTAATGTGATAGCACCTGAACAATCATCATTGGTTGGTGCTGCAACCACATTGTACACAGATATTACGAAGTTTCCTGAACCACCTGAACCTGTTCCGGCATCATAAACTCGAACAAAATAGGTTCCTTCTACTAAGCTATTTGCTGTTAATGTTTCTATTAAACCTGTACCGGTTGAATTCACACATGAAACAGAAGTTAATGAAGCACAGTTACCTGAAAACAATTGAACTACTGGATCGTAACTACCCGACCCATTTACAGTGATAGCGTAATTACCTGCAGTGGTTACTGTAAATTTGAACCAAACGTCATCATCAGGAGTGCCTGCGGTTGTTGCACTACAAGCAGTAATTGATGATGAAGCCGTAGCATTTTTTGAAGAATATACATTACAAAAATCGTTTTGAACACCCGATTGAATAGCAAGTACCGTTGCAGATGAACACTCATCATTAGAGATACTTCTTGCACTCTCAGAAGTTGACGATGGACTCGAATTAGGGACAAAAGTTAATTGACTATAGCAATCAGGTAACTCTGATAGGTTAGTTGTATTGGTAAAATTGAAGTTACGTACGTTGGCTATTTGTTGTGCAATTAATTGTCCGGATGTTGGCGTTGATGAAACTGTAATTCCTGATAAACCAATACTATAGCTATATGTATAATTTATAGTACCGTTAAATCCGGCCATTTTTCCGTATACAAACTCAATTCTATCATCAGCTTCGTACAATTTAATTTGGAAATTAATACTAGGACCTGGGTTGTTGTAAATTTCCATTTCGCTCCATTCAATGGTCAATATTTGATTTCCTTGTGTTCCGGTAACCAGGTACTTCATTGAATTCTGCAATAAACTTAATTGAGTTGCTTGATCTGAACTAAAAATGTAACCTTGGCAAACCAAATCCTCCCAAAAAGCAGCCACCATTAACGTTTGTGAGTTGAAGGAGTTGGTATAACTTGCGGTAGATGAAGTATTGAATGTAATAAATCCATTCGTATTAGCACGTAACGATGTAATCGTACTTCCTTGATAGCTGAAGCCGGTAAAACCAAGTGCTGATAAATCTAACACATCGGTCATTTTATCATCTGCATTGTATGAACTACTCCAACCGAAATTATTTCCCGAACTAATAATGCTTGAGTAGCTAATTCCTGTTGAACGAGATACCTCAAAACTTAATGGAGATACAGCAGTTGTAAAGCTCCATGTTGGACATGAGGTAGCTGCATTACCTGCAGAGTTTTTAGGTACAACTTTCCAATAGTATGTTGTTAGCCCATTTAATGAAGATGAAACACTATAACTAGTTGCAGTTTGTGAAGATGATACCAAAGCTGAAACCGATTGATTGTTTACATCCGTTTGCGAAGTGCTTAAATAAACATCATATGAAGCCGCTCCACAAATGCTTGGCCAGCTTAATGAAAGTCCCGATGTAGAAACACTAGTTTGTCCATTAGTTGGACTTGTTGGTGATGTTGTAGCAGTTACAGGTACATAAAGTAAAGCTGGTGTAGAATGATTGTATGCTAAATCTTCATGTACAATAGCATATATATATGAGGTACCTGAGGCAATTGAGTTATCAGTATAAGTGGTTACACCGGCATTTACAGTATCAATAACGGTCCAAGAACCAACTGTACTCACACCATAACCACCTGATTTTGAATAGATAGTTTGATCAGCCATGGTTGGTGCTGTTCCGGGACATGTACCGGTTGAACGCAAAATAAGGGTACGTTGTACACCTGTTCCTCCTGCATTATCGCTACCATTTGTCCAACTTAACGTTGCAGAAGTGCTTGTGTAGTTAACACTTGTACTTGTTGCCGAGTTGGGGTCAGTAATATCGGCAGTAGCTGATGTGCTCACGTAAGCAATTACATCATCCCACAAAAAGGTTCTGCTCGTACTTCCACTACTAAGGTAATTATTCAGCCTAACGCGCCAAGTCTGCGAACTTCCTGAAGTGTTTTGTGCAACATGGCTAACTCGATAATATGTATTGTTCGCAGCGGGGGTAGCCGCAGACGACATATTACCGGAAACACCAATTTGAACTCTTGATGAACTTTGCGAGCCACTTACTCGGTAGTGCGCAAACATGATTAAATAAGAGTTGTTGGGTACAGTAATCGAACTGTTACTTTCCACATAACCGCTGGTTGTTCTGGTATTTGTAGCGTTACTGTAACAGTTGCCACCACTTCTAGCATTAGAAGTGCTCACCGAACTAGTGCCTGAATGGTTAGTAGTTGTCCAGTTGGTAACCGAACTTGTACTTGCTTCAAACCCATAATTACTTACAAGGTTTGGTTGTGCATGTACGATGTGCATTCCAAGTAATAAACAAACGATTACTTGAACGCATCTTGTAGGATTGGGGATAAATCTCAACATGATAAACTGCGTTTTAACAGTACGAAGATATATATACTTTATATTAACTTCCTATACTCTTAAAAAGCAGCTTATACTAAAACACTGATAATCAAGGAGAAAAAATTTATCAAAAATCTATTTATTTCAAAATAAACCCGCCTATACTTTTAAATACCCGCTAATTTATTTTTATCGCATAAAAAAAGCCATCCAGAATTTCTTCTGGATGGCTTCCGTATAAAATCAATCAAATATTACTCGGCAACTACTTCTAAGCCTACTTTAACGGTCACATCTCTGTGTAAGTTAACGATAGCTTCGTAAGTACCTAATAATTTAATATCGTCTACTTCAATTTTTCTGCGGTCAATTTCGTAACCGGCATTTTTCAAAGCTTGCGATACTTGTAAAGGAGTAATCGAACCGAAAATTTTGTTATTGCTACCGGCTTTAGTTCCGATAGTCAATTTCACTTCTTTCAATTTCTCAGATAAAGCCAATGCATCAGCTTTCATCTTTTCACGCTTCAAAGCACCTTGACGGTTGTTTTCTTCCATCATTTTGATGTTTGATGCTGTAGCCATAACAGCTAAGCCGCGAGGAAAAAGAAAGTTGTTTGCGTAACCGTCTTTTACAGTTACGATATCACCTTGTGCACCAAGGTTTTTCATGTTTTCTTTTAATATAATCTTCATGATTTGTCCTCCTTTGAAATTATTTTAAACCATCGGCTACGTAAGGTAAAATAGCTAAGTGACGAGCTTTTTTCACTGCCAAAGCAATTTTACGTTGGTATTTCAATGAAGTACCGGTGATTCTACGAGGTAAGATTTTACCTTGCTCATTAACAAACTTCAAAAGGAAGTTGGCATCTTTATAATCAATATACTTGATACCATTCTTTTTAAAACGGCAGTATTTTTTCTTTACTGGCGCTTCCGGGGTTGTGTTAAACACCATTGCCGGATTGTGTTGAGTTCTCGCTTTGCTCATAATTACTTTCCTTCCTGTTGTTTTTCTTTTTTGTTTTGATTGAATTCACCATTGCGTTTGCGCTGGTTGTACACTTGTGCATGCTTGTCTAACGATGTAGTTAAGAAACGCATGATTCTTTCATCACGTCTGAAGGCCAATTCAAATTTTGCGACAAACTCAGTAGGCGCTTTGTATTCGAAGATGTGATAAAAACCAGTGGTTTTTTTCTCGATCGGATACGCCAACTTTGTTAAGCCCCAATTTTCTTCATGAACCATCTCTCCACCGTTCTCCGTGATTAATGCACGGTACTTGGCAACAGCATCTTTCAGCTGTTCTTCTGAGAGCACGGGTGTGAAAATAATCACAGATTCATAGTCGTTTAAGACAACTTGCTCTTTTGATGTTTTTTTAGCTGCCATTTTCTTGGGATATTTATTTTTTATAAAAAGGACTGCAAAAGTATGGGTATTTTCCATTTCTGCAAAACATTTATACATTTTTCCTCCCCTTTTCCACAAACCTCCCGCTGTATAGTTTCTACACATCGTGTTGAAATTCATTTTAGCTTACCTCACCCCTTGCACCTATTTTGCGCATTCGATTTGTGATTATGCTTGAACTTATATCGCCCCTGAATTGGGTTTTGCTAGCTGTTTTAGGGCTAGTTACCCTTGTGTTGTTGATTTATTACTTCGGTGTATTTGGTAAATTGGCCTTTTATAAAGCGCCCGCCTCTTATCAAAACCACAACGAGCCTGTATCTATTATTATAGCTGCCCGCAACGAGTTAGAAAACCTTCAACGCCACCTTATCCCAATTTTGGAACAAGATTACCCTGAATTTGAGGTAGTAGTGGTTAACGATTGCAGCTGGGACGGCAGCCAAGCTTGGTTGGAAGAATTGCAAAAAAGCTACCCACGTCTTAAAGTATCTCAGCTTATTGAACAAGAAAAATACCCAACCGGAAAGAAATTTGCCTTAACAATTGGTATCAAAGCAGCAAAATACGATCAACTGCTATTTACCGATGCCGACTGCGAACCAACCAGTAACCAGTGGTTACGCCTGATGCAAAGTAAATTTACTAATGGTAAGTCTATCGTATTAGGTTTTTCGCCTTACCGCAAGCAAAAAGGTTTTTTAAACCGCTTTATCCGTTTTGAGACTCTTATCACAGCTCAGTTCTACCTTTCCATGGCTTTATCCGGTAAGGCTTTTATGGGAGTTGGACGTAACTTAGCTTACCGCAAAGAACTCTTTTTCAAACACAAAGGCTTTGCTAGTCACCAACATATCATGTCGGGTGATGATGATTTATTTGTGAATGAGGCGGCTACCTCCACCAATGTTGCTATTCAAATTGATCCGGCCGCTTTTGTTTTTACTGAAGCAAAAAAGACCATGGGCGCTTGGAGTAATCAAAAAAGTCGCCACATGAGTACCGGTAAATATTACAAACCTGCCCATAAACGCATGTTAGGAACCTACTATGCGGCTATGATGCTATTTTACGCGGGAGTCATTGCTAATTTGGTTATCAACCCATTTACTTGGCCTATAGTGGTGGGTATTTTCGGTGTTAAATTCATTAGCCAAACCATTGTTTTCTATAGTTCAGGTAAGCGTTTAAAATGTCAATCGTTGGCATACAGCCTAATTCTGCTCGATGTTGTTTACGTATTCTATCTATTAATATACGGCACTAAGGGCTATTTCACCAAAAACAGAAAACATTGGTAACTTTGCCCCACATGATTGACATAATAGTAAAATACTTTCCTAACTTAACCGATAAGCAAAAGCAGCAATTTGAGGCGCTGTATCCTTTATATAAAGAAGCAAACGAAAAGGTTAATGTAATTTCCCGTAAAGATATAGACCAACTATACGAGCGTCATATCCTACACTCGTTAGCCATTGCCAGATTCATAAACTTTATCCCACACACCAAAGTACTTGATTTAGGTACAGGAGGTGGATTTCCCGGAATTCCATTGGCCATCATGTTCCCGGAAGTAAACTTTACTTTATGCGATAGCATTAGTAAAAAAATTGTGGTGGCAGAGAGTATTTCTGAGGCTTTGGATTTACGCAATACCGATTTTGTAGTTGGACGCGTAGAAAACCTGAAAGAGCAGTTTGAGTTTGTAGTGAGTAGAGCGGTTGCACCCATGGAGCAGTTGTATCGTTGGACTCAAAGTTACATTGACGATACCGACCGTAATGCCAAGCTAAACGGTTATTTACTCCTTAAAGGGGGCGATTTGAAAGAAGAGACAAAAGCTATTAAACGCATTAATAAGAAACTATTTGTGGATGAATATCCGTTAAAGGATTGGTTTGAAGAAGAGTTTTTCGAAACAAAGAAATTGATTTACATCTACCGTTTTTAACTAAAAAAGTCGAACACTAGGTTCGACTTTTTTTATACTATTCGATAAGTAATTTTCGGTATCCTGTTCCTTCTTTCGACTTCACCTCCACCACATATAATCCTGCGTGTAGGTTCAATTCAATAGGCTGCATGGGTGTTATCTGGTCAGCTTCATACATCAGTTTACCACTCATATCATACACCTTAATATTGGCTTGTGTAAACGCTCCTGCCACACTCACCAATCCTTTGCTTGGATTTGGATATAACGTTACTGGTAATTGTTGAGTTCTAATTTCATTCAACCCAACTGCATTTTTACCACCTGTAAAGGTAGTTTTAGCCGCCAACGATAATTGCTCAAATTTCCCTGAAGCTGACTCCTCATTGTATTTAGCACGCACATAAATGTAGTTATCACCCGGCACTATATTTCCGGTTATCCAAACCGAGTCGGTGGTTACTCCTATTAAGTTACCCGGTGAAAATGCATTTGTTGCTCTATAAATATGGTAAGCCACTGCGTTGGGCTGTTTATTCCAGCTTATTGTACATTGGGTTGAATCTAAATTGGGAGATGCCGTTAATTGCATAACCATAGGTTGATAAAACAAACGCAAGGTTGGATCTCCCATTAATGCAATATGTACATAAGTAGGAAATGCATTGGTTACATAACCCGAATTAGCTTTGGGTTGGAGTAACTGTCCATCGAGGTTATTTTGAGTTGTTTTAGCACTGTAGCCAATGCTATACCCAAGTGCCATGTGATGTAAATTCCAATGCGGACGACCACTCCAAAC
>JACCDH010420131.1_pt1 | contig 12657 bp, 11 predicted proteins | sample 7442481 | NCBI WGS metagenome assembly JACCDH01 (sample SAMN15323433, study PRJNA562643) | freshwater metagenome | isolation source: river surface water | place: USA:Blue River Watershed | collected 2017-08-15
CAATTCCACCATCAACGACGCCGCACATTCCGGGAACTTCGGTAATCGCATCGTGATTCATCACGTGACATGTTGATGTACCCATGATCGCAACCATCTGTCCTGGCTCTGTTGCTTTTGCAGCCGGCGCAGTGACGTGTGCATCAACATTTCCAACAGCAACTGCGATTCCGGCAGGTAGTCCTGTCCACTGTGACGCCTGCGCTGTTAATGGACCAGCGTTGTCACCAAGTTCTCCGATTGTGTGTGCAATCTTCTCTTCTGCAAACATTTCAAATGCTGGGTTAAGTGCTTTGAAGTATTCGCGAGATGGATACTGACCATCTTGAAGATTTCCTTTATACCCAGCTGTACATGCATTGCGCACATAAGTTCCGCATAATTGCCAGACAATCCAATCTGCAGCTTCAACAAACTTATACATCTTGTTGTAAACCTCAGGAGCTTCTTCCAGAAGCTGTAAACCTTTAGCAAGTTCCCACTCAGATGAAATCTGGCCGCCATAACGAGGAAGCCACTTCTCTTTTCTATCGCGTGCCAATTGATTGATGCGATCTGCATGAGGCTGTGCCGCATGATGTTTCCATAACTTCACATATGCATGTGGATTATCTTTAAACTCAGGTAGTTGCGATAGCGGAGTTCCATCTTCTAGAACCGGAACCATTGTGCAGGCGGTGAAATCTGTTGCGATTCCAACTACATCTGCCGGGTTAATGCCCGAGATACGTAGCGCTTCAGGTACCGCATGCTTCAGAACTTCTACATAATCTTGTGCATCCTGCAGCGCCCAATCAGGGCCAAGAGCAGCTCCGCTCGAGTTCAGGACGCGGTCCATCACAGCGTTGGGATATTCAAAGACCGCTGAACCCATCTCATGGCCATCTGAAGCGCGCACGATAAGCGCACGCCCAGAAAGGGTTCCGTAATCAACTCCGATTACATATTTCTCGATCATCTCTTTGCCCTCTTTCCGCTCTTGATCTCTCTTGTCGAACTTCTTAACACTAACGCGGGCTTAATCATGACCGCCTCTTTCTTTGAACCCTCACGGAGCTGCAGCAGCATCTTCTCAATGGCATTACTTCCAAGCTCATCAAAGTTCTGTCTCACGGTAGTGAGGGCTGGAATCAAGTAGTTAGCTTCTGGAATATTGTCGAATCCAATAATGCTGATATCTCCTGGTACATCGATTCCAGCTTCGCTAAATGCTTTCATCATTCCTAGCGCCAGATGATCATTTGCACAGAAGACTGCTGTTGGTCGCTTTTTCAATTTAGAAATCTTGACCCCAACTTCAAATCCTTTTGCGATGGTCCAATCACCCACGATGACATCTGACTTTAGCCCCGCAGCTTTCATAGTCGCTTCATATCCAACTCTGCGCTTATTTGACTCATAACCATTTTCAGGACCTGTGACGTGAAGAATCTCAGTGTGCCCGGCATCAATCAGATACTGTGTTGCAATCGTCGCGCCATAAATATTGTCCATATTCACAACATCAAATTTCTTGGAAGGTTCAGAGTCAACAATCACAATTACCGCTCCATCGAGTGAGCTCTCAATCTCCTTCACAATCTCACTTGGTACAGCAATTGTGATAACTCCATCAATAGCTAGGTTTCGTAACTGATCAATAGCTTCGCGCCACGATTCTGGAGAGCGGGCAGATACAGCAATCGAAATAAGCGAATAACCCTCGAGGCGAGCGATTTTCTCCATTGCATTGAGAATTGATGCAGGTCCATAAAGGTCGGCCTCTGCAATAAGTACTCCGATAAGGCGACTGCGTGATGTCACTAATTGGCGGGCAGCTTGATTCGGGCGATAAGAAAGATCGGTAATCGCCTTCTCTACCTTTTCACGTGTGGCTGGCTTCAAACTCGAGTGATTATTGAGAACACGCGAAACTGTCTGATGTGAAACCCCTGCGAGCTTTGCCACATCGTAAATATTTGCTTTCTTATTCATGAGCCGATGAGCCCTCTTAAGTTAGCGACATATACCTCTAACTTCTTCTTTGCCTCAACTGGCTGATTGGTAAGGATCTGGAATGAGATCTTTACCGAAAACCCTTTACGGCCAACAACTTTTGCTGAGTAATTCCCAAATTCAGATGAGAGCAGAGAGATCTCTTTACCACTTTCATAAGTGGTACAGATTGCCTCAGAAGTCGAGCCTGCCTCGTTGATGAACTTCACCTTGCCGCCCTGCTTTGACTGCAATGAATTCACACGGATAAACCAACGAGAAATCTCTTCTGGCTCACTGAGCAGAGAAAAGAGTTGAATTCTCTCTAGTGAGCTCTTTATTTCCTCTTCTACAACCACAAGCTGATGGCCTTCAGGAATCTTTATATTTTGCTGAAATCCAACAAAGTTCATTCTGCTCAGGCCTAAGTTAGTTCTTCAGGTAAGAGTAAGCACCGACTGCTACAGCAATCGAGTAGATTGAATGAATAGTCAGAAATGTGGCATCCATCGAGTAAAAGAAAGTTTTATCGAAAAACGGGATAATCCAAATTAAAGTAAAGAGGCCAGTCAGTATTCCTACATACGATCTCGCGTCATAAGCCTTCTTTGCAATAAAGAGACCAGAGGCCAAAATAATCGCACTCATCCAAAGCTTGTATGGAGTCTCACCGCTTCTGAAGGTCTCGGCAGTCGTGATAACCGCGAGAACGATTCCAAAGATGCTTGCCTTGGCTTCCTTCTCGAAAACGCCTAAAGCACTCCAGCTCTTCTCGCTTGCCATGAAAGTCTCCTTATTATCGCCCACGAATATGAGCGCTCACATGAGACTAACACAGAGATTAAATCTTGGAAATAACCCCAGGAAACGAATCTACCGCTTAACCCTCGATTGAATCCTAGAGAGAGTTTTGGTCAGTCGGTCTGCTCGATCCAAATACTTTTTCTCAATTGCAGATGCAGCGCTCTTGATCTCAGCAAAAGTATCTACCGCCGAAGACTGAAGTTTCTTCAATCCACTCACAATCGAAGTCTTATATTTTGATTGTGGAGAGACTAAACCAACAACGGCTAAATCTGAGTAGAAGAACAGTTCTCTCTTCGCCACTTTATCTACAGTTAAATACTTCAAAACGATTTTTTCAACTTCGTAAAATTCAAGTTTTGGAGTTATCGGAAGTTGCCGCAGCTCTTCATTTATTGATGAGATATTTTGATTTGTTGACCCATTGATTTCTGCAGCTTGAAATTGTTTAGTCAGAACTTCTTTTTTGGCCAAAATTGCCTCAAGGATTTCAGCACGGGCTTTGGCCTTTGCTGCCTCACGAATACGTCGCTGCTCTTCTGTAGAAGTATCTTTTCTAGCCGGAGTATCAGCCACGCTTACATTTGCCAAAGTGATGATTGGGTCCTCGGTAATGGAAAGATTAATTACCCCGTCTTGGGCAGCAGTTCCAATCTTTGTTGCAACTCCGCCAATAATCATCCAAGCCGTTGCATCTTTCTGGATCGAAGAGTTTGTAATTGTGAGCTGGACAGGATTTCGTGAGGTCAAAACCCGCTTCGCACTAGTTACGTCGTCACCTATCGACCAGGAGACCGCAAGATTGACCATAAAGTCATACGCACTGTTGATAGCGCTTTTTGCCACATTTTGGTTTGTTAATCTCCAAAAAATAACTTCAGTACCAGGATCAAATGAATTGGAGGGAATAACAACTCTCACCGAGCTATTTCCTGCATCTGAAGAGACGGTGGCATCAATCGCTTCGCTGCCAGCTATATTCCAAGTGAGGACTCGAGCGATATCTGAATTGCTTGTTCCTGCTAGAGATGTTTGTCTCCACTGTGCAGTTAGATTTATATTTCCTGCAGCGACGGTGTATTGATTGCTAGGGTTATACGTATTTCGCCCATCACTCCATCCCATAAAGGTGAAGTTAGAGCGATTAGGTGCTGCGCCAACCTGAAAAGTTTGTCCTTCGGTATAGGTTCCCCCGTTTGGTACGCCAGAAACGGTGTCGAGAGTCCCGGATGAATACGTGACATACCGATTAACGGTAACGCCAGGAGTTGCACTAAGTGCCGATGATTGTGCTCCTGAACCATATGGTGTCACTGCCCGAAGCCTAATTTGGTAAGTCGTGTTATTCGTTAATGAACCAATTGTTAGAGAATCAGAAGTTGATGGTGGAGATAAAGCCGTCCACGAAACGCCATTATTAGTAGAGTATTCGTAATTTGAGATTCCAAACCCACCACTATTTTCTGGTGTTGTGAATTTAACGTTTATAGCTCCATCGAGCGCGGTATAACTCAAATTCAGGGGCTTCGTCGGCGGGCCAACAGGAGTTACCGATCGTGAGACTGAGTACGTTCCAACTCCATTGGCATTTCTTCCTGCCACTCTAAAGGTGTACGCCGTCCCATTTGTAAGTCCAGTAACAGTTTCTATTGTGCTTGGGTGACTTACAACCGAAAAGCTTTTATAGGCTGAATCGCTCTCTGAAGATTCTTTGTAGTCGACAAGATAATCAACAGGCGTCTCGCCACCAGTAGGGGCATTCCAATCTACAATTACTTGACTATTAGTTGCACTGACTGGGAGTTGTGCAGCACTCAACGGATAGCGGAAGACAACAGCGCTTCCATCAGGAAAATCCCAACCTTTGTTAACGAATCCATTTCCGCTTACAGAACATGAAACTGTGCAGTTGGTTCTGGGGTCTGCAATATCAGGATGATTAGTTAGCGTGGCTGGACCCCAAATTACATTGTTGAGAGCAGACATTACTGATGCAGAATCTGTTGAGTAAGTTCCTTCTGCTCGAGCGTTTGCGGTGCTCGACCAGTTTGGAAGATAGTTGTTGAGAAGTAAGTAACCATCTAATTTAATATCACGAGCGTCTGTTGTAGAGCGACCAACTGCAACTTGCGCGCCGGGGTAATCAAACAAACTCTTTCGATTTATGGTTCCGGCCCAATCCTCTTGACCACCGGTTCCAGGTCCACCGGCTTGTCCGGTGTAACCATCCCCGCCCATTGCAAGAACATAGATATATGTTTCACCGATTTGAGGAACTACATCTTGAGTAGACATCGCACTGATCTGTGATGGCCATGAAACATTGTTCTCCCAGAAAAGACGCATAACATTTTTATCATCGCCCATATATGCTGAGAAATCATTATCTGCGATTAAGGCGAGCGTTACTGATTCAAATCCAGGTGCTAACGGTGCAGCATTCGCACTCTGTAGTCCTGCACAAGAAAGTAGCAGGGCTATTGACATCAACTTTCGAAGTCTTTTTTTGCCCAACATGACAAGAGTCTACGCAACTTAGGTAAAATCTTCGCGGAGAAAATTTTCACAATTTTGTACCGAAAGTATGCTTTTTGTGCCCCCAGTCGGACTCGAACCGACACTGGAAGGATTTTAAGTCCTCTGTCTCTGCCATTGGACTATGGGGGCCAATGAGATTGCGAAGTCTACTATGCGAAAAGTTAGAGAACTCCCGCGAATTTAGCAGCCTTTTTCAAGACTGAGTCGAGCATTGGCTTGGTTAGTTTTCCGGTAAATGTGTTCTGCTGGCTTGGGTGATAACTACCAATAATCAAATAGTTAACTCCATTGTGTGAATATTTAATTGTGGCGCCATGTCCAAATTTTGTTGTCGGAACTTTATGGCCTTGCAACTTAAGAGATTTGATGAGTACTTGCCAGCCAAAGTTTCCAAGTGCGACAAATGATCTAACGGTTGGTGCAATAAGTTCAAGCTCATTTTCAAAGTAGGGAGAACAGTTATCACGCTCTTCTGTAGTCGGTTTATTTTCAGGTGGTGCACAACGCACCGCCATTGAGATTCGAGTTTCGCGTAACTCTTGTCCATCATCACGCGATGTGGATGTTGCAATCTTTGCAATGCCAATTCGGTGAAGTGAACCGTAGAGCCAATCTCCCGATGAATCACCGGTGAAGATTCGACCCGTGCGATTTGCGCCGTGAGCACCTGGTGCTAAACCGACGATAAGCATCTTTGGTTTGGATGAACCGAAACCAGGAACAGGTTTTCCCCAGTACTTCTCGTTTTCATAGGATTTGCGTTTAGTTACCGCTACTTCTTCTCGCCACTCGACCAACCGTGGACATTTGTGGCATTTAACAATTGCCTTATCGAGAAGTTCGATCGACTTATACAAGCGACCAAGCCATTCCATCGAGAATGTCAGATTCAGAGGCAACGAACTCTGTTGCACCGGTTGCCAGCATGATTCGGGAGAGAACTAGAGATCCTGCACCAATGACATCTACGCGACCCGGGTGCATGTAACCGAGCGCCTCGCGGTCTTCGCGCTTCATTGATAAGAATGATTTAGAAATTGCATGGACTTTCTCTGCAGAAATCCGCGAGAGATGGATTGCGTATCGGTCGTAAGCAGGAAGTTCCAACGCTGCAGCGGCGACTGTTGTTGCAGTTCCCGCAACTGCAATCAGAGTCTTTGCTTGAGTAATGGGAACAATCTTTGCCGCCTGCTTGATAGCTTCATCGATATCTTCAATCGCTGCAGCGATTTGTCCGGGATCAGCATCTCCACCGGTGAAGTGGCGTTCTGACATACGCACGCATCCAATATTCATACTCTTTGCAAATTCAACGCCATCTGTGCCAAATACAAACTCGGTAGACCCGCCGCCGATATCGATTACAAGAAATGGGCCTTCTGCCTTATTGAAATCCTTTGTTGCGCCTTGAAATGAGAGCACTGCCTCTACTTCTCCTGGAATCACTTCGGGTTCAATACCAAGTCGCTCTTTAACACCATTGATAAACAGGTCGCGGTTCGTTGCATCGCGTGTAGCACTTGTTGCACAGAAGCGAATCTTCTCAACGCCCTTTGAAGCAATCAGTAATGCGAATTTATCTACAGCTGCAAGTGTGCGAGCGATCGCATCTGGATGAAATTGACCAGTCTTATCAACGCCTTGGCCAAGTCTGACAACTTCCATCTCACGAACGATTTCGCGGAAGTTTGCACGATCAACATCTGCAATAAGTAAACGAATTGAGTTAGTGCCGCAATCGATAGCTGCTACTCGCATGACAAGTGCTTCCACCAGTCCGGTAACTCTGCGAGAGCTTCATCACCAAGTGGATTTACTCCAGGACCTGCCGAAAGTGAGTGAGCAATAAGTGAGTGCAGACACTTCACACGATTGGGCATTCCACCTGCTGAAATATTCTCTACTTCAGGAACATCTATTTTGAGCGCTGATCGTGCAGCGATGTAATCATCGTGCGCTGCAGCATATGCGCCGGCAAGTTCAGCATCTGTCTCAAGTCGTTTGGTCATCGACTCCATCATGCCCGTCGTCTCTAAAGTAGAAATTGCAGCCGTTAAACGTGGGCAGGTTGCATAATAAAAAGTAGGAAAAGGTTCGCCATTACTTAGGCGAGGCGGAGTTTCTACAACTGCAGGTTTTCCGCATGGGCAGCGATAAGAGATTGCATGTACATCACGAGGTGTGCGACCGAGTTGGTTTTCTATAACCTTCAGATCAGCCTCGGTTGGAGTGCGGCTTTCAATAGTCATTGCTTACCTGCCTCTGTAATCGAAGCAATCATGCGGGTATACCAAGGTTGTCCTTCAGGAAGATTCTTCACAACATCTGTAGTTGCCTCTTCATCGGAGTTCTGGCCATCTGCACCAGTGACGATGTATTGACGTTCTCCTGGCATTACAAAGTGAAGACGTTCGCGAGCTTGCGATTTAATGTAATCAGGATCTTGCCAGAGAGTTAACTCTTTACGTGCTGCTTCAAGTGCTGCATTGTCACTCTTTAACTGTGATTGAAGGGCGCTTATCTGTGCCCGCTGTACAAAGTAATTCTTAATTGGTGGAGCCAAGAAGAGTGCGAGCATGAAGAAAATTGCAGCGACAGCAAATAGGCGCCCAGATCCCTGGTTGCGATTGAAGTTGAGGTTCCGCGAACGGTAACTCTTCTTTCGCTTTCCAGAAGGGGATCTGCGCGCCATTTGTTAATTAGCCCTTGAAGCGTGGGAATGCTTGGCGGGCTGCATAGACAGCGCCTTCAGCGAGTTCCTCTTCGATGCGAAGAAGCTGGTTGTACTTCGCAACGCGCTCTGTACGAGATGGTGCACCAGTCTTAATCTGACCGCAATTAGTTGCAACAGCGAGATCGGCAATTGTTGTGTCCTCTGTTTCGCCTGAACGGTGAGACATCATGCTGCGGTAGTTAGCGCGGTGTGCCAGATCAACAGCATCGAGAGTCTCTGTAAGAGTTCCGATCTGATTTACCTTAACAAGAAGTGCATTTGCTGTATCAGTTTCGATTCCCTTTGCAAGACGCACAGGATTTGTAACAAATAGGTCATCTCCAACAATCTGAATCTTAGAACCAAGAGATGAAGTCATTGACTTCCAGCCAGCCCAATCTTCTTCATTGAGTGGATCTTCGATAGAAACGATTGGGTATGAGTTAACAAGCTCTGCGTAGTACGCAATCATTTCGTCAGATGAGCGAAGTGAGCCTTCAAACTTGTACTTTCCACCTTCGTGGAACTCTGTTGCAGCAACATCCATCGCAAGTGCGATATCTGATCCTGGCTTAAATCCTGCAGCAGTAATTGCCTCAAGGATGAGATCGAGTGCAGCACGGTTGCTATCGAGGTTTGGAGCAAACCCACCTTCGTCGCCGACAGATGTTGCAAGTCCACGCTTCTTTAGAACTGCCTTCAGCGCGTGATAAATCTCTGCACCCCAGCGAAGTGATTCGCGGAATGTCTCTGCACCAATTGGCGCAATCATGAACTCTTGAATATCAACGTTTGTATCTGCGTGAGCTCCACCATTGAGAATGTTCATCATTGGAACTGGAAGAACGTGAGCGTTTGGTCCACCTACATATCGGAAAAGTGAAAGGTCTGAAGATTCTGCTGATGCCTTTGCAACTGCAAGTGAGACACCGAGAATTGCATTTGCACCGAGGCGTGACTTATTAGGTGTGCCATCAAGTGCAATCATCTCTGAGTCAATCAGGCGCTGATCTTGTGAATCGTAACCTTCGATTGCTGGAGCGATTTCATCATTAACAAACTTGATTGCATTGAGAACACCCTTACCGAGGTAACGGTTCTTATCGCCATCGCGGAGTTCTGCTGCTTCAAATGCCCCTGTAGATGCACCACTTGGGACAGCTGCGCGAGCTTGGGTGCCATCTTCGAGTTGTACTTCTACTTCAACGGTTGGGTTTCCACGCGAATCAAGAATTTCACGAGCGCCTATTGCTTCGATAATTGCCATGGGGTCTCTCCTGTAAATAAGAAATTTTTAAAGGGCGCTCGACGTTGAGGGCAGGAACCCATCCTACCGTGAGTAGAGCAGTACTCGTTATGAGCCTGATTTCTCCTGGCCTTCAATGGCTGCAATCATCTTTCTCGCCTGCGCACGTAGCGCGTTCTCGGGATCGATTCCATTTGTGTGTGCCCATGCGATTACTGATGCGAGAGCTTCTCCAACTGACTCATCAGTAGCGGCTTCAGTTGTGTTGAATGCAGGAATATCAACTTCAACGTTGTACTTCTCGGCGCGATAAAGAATTTTTGAAACAAGCGGCAACGCAGGCTGCGACATCGCAACTCCATCGATTGCAGATGTGCGACCTTTCTCGCGGGCTTTAATTGCTTCCCAATTCTCAATGATTTCATCGGTGCCACTGACTTCCAGATTCTCAAAGACGTGCGGGTGGCGGCTAATTAACTTATCTGCGATCCCACGAGCAACATCTTCGATTGAGAAGGGATCTGTTGGATGGTCTTGCGCCATTCGTGAATGGAAGTAAACCTGAAGTAGAACATCGCCAAGTTCCTCGCGCATGCCTTCGCGATCCTGAGTTTCAACCGCATCAATGAATTCGTATGACTCTTCGAGGAGATACTTGATTAACGATTCGTGAGTTTGCTCAGCATCCCACGGACAACCGCCGGGAGAGCGCAGCCGATCCATTACCTCTACGAGGCGTTGGAGTTCTGACTCTGCCATGGCGATTACTTAATCGAAATTAATTTGATGAAGGAATAACTGCATCGCCTGCAGAATCTTCTGGAAGAAGTTCTGCACTAGCTTCATCCCAGCGACCATAACGAGGGTTAACAGAGACCTTCATCTGCTTCGCCTTCTTCTGGACCAATTCGCTGATCTTTGACTGAACATCAGCCTCAGCGACACCGGCCATGCCTAGAGCGCCAGCTAACTTGTTAGAGATGACTGTTGCACGCATGTAGCGTTCAAAATTCGAAGGTGCAATCTGAGCAGCAACGAGATTCATTGGAAGCTGTGCTTCGCCACCAATCTGCTCAAGGATTCCTGTGCGAGTATTTTCAATTTCAGTAGATGAAACCTTGATCTTTAGCTCTTTCGCAATCTCATCAAAGATTGATGTGACGATGGTGAAGCGAAGCTGTGAGCGATTGAGAGCATTTCCAGTTTCCAACTGCATCTGAGATGTATCGGTCTTCTCTCGTTCTGCGAGAACTTCATCGACAATCGATTGCGCCTGTGCCTGTGTAATCTTTGTATCACCGAAGCTAGCAGCGGTATCAACTTGTCCGCATGCGGTAAGTGTGATCGCTGAGATAAGAGCTATAGCGGTGAGGATCTTCTTCACGAGGTACTCGCTTTCGTTAATTCATCGAGGGATTTAGCAGCCCATTCCAAGAGAGAAGTATCCCCTATTACTGCCGAGCCTTGTGCAGTCGGAGTCCAGGCAGCCGCTCGTGGAATGGCAATCATCACTGTATTTGAAGCTGTTTTATAGAGAGAGCCGGGGAAAAGTCGGTTTAAGCGCAATTGCTTTGACTCAGGAAGAACCAGCGGTGAAATTCGCAGGTATTTTCCTGCAGCTACAACTTCGCGAACCCCCAACGATTTTGCAAAGGCACGCAGCCCTGCAACACGAAGAAGCGAGATCGCTTCATTGGGAAGATTGCCAAATCGATCCACTAATTCCTCTCGAATAGATTCAACTTCTGCAGCACTCTTCACATCAGCCAATCGTCGATACAAATCTAAACGCAGACGTTCACCTGGAACATATTCTTCAGATAAATGTGCATTAACCGGAAGTTCCACTTTACATTCGTGGCTCTGTTCTTCGGTTTCGATAATGCCGGTCTTGTAGTCATTGACCGCTTCACCCACCATGCGCATATATAAATCAAAGCCAACATCTGCAATGTGTCCGGATTGTTCACCGCCCAATAAGTTTCCCGCACCGCGAATCTCAAGATCCTTTAGGGCAACCCGCATTCCTGAACCAAGATCTGTATTGCTTGCAATTGTTTTAAGTCGGTCTATCGCAACCTCTGAAAGCGGTTGATCTGGCGGATATAGGAAATATGCATAAGCACGATCTCGGCCTCGACCTACACGCCCACGTAATTGATGTAATTGTGACAGGCCAAAATTCTCAGCGCGCTCCACAATGAGAGTATTTGCATTTGCAATATCTAATCCGCTCTCAACAATCGTCGTACATACGAGCACATCGAAATCGCGATTCCAGAATGCAAGAATCACATCTTCAAGTTGTCCTTCACTCATCTGTCCATGCGCAATACGAATTCGCGCTTCCGGAACTAACTCCTGCAACTTTGAAGCCGCGCGATCAATTGATTCCACACGGTTGTGAATGTAGAAGATTTGGCCATCACGCAGTAGTTCTCGGTGAATCGCTGCTTTTATTTGGGCATCTTCAGCAGGTCCTACATAAGTGAGAATTGGATGGCGCTCTTCTGGTGGCGTCGTAATGGTGGACATCTCGCGAATACCCGTCACTGCCATCTCGAGTGTGCGCGGAATAGGCGTTGCAGACATCGCGAGAACGTCCACCGTTGTACGCATCTTCTTCAGTGATTCCTTCTGCTCAACGCCAAAGCGCTGTTCTTCATCAACAATGACGAGACCCAAATCCTTAAATTGCACATCGGTCGAAAGGATTCTGTGGGTTCCCACGACAACATCGACAGAGCCTGTAGCTAGATCTTGGAGAATCTCCTTACTTTCTTTTGCTGTGTTAAATCGTGACAAACCGGCAACCTTGATTGGAAATCCGGCATAGCGTTCAGCAAAAGTCTTCGAATGTTGCTGAACAAGCAACGTTGTTGGAACAAGAACGGCTACTTGTTTTCCATCTTGAACAGCTTTAAATGCTGCACGAATGGCAATCTCTGTCTTTCCATATCCCACATCGCCACAAATAATGCGATCCATTGGATATGGGCGCTCCATATCTCGCTTTACATCTTCAATCGTGGAAAGCTGATCCGGAGTTTCGATGTATGAGAATGCATCTTCTAATTCGCGCTGCCATGGAGTATCGGCAGAGAATGCAAAACCTGGCGCACTTGTACGTGCTGCATAGAGACGGATTAACTCGCCAGCAATCTGACGAACGGCTTTGCGGGCACGTCCCTTTGCCTTCTGCCATTCACCACTGCCGATGTGATGCACAGTTGGGGTTTCGCCACCAACATATTTGCTTACCTGTTCCAAGGTATCTGTTGGTACAAAGATGCGATCGCCAGGTTGTCCGCGCTTTGCTGGCGCATATTCAATAACTAAGTATTCGCGCGTTACTCCACCCACTGTGCGTTGAATGAGTTCG
>JACCDH011063781.1_pt1 | contig 12649 bp, 11 predicted proteins | sample 7442481 | NCBI WGS metagenome assembly JACCDH01 (sample SAMN15323433, study PRJNA562643) | freshwater metagenome | isolation source: river surface water | place: USA:Blue River Watershed | collected 2017-08-15
AAGAATAATTTCTTGCATTTGAAATTAAGATTTACCAAGGCAAATTATTATTCAGTGGGAGCGAAGGTCTATGTAAAGCATAATGATCATTGGCTATACAGAGAATTGAATAGTTCAGCAGGAATGCATCAGAAGAATTCATATGATCTACACTTCGGTTTATTGAATCAAGAAATCATAGACTCCATAAAAGTAATTTGGCCCGATGGTACGGTACAGTATTACTTCAATTTGAAGAGCAATAAAAGATATTTATTACAAGCATCCGCAGAAATAAAAGAAGTCATAGAAGATAATGTTTACAATGCTTTGGAGCCATCGATGAATGATTTAGAAGTATCAATCGTAGCCGATACATTTAGAGTAGGAGAGGTCAATAGTATTACGATATTTTACAAGAATAAATCAGCAGTAACAAACTCAGCGAATATCGAATTGAGTTTTAACAATGCCATGAAATTGCAATACGCTTATCCGCCTGCAGCTAAATCAAATGAACAATCAATCATCTGGCATTTCAAAAAACTAGCTCCCAACGAATCTGGCATCATCACCCTAAATTTATTACTACCCCTCGACGCAACACTGATAAACACTACAATGAAACTGAATGTGAAAGTTGGTAACGATCTGTTTGATGAAGAACCTTTAAATAACGAGGTGCTGTTGGAGAGAGTGATAAAATAAGTCTTACGTCTTAAGTCGTATGTCTTAAGTCTTACGACATACGACCTAAGACATACGACCTATTTTTTAAAGAAATTAGAAACCACCAAGTCTTTGGTTCCCTGCGAATAATTATAGAACCCACTCTTCGTTTTCACTCCGAGTTCGCCTGCTGTTACCATCTTTACTAGTAAAGGGCAAGGTGCGTACTTAGGATTTCCGAAGCCATCGTGTAATACATTTAAGATCGCAAGACATACGTCGAGCCCGATGAAATCAGCTAATTGCAATGGTCCCATTGGGTGAGCCATACCTAATTTCATTACGGTATCTATTTCTTCAACGCCAGCAACACCTTCGTAAAGAGAGTAAATTGCTTCGTTGATCATTGGCATCAAAATACGGTTCGCGATGAAACCTGGGTAGTCGTTCACAAGCGTTGGAACTTTATCAATTTTCTTAGATAAGTCAACGATGATATTGCAAACTTCATCTTCAGTTTGGTAACCTCTGATGATTTCTACTAATTTCATAACAGGCACCGGGTTCATAAAGTGCATTCCGATAACCTTGTTCGCTCTACCAGAAGCCACACCAATTTCGGTGATAGAGATTGATGAAGTATTGGTAGCTAATATGGCATTCGCTGGAGTAAATTGACCTAAGTCAGCGAAGATTTTCTTTTTGATAGTTGGGTTTTCAGTAGCAGCTTCTACAACTAATTCTGCATTTTTTACCCCTTCTTGTAAATCGGTAAAAGTTGTTAAGTTCGATAGGGTTGAGGCTTTCAACTCTTCAGTGATGGTACCTTTAGCAACCATACGATCTAAATTCTTCGTGATGGTTTCGATAGCTCTTTTCAAAGCATCGGCATTTACATCTATTAAACTTACTTGATAACCATATTGTGCAAATACATGGGCAATACCATTACCCATAGTACCTGAACCAATTACTGATATATTCTTCATTTTTTAAATTTTGCTTGGCGCAAATTTACAGTTCTTTTACAATTTTCTCTAATACTTCCATACCCATGTCAACATGTGCTTTTTCTAAAATCAATGCTGGTCTGAAACGGATAGTATTATGTCCACATCCTAAGAACATTACATTATGCTCCATGCCTTTGTTCACGAATTTATCGCGCATTTCTTTTGTAGGGAAATCGAATGCAATCATTAAGCCGCGACCGCGAACGTTAGAGATCTTCGGATTTCTTTTCGAAATTTCTAAGATTTTATCGTATAAGTAGTTACCTACTTTTTCTGCGTTTTCTAATAAGTTATCTTCTTCTACAATCTCCATAATTCTAGAAGATCTCACCATGTCTACTAAATTACCACCCCAAGTAGAATTGATTCTCGATGATACATTGAATACATTCGTTTCAATTTCATCTACTTTCTTGCCTGCTAAAATTCCGCATACTTGCATCTTCTTACCGAAAGCAATAATATCAGGTCTAGCTTTCTCACCGAAATGCTCGTGCGCCCAGAACTTACCTGTTAATCCGACACCACTCTGAACCTCATCGTATATTAACATCGCATCGTTCTCATCACAAATTGTTCTCAATTGTTCTAAGAACTCTTGGCGGAAATGATTATCGCCACCTTCTGATTGTATAGGTTCGATGATGATTGCGCAAATATCATCGAGATTGTTTTTGAATGCTGTTTTGATTTGATTGATCGAAAGCTCTTCTCTTCTTAATAAATCTTCGTAAGAATCATCAGAGTAAGGGAATTTGATCTTCGGATTCGAAACTCTTGGCCAATCGAATTTCGCGAACCATTTAGTCTTATCAGGCAATGTATTCGTTAAACTCAATGTATATCCCGAACGACCATGAAATGCTTGTTCGAAGTGTAAAATTTGAAATCCTTTTTCTTCCGTATAACCCTTCTTGAAATTCTTCTGCACTTTCCAGTCCATCGCCACTTTCAACGCATTTTCAATCGCCAACGATCCGCCTGCAATAAAGAAAGCATGTGGTAAATAATCAGGAATACCAACTCTTGAAAATGTCTCTACGAATTGTGCGTATTGTGAAGTATATATATCAGAGTTAGATGGGTTAGTTAATGCTGCTAACATTAAGTTCTTCTTGAACTCTTCGTCGTTCACCATCTTCGGATGATTGTAACCCAATGGCACTGATGCGAAACAAGTGAAGAAGTCTAATAATTTACGATTGTTTTTTGCATCGTAAATCCATACGCCTTCGCTTTTTTCCATATCGAATACCATGTCATAACCATCAGCTAAGATGTGCTTACTTAAGGTTTCTTGAACTTGATTTGGGGAGATACTTACTTTGTACATGAGCTTAATGTTTGCACAAAGATAGTAAAATAAATGCCGTTTGCAGTTCAAAAATGGCTTTTTTATTAAGATGGACGAATATTCTTATTAGTATAGGAACTTAAGAAATAAGTTCTGATAAGCTAATTTTATTCAGAAAAAAGAGAATTAAAAGCATCAATTTTTCCGACATTCCCCCAAATGCCTCCGGTATGAACAAAAAGAATTTTACAATTTTTAGACATTGTTGCTAATTTTTGATACAAAATAAACAATGCTTTTCCGGTATAAATCGGATCGATTAAGATGCCTGTATTTTTTTGAAAATCGATGATGAAATTCAGGAGTTCGGGAGTATGTTTTGCATAACGACCTAATTCATTGGTATCATGTATTGTTAATGAAGATATATCATTGCTCAAAACTTTAATGTTTGCAATTACTTCATCAATTCCTTTATGAACTATAACGGTATGAACATTAGTTTTTATTTTTTTTTCATTCACGTAATTCAAAATACCAGCACTTGAACATCCGGTACCTGATGCTAGGTAGATGTCAGTAAAAACTTCATTGTGTTCATGCATACTCTCTTGCATACCTTGAGCAGCAAGCGCTGACATTCCGCCTTCATCTATAAAATACGCATCATCCGAAGTCAAAAAAAACTCATTGAAGATTGCGTGTTTATCTCTGTAAGCCTCGCGACTCACTGTAATAATTTTCATGCCCATTGATTGGCATAAACTCATGCAAATATTATTAGGGATGCCTTCATCAGAACGCACGAAACCGATAGATTTAAAATTAAAACGTGCAGCTGCTGCGGCCAATGCAATTAAGTGATTCGAGTAAGCACCACCAAAACTGACCAGGGTATTTTTCTTTTTTTCTCGAGCATCGATGAGGGTATATTTTAGCTTACGCCATTTATTGCCGGAGATGAGAGGGTCGATGAGATCATCACGTTTGATATAGAGTTCAATATTATTGGGGATGTTCCAATATATGCGCTCAATAGGTGTTTGTGATTTAAACTCTTCGATTATCATGGTTTACAAATAAAAGAAAAACCCAGCAATAAATTTGCTGGGCTTCGATATATTGATTTTGTTAGGTTTTTTTTATTTGAAATCTACATTCAATCCGACACCCACACTTGCATAAGGGTATTGTCCGAAAGTATAGGCACCATTCAACGTCAAGATTAACAATTTCAATCTTGCACCTACAGTTGCAGTGAAACCGTTCGCACCTTCAACATCGAATTTTACAGGGTCTTTGTAACCATTGATTACTTCGCTACCAAAATTAGCATCACCATCTCTAGCCTCTAATTCTGTGATAGGGAAATTGCCATTTAATGCTACACTACTTGTTGAAGTTTGATAGTTTAGTCCGCTATATACAGTTAACATCAATACTTTCTTAGATAACAACAAGCCGAATGTTGAAGCTTTCGTTTCAACGTTCAACATTTGATTCGAGAAATCAGTAATTGTATTACCAGTTTTATTAGGCTTACCAGCTTCAGCGCCTAATTCAAGTCCTTTGTCTAAATTGAATTTAGTATATCCGAAATATGCAGAGAGGTCAAAAGGTAATTTATCTACTACTGGTATCCATTGTTTAATATCGTGTTTAATACCAAATCCGATTAAGCCCATATCACCCGCTGTGCCTAATGAAATAGTAGGCATATAACGTACCATTACTTCTGTATTTTTTATAAGTCCGACCGCCAATTGCGCTGTCGGCGCCCCCGAATACGGTAATCCCGTGCCTTGAGGAGAAGCAAACTCAGTCACCAATACTTCAGCACCAGGTGTAGTAGGATCAGCAGCATATAATTGATATATCGCATTGTCTTTAAGACTTTCTTCACCAGAAAGGGTAGCAGCATTCGGACCGGTACCAGCTTTAACTCTTAATTGGCTGAAGCCTAAGTTCGCAGCATTAAATATTTTATCTTCATCAGGTACAAAAGCAGCGTTGAAATTTACTGTAACATCAAATCTACCTAAGCCATGCGGCTTCGCAGTATTGTACCATCCACCGTTAAGTCCGGCCCCAAAGCCCTTCATCAACGGACTCATATACGCATCAACTAATTTACCCGCATCAGCGACACCAGCTTTCATCATTTCAGCAACTTGGTCTTGAGCAGAGGCGTTGTTGGTGATGGCCATCGAACCCAAGCTCAAAGCCAACACAGTCATGCTTTTTTTGAAGTAATTGTTTGTCCTCATATTAATATCTTTTTGGTTTATGTTTTAGTTTAATTGAAATAAAAATAATAAAAGATTTTGAATTTGAAGGACGTATATTATTCCCTTTCAATAATCTACATTACCTACACCCGTAAGGGTCGATTCCATCGACCCGTTTAAACGACAAATAGATCGAAATTCGATCTATATTTTACCCTAATAGATCTATATAGTTATGCTAATTCGATCTATTTGTAATCCGTGGCGGGGCGATGGAATCGCCCCCTACAGGTACTATCCATATTCATCGTTACGCATTCCAAAAATAGCACATCGGAATACGGAATACTGAATACGGAATACCTTTTCTATATTTGTCCCATGACCGACCACCTCGACATCAACCCCGACACCAACGAACCCGAAGAACAAGACCTTTACGAACATTTTAAAATCGTTGTCGATAAAGGCCAATCTCTTTTGCGCATCGATAAGTTCTTGATGAACAGAATGGTCAATGTTTCGCGTAATAGAATTCAAAATGCTGCCGATGCAGGTAATATTTTAGTCAATGGGACTGTGGTGAAAAGTAATTATCGAGTAAAACCGCTCGATACCATTACCATCGTACTACCTCATCCGCCACGCGATACCGAAATTTATCCGGAAGATATTCCGCTCGACATTATTTATGAAGATGATTTCTTAGTCATTGTCAATAAACCTGCGGGCATGGTGGTGCACCCGGGATATAATAATTACACTGGTACACTCGTACATGCCTTGGCTTTTCATTTTCAGAATTTGCCGAATTTGAAAGGGAATGTGGCGAGACCGGGATTGGTGCATAGAATTGATAAAGACACATCGGGATTATTATTGATTTCGAAAGATGAGTTTTCGATGACGTATTTGGCGAAGCAATTTTATGATCATACGATTACTCGTAAGTATTACGCTTTAGTTTGGGGTGATATTTCTGAGGATGGTACCGTAACCGGATATATTGGTAGAAGTCTGAGAGATCGTAAGGTGATGGATATTTTTGATGATGAAGAGAATGGGAAGTGGTCTGTTACACATTATAAGGTGGTAGAAAGATTTCATTATGTGACACTTATTGAGTGTCAGTTAGAGACGGGAAGAACGCATCAGATTAGAGCGCATATGCAACACATCGGACATCCATTGTTTAATGATGCGACATATGGGGGTGATAAAATTCTAAAAGGTACTGCCACTGGCAAGTACAAGCAATTTGTAGAAAATTGTTTCAATATTTGTAACAGACAAGCTTTGCACGCACAGAGTATCGGATTCATACATCCGCATACAAAAAAATATGTATTGTTCGAATCTGAGTTTCCTGAAGATTTAAAGTTGCTGATAGACAAATGGTCAACATTTATTGCAGGCAGAAATCAAGAAATCGAAAATTGATTCAAAAAATAATCGCAAATTTGGGAAATGTTTTCGACAGGATTTTTTAGTTTAAACGGACAGTTATACCCACAAGATACGAATGTGTTTGGCACACAAAATCGTGCTTTGCGATATGGCGATGGCTTGTTTGAAACTATGCGTATGCTCGATGGTAAAGTGATGTTTTTTAAATATCATATGGATCGTCTATTCAAGGGCATGCAAGCTTTGAAAATCGATTATCACAGAGCCTTTGATGCGGAGTTTGTAGCTTCTGAAATTGTGGCGCTTGCAAGATCAAATAAAATCTACAAGAATGCACGCATCCGCTTTTCTGTTTTTAGAGAAGATGGCGGATGGTACACTCCTGAAAAAAATACATTCAATTACCTAATAGAAATTCAAGCACTCAACGAAGATACGTACATCGTTGAACGCGGATTGATTGCTGATGTTTACAAAGATGTTCGTAAAGATTTCTCAGCACTTTCACACCTGAAAACTTCTAATTCATTACCCTATGTTTTAGCTGGAGTGTATCGTAAAGAAAATAATTTAGACGAATGTATTTTACTCAACTCTCATAATAATATCGTTGAGAGCATCTCTTCAAATGTATTCTTGATCAAAGAAAATAAAGCCTACACACCAGCAATTACTGATGGTTGCATCGATGGTGTTATGCGTAAAGTAGTTATCGATCTTCTAAAAGAACTTAACATTACCGTCGTTGAAACTTCATTGCCAGCAAATCTTCTCGAACATGCTGATGAAATATTTTTAACCAATAGCATCAAAGGAATTCAGTCGGTTGTAGGCATAGGACTTAAAAGGTATTATAGTAAGATGGGGAAGCAGTTGATAGGGATACTTAATTCGAAAAGATAGGGGTGACTGGTAACTAGTAACTTGTAACTAGTTACCAATCACCAATTAAATTCGGTACCCCCGCAGCAACTCCTCCACCTTCATCCTCTTCTTCCCCTCCAACTGCAAATCTTCCACTTGCACCAAATGGTCTGCTGCTTTGAATCGCAAATAGGTTTTGCCATCTGACTCGAATTCACCGATGGCTAAATTGCTTGATTGTTCTATAACTTTCGCTGAATATATTTTCAGCATTTGATTGTTCAAGCTTGTAAACGCAACAGGGTAGGGTGAAAGTCCGCGTACTAAATTCACAATCGACTCTGCTGAATTATTCCAGTTGATTTCTCGATCTTCTTTGAAAATTTTCGGAGCATGTTTAAGCTCTTCTTTTTTCAAATTATTCTGTGTCATCCATTCCTTTTGATCTATACTGCGGATGTTATCGCTCTCAATTGCTTGTACTGTTTTTAAAACTAAGTTAGCTCCTACAAGCATTGCTTTATCATGTAGTTCGCCCACATTCATATCATCCGAAATTTCTATTTTCTCTTGGAAAATTATAGAACCTGTGTCTATCTCATGCTTCAAGAAGAAGGTTGTTACACCAGTATTTTTCTCACCATTTATCACCGCCCAATTCAATGGCGCCGCTCCTCTGTATTGTGGTAGCAATGATCCGTGTAAATTGAAAGTACCTAATTTTGGCATCGTCCAGACTACCTCTGGTAACATACGAAATGCAACCACTATAAATAAATCTGCATTGATCTCTTTCAATGCATTGATAAACTCTTCTGATTTTAATTTCTCTGGTTGTAGTACACTTAAATTATTAGTAACAGCATACTGCTTTACCGCCGACTCCGATATTTTTTGTCCGCGACCCGCAGGCTTATCAGGCACCGTCACCACCGCTGCTACATCGTAATTGTTTTTAACTAATATATCGAGTGAGGCTACCGCAAATTCAGGCGTGCCCATGAATACTATCTTCATCTGTACAACAAATATTTTCTTCTGGTTCTATTAAACTTATGCAAATCTCTACGCCAACTTGAACGAATATCTTCTTCTGATTGCCCCTCTAAAATTTGTGTTCTTAACTTTGAATTGCCTGCTAACTTATCGAAAAATGAATTGAAAAATTTAGAGCTATCAGGGTACGATTTGTACATCTCTATTAACCATTTTAATTCTATTTGCTTTCTGTTATAAGCACTATCGCTAACGTAATTTCTCAAATCTATACCGTAGCAAATTTCATTTTTATAAGGAGGCTCTTTGCTCATGCCTTCTATTGCCACTGGCTGAAAATTAAATGCATACTTCAATCCTAATAATGGGTGTCCGATCATTTTAAAAGGATCATAAGTTCCTCTACCTACACTGATCACCGTACCCTCAAAAAAACATAAAGAAGGATATAATGCAATAGCGTCAGCATCACCTAAATTAGGAGAGGGCTTAACCGGTAGTGTATATCTTGACTGATGATTGTAAGCTTTGTTTCTAATGGTTATTAATTCACATTGCACTCCATTTGCTAACCACTTCTCACCATTAATCATTCTGGCATATTCTGCAATCGTCATACCATATACTACAGGCACTGGGTGCATGCCTACAAATGATCTGTAATTTTCATCGAGTAGTGGTCCGTCGATATAATGCCCATTCGGATTAGGTCTGTCTAGTATCAGCAATGTGATATTATTCTCAGCACATGCTTCCATCACATAATGCAATGTTGAGATATACGTATAAAATCGTACTCCCACATCTTGCACATCAAAAATTATGAGGTCTATACTATCGAGATCTTTTACACTGGGCTTTTTGTTTTTACCATACAATGATACAATGGGCAACATCGTTGCTGAGTCGATTTCATTGTTTACGCTTTCCCCAGCATCAGCCTTGCCTCTGAAACCATGCTCAGGGCAATAGATTTTACGTATATCGACTTTTAAAGATAATAGCGAATCTACTAAGTGTTTATTAGATATTAAGGATGTTTGGTTGACCACCATCCCGATTCTTTTGCCTTCAATAATGCTTAAGTATTCATCTGTGAATTGTGCAGCAGGTATGGGCTTTGCAACTCTTTGTGCATAGCTTGAATAAGCTGTTAACAGACATATGAAAAGAATACTTAATATTTTCATTCTTTGAAGCTATTGTTCGTTACGTATATTAGCCAAAAATACGGAAAGCAATTTAAATTGAACTATACTTTTTACATAGCCAAAAGAATCACCAATCAGTCGAAGAGAAAATTCTCTAAGCTGATTGTACGTATAGCAATTGCTGGTATCGCATTGGGTGTAATGGTGATGCTCTTGAGCGTCGGTATCATCCGAGGATTTAAGGAAACGATTAAAGATAAGCTCACTGGCTTTTCAGGCGATTTACAAGTAAGTCGATTTCAGTATGCTCAAAATTCTAATGATTACCTAATCAGAAATTCAGATTTTGAGAATGCTTTAAAAAAGAATAATCAAATACAACAAGTACTGCAGGTTGCTAATAAAGTAACTATCATGCAACATCATAATCGTATTGAACCTCTAATGATCAAAGGGGTAAACAATATAAATGACTATCATTTCATGATTGAAAATATTGTGAAGGGTAGAAGAGCCAATGCGAATGATGAGATTTTAATTTCTAAATACATTGCTGATAAACATTCTATTGATACGGGTGAACGAATTTTATTTTATTTCACTGATCAGCCTGTAAAACTTCGTAAATACAAGGTAGTAGGGGTGTATGAAAGTTCTATCGATCAAATTGATCAGAACATAGTACTGGCGAATATTGACTTAGTGAAATCGGTGAACGACTGGACAAACAATCAAATCGCTTATTATCAAATTCATTTAAAAGACAGAACGAAGTTAAATGAAGAATTACTGGTTCAGTTAGATCAATATTTACCACTCGATCAAAAAGTATTTACGAATCAAGAGATATATTCTGAATTGTACGACTGGATAAATCTTTTGGATGTTAATTCGCAGGTAATTATCATATTGATGTTAATCGTAGCTGGCATCAATATGATCTCAGCAATTCTGATATTAATACTCGAAAGGGTAGCTTTTATTGGGGTTTTGAAAACAATGGGAGCTAGTAATGGCTTCGTAAAAAGAGTGTTTTATTACAATGCTTCGTATTTAATATTCATCGGATTGCTGATAGGTAATTCATTTACATTAATCACTTATTACCTACAAAAGAATTTTCATTTAATTGAACTCGATCCGAGTTCTTATTATATGAAATATGTTGAGATACATTTCAAACCATTAGATTTTGTACTAATGAACACGGGTGTATTCATTAGTACTTTATTCTTTGTATGGTTGGGTACTTTATTGATTACTAAAATAAATCCACTGAAAGCTATACGCTTTAATTAATCTTCTTCGCTGCTAAAATAGTTTCAGTTCTTTCAGATGGAACTCTATTTAATTCTTTTAAGAAATCTAATTTGTAGATATACAATGAATCGCCTTTAAACTCGAATTCAAAAGAGTTACCTTCATTTTTACCATTTGATAAAAACACAGTATTAGATTTATTAAATTCTCTACAGAATTTTGAATGACACATAGAGTAATAATTCAAATTAGGTAATCCTCTTACTTCGCCCAATTCGTTGAATGTTACAGTATCACCATTGTTGATGTAACTGCCCGTAAATACAAGGTTATTGATGTATGGCATAGCATACGATACATATCTTTGTTCTGCAGACATTGTTAAATCAGATTCTTTAATTTTTACGAATTGTGTTTTTACATCAGTCGTAGTATTTCTCAATGTTAAAATTTCACCCTCGAACGACATTTCAGCATCTACTAATGAACCATAGAAACCGCTGATGACAAAAAGGTTTTTCTTCACCGGACTGTACTTTGTTTCTTTTTTGCTTTTGCTTACTTCATAAAATACAAGGTTCGAATCATCGGCCGACATTACAATTTCGTATAATGCAATTTTATTATTCTTGAAGTTTTTGTCTTTTTTCACTGAATCTAAATACTCTTTAGAAACATAATGCCCCAATTGCTCTTTTTGAATTCGTATATCTTGATCACATGATATCAAGAAAGTTGATACAATAATTGCCAGGGCTGTAGTTATTCTATTAAAGGTCATATATAATTCTTATAATTTTTTTGCTTGTTCCCAATATACATCCATTTCATTAAGGCTCATGTCTTTTAATGACTTGCCCATCTCTGTTGCTTTTTGCTCGAGGTATTGAAATCTTTTGATGAATTTTTTATTCGTTTTTTCTAAGGCGTTCTCCGGATTTATATCAATGAATCTCGCGTAGTTTATCAAAGAGAACATTAAATCACCGAATTCTTTTTCAGCTAAATCTTTATCAATAGCTTGTTGAGTTTCGGTATTGAATACTTCTTTGAATTCTTGCATTTCTTCTTCAACCTTTTCCCATACTTGCTCTTTCTTCTCCCAATCGAATCCGACCCCACGTGCTTTCTCTTGTATTCTCGAAGCTTTAATCAATGCAGGCAATGAAACAGGTACACCTTCTAAAACTGATTTATTGCCTTCTTTTAATTTCAATTGCTCCCAATTGCGCTTTACATCTTCTTCATTTTCTACCACTACATCTCCGTATATATGCGGATGTCTGCTAATTAATTTTTCGCAAATTGAATTTAGCACATCAGCTATGTTGAATGTACCATCCTCAGAAGCAATCTTAGAATAAAAAACGAGATGCAGCATTATGTCGCCCAGCTCTTTTTTTATTTCATTTTTGTCGCCTTCAACAATTGCATCAGATAACTCGTAAACCTCTTCAATCGTCAAATGGCGCAAGCTCTCCATGGTCTGTTTCATGTCCCAAGGGCATTTAGCCCTCAATTCATCCATGATGTTTAAAAGTCGTTCGAATGCAACTAATCTCTGATCCATCTCTTTTTTCAGGCTAAAATAGCAAAAAATCAAATGCTAAGCCTATTTTCTTATCTTTGTGATTTATTTGAAATTGTGATAGCATTAAACGACGTAACCTTTGAGTTCGGGTCAAGAACTTTGTATGATAGTGTAAATTGGCATATTAAGCCGAATGAGAAAATCGGACTTATTGGTGCTAATGGTACTGGTAAAACTACTTTGCTTAGAATTTTGGT
>JACCDH011338900.1_pt1 | contig 12649 bp, 12 predicted proteins | sample 7442481 | NCBI WGS metagenome assembly JACCDH01 (sample SAMN15323433, study PRJNA562643) | freshwater metagenome | isolation source: river surface water | place: USA:Blue River Watershed | collected 2017-08-15
CAGCGATTCGTTTTCGCTGCGGACGAGCGCGGTAATCTGCAAGCGTTTGCACGTGATTCGGGAAGTAGTCTGTGGCGCAATACATCGCTGAGCTGGCGCGGTCTGTCCTCACCAGTGTCGTTTGGCCGTGCGGTCGTTGTCGGCGATCGTCAGGGCTTTTTGCATTTTTTCTCGCGTGAGGAAGGTGCCTTGCTCAATCGCATGGCGATCGATGGGGGCGCGATACGCGCCACACCCGTCGTGGCGGGTTCCACGCTGATCGTACAGTCACAGAATGGTAGCTTGCTTGCAATTTCAACTGAGTAAACACGGCTGCAAAGCCGCCCAGCGTCAGGATCTCCGATGAAGCCCGTCATTGCGCTTGTCGGCCGGCCTAACGTTGGTAAATCCACGCTCTTCAACCGGCTGACCCGCTCGCGCGATGCGCTCGTTGCGGATTTGCCGGGATTGACCCGCGATCGCCATTACGGCGAGGGTCGCATGGGTCAGCGCCCCTTTCTTGTCATCGACACCGGTGGTTTCGAGCCCGTCGCCAAAGACGGTATCTTGCATGAGATGGCCAAGCAGACGCGTCAGGCCGTGGCTGAAGCTGACGTCGTGATTTTTATCGTCGATGGTCGTCAGGGTCTGACGCCGCATGACAAGACCATCACTGATTTTCTGCGCAAATCCGGACGTCAGGTCATGCTCGTGGTGAACAAGGCCGAGGGTATGAAATACACCACTGTTTCGGCTGATTTTTATGAGCTGGGTCTCGGTGATCCGTACGTCATTTCGGCTGCCCACGGCGATGGCGTTGCTGATCTTGTTGACGAGGCACTCGACAGCGTTTTGGCGGGCAAGCCTGAAGAAGCAGCAGAAGAGCCGGGTGTACGAGGTGTTCGCATTGCGATTGTGGGACGTCCCAACGTCGGCAAATCTACGATGGTCAACACCTTGCTCGGCGAAGAGCGCGTGATTGCCTTTGACATGCCTGGCACCACGCGCGACTCCATCGAGATTCCGTTCGAGCGTGGCGGTCGTCATTACACGCTGATTGATACTGCAGGCATACGACGCAAGGGAAAAGTTTTTGAGGCAATCGAAAAATTTTCGGTGGTGAAGACCTTGCAATCGATTTCAGAAGCGAATGTCGTGTTGCTGCTGCTGGATGCGCAGCAGGACATTTCCGAGCAGGATGCACACATTGCCGGTTTTGTGCTTGAAGCGGGCAGGGCGCTGGTCGTCGGTGTCAATAAATGGGACGGACTCACCAGCGACCAGCGTGATCACATTAAACGTGAAATCGATCGCAAGCTGAGCTTTCTTTCCTTTGCAAAGTTTCATTTCATCTCGGCGCTCAAGTCGACGGGCATTGCACCGCTGATCAAATCGATTGATGCGGCCTACGCCGCAGCGATGGTGAAACTACCCACGCCCCAACTCACGCGTGCACTGCAAGAGGCGCTGGATCATCAGCAACCGAGGCGCAAAGGGTCAGTACGTCCCAAGCTGCGTTATGCGCACCAGGGCGGTCAGAACCCGCCCGTGATCGTCATTCACGGCAACACGCTCAATGCGATTGACGAGGGCTATAAACGGTATCTGGAGAAACATTTTCGAGAAAGCTTCTCGCTGGTCGGTACGCCACTCCGGATAGAGTTGCGCTCAGGAAAAAACCCTTTTTCCAAGCAGGAATAAACCAGATTTTCTGCGCTGCCGTTTGCCAGTGTGTGGCAAAATCGATTACATTCTCAGCAGGCAGTGATTTCTGGTGCTTGTAATTTTCTGCGCCATCCCCATCTCCCGAACTTGACAAAAAAACGGAGCCTCCATGAGTAACAAAGGGCAACTGCTACAAGACCCATTTCTGAATGCCTTGCGAAAAGAGCACGTTCCGGTTTCCATCTACCTGGTAAACGGCATCAAATTGCAGGGACATGTCGAATCCTTCGATCAATACGTCGTCTTACTTCGGAACACCGTCACCCAGATGGTCTACAAGCATGCGATCTCCACGGTCGTGCCGGCACGGGCCGTCAACCTTCATACGGAGCCGGAAGCTGAATAAGTCGTCTCTCCCGGCCAGGGCGTTCTGATGCGTGCTGTTCTGGTCGGTGTCGATTTCGGCAAGGGTGACTTCCTGGCCAGCCTCGAAGAACTTTCGCTGTTGTCAAAATCTGCCGGTGCCGAGCCGGTCGCCAGCGTGACGGGGCGGCGTGCCAGCCCGGACTCGGCGCTCTTCGTGGGGTCCGGCAAGGCCGAGGAGATTCGGGACACCGTCTCCGACCTCAGCCTTGATCTGGTGATCTTCAATCATGCGTTGTCTCCGGCTCAGCAGCGCAATCTCGAACGCCAGTTGCAGGTGCGCGTCATCGACCGCACCAGTCTCATTCTTGATATTTTTGCCCAGCGGGCCCAGAGCCACGAGGGCAAAGTACAAGTTGAGCTCGCGCAGCTCCAGCATCTCGCCACCCGGCTGGTTCGCGGCTGGACCCACCTGGAACGTCAAAAAGGGGGTATCGGCTTGCGCGGCCCCGGCGAAACCCAGCTGGAAACCGACCGCCGTCTGATCGGCGACCGGGTCAAGGCGTTGCGTGGCAAGCTCGATAAACTCAAGCGTCAGCGACACACCCAGCGTCGCTCTCGCGAGCGCAACCATACCTTTTCGATATCGCTGGTCGGATACACCAACGCCGGTAAATCCACGCTGTTCAACAACATGACCAAAGCCGGCGTCTATGCGGCCAACCAGCTGTTTGCGACGCTCGACACCACCTCCCGGCGCATGCACCTGGCCGAGGCAGGTAATGTCGTCATCTCCGACACCGTCGGCTTCATCCGGGAATTACCCACACAGCTGGTAGCGGCATTCCGCGCCACGCTGGAAGAGACGATCCATGCCGATTTGCTCCTGCATGTCGTCGATGCGGCCAGCCCCGTTCGGGACGAGCAGATAGAGCAGGTCAACGCCGTACTGCGCGAGATTGGCGCAGATCATATCCCTCAGATTCTGGTCTGGAACAAGATCGATCTGGCGGGTGGTCGCCCGGCAATCGAGCGTGATGAATATGATAAAATCCACCGCGTTTTTGTGAGTGCACAATCGGGTGACGGTGTGGGCTTGCTGAGGCAGGCAATTGCCGAATTCGCGCAGGCCGATGGTGTGTCTGCCTCAGGCAACGCCATCCCGGAGCAGGCAGCGTATTCCGGTGACAGCGTACTCCCAGGCAGTGTTTGAAACAAAACGTTTGCGCACCAGCGCTCATGAACAATCACCTTCAACTCTCTTTTTGCCAGCAGCGTTTCACTGACGACTAAAAACACCTTACGCGGAACGCCACAGCATGCTCGAATCAATCTTCAGAAAACTCGGCCTGAAATTCTCGCTGAATGACCCCCGTTGGGGTCGCGGTTCCCAGGACAACGAACAGGAGCCGCGTCAGAACGACAAGCGGCCCGGTGATGGTCCGCCCGACCTCGATCAGTTGTGGCGCGACTTCAATCAGCGTCTGAACAAGCTTTTTGGCGGGCGAGGCGGTGGTCGTGGTGGCGATGGTGGTGGTACACCCGGCGACTCGCGAGGTGCGGGCATCAGCGCGGGCATTGTCGCACTGGTCATTTTTTTCCTCTGGCTGGTCAGCGGGTTTTTCATTGTGCAGGAAGGTCAGACAGGCGTCGTTCTGACCTTTGGCAAGCTCAGCCACGCGACCGCGCCTGGTTTTAACTGGCGCTGGCCCTTTCCGATTCAGTCCCATGAGCTGGTCAATGTCTCCACGGTCAGGACGGTCGAAGTCGGTTACCGCAGTAACGTCCGTAACAAACTCGCACGCGAATCACTGATGCTGACCGATGATGAGAACATCATCGATATCCAGTTCGCGGTCCAGTATCGTCTCAAGGATGCGACCGACTGGGTTTTCAACAACCGTGAGCAGGAAGAAACCGTCAAGCAGGTCGCAGAGACAGCGATTCGTGAAATCGTCGGCAAAAACAAAATGGATTTCGTCCTCTACGAAGGCCGCGAAAAAATTGCCTTTGACACCAGTGCGCTGATGCAGCAGATCCTCGATCGCTACCGTACCGGCGTGATGGTCACCAACGTCACCATGCAGGCCGTGCAGCCGCCGGAGCAGGTGCAGGCATCCTTTGACGATGCAGTGAAGGCTGGTCAGGATCGCGAGCGACAGAAGAACGAGGGCCAGGCCTATGCAAACGACGTCGTGCCGAGAGCGCGCGGTGCCGCGTCGCGTCTGCTCCAGGAGTCTGAAGGTTATCGTTCCCGTGTCATTGCCAATGCCGAGGGTGAGGCCTCCCGCTTCACCAAGATTCTGGCCGAGTACCAGAAAGCGCCAGGTGTGACTCGCGATCGTATGTACATCGAAGTGATGCAGCAGATTTTCGCCAGCACAACCAAGGTCATGATTGACACCAAATCCAATAACAACATGATCTACCTGCCGCTGGACAAACTGATTGCGCAAACCGCGGCTGAGTCTGCCGCTGCCACACAAAATCTGGCACCGTCGACAAGCTCCCAGTTTAGTGAGGTACTGCCCCCGGAGCCGGCACGACCGGAACCGCGCGGCCGTGATTCACGCAGTTCACGCGATCGGGAGTCACGCTGATGAATCGCCTCGTTTCCTACATTATTGCCGGCGTTATCGCGCTGACCATTCTGATGTCCACGCTGTTCGTCGTGGACCAGCGTCAGTTCGCGATCGTGTTCGCGCTGGGTGAAGTCAAGCAGGTCATCAATGAGCCCGGGCTGCACTTCAAGTTGCCGCCGCCATTCCAAAATGTGATTTTTCTCGACAAGCGCATCCTGACGCTGGATACGCCTGAAGCCGATCGCTTCATTACGGCGGAGAAAAAGAACATTCTTGTCGACGCCTACGTCAAATGGCGCATCGTTGACCCGCGTTTGTATTTCATCAGCTTCGGTGGCGATGAGCGTCGCGCGCAGGACCGGATGGCCCAGATCGTCAAGGCAGCACTGAACGAAGAAATCACCAAGCGCACTGTGCGTGAAGTGATCTCTGGCGAGCGCGGCAAAGTCATGGATGCCATCGCCTCCAAGGTGACCGAAGAGGTCAAACAGATCGGCGGCCAGATCGTTGATGTGCGCTTGAAGCGCGTCGATTACGTGGAGCAGATCAACAACTCAGTGTACGAGCGGATGAAATCCGAACGCGCACGCGTGGCCAATGAGCTGCGCTCCACCGGTGCTGCGGAATCCGAAAAAATTCGCGCCGATGCAGATCGTCAGCGCATCGTGATTCTTGCCGATGCCTATCGTCAGGCCGAAGGCATACGCGGTGAAGGCGATGCGAAAGCCGCGCGGATCTATGCGCAGGCATTCGGACAAAATCCCGAATTCTACAAATTCATGCGCAGCCTCGAGGCCTACCGCGAAAGCTTCAAGACGCGCAGCGATGTGCTCCTGATCGACCCGAATTCGGAGTTCCTCAAGTACTTCAAGGCCCCCGGCGGCGCTCGCAAATAAGAGCGCGTCGTGGGTGCTGCCTTGCTGTTGGCCCTCGGCCTGTTGTTTGTGCTCGAGGGTTTGTTTCCTTTTATTGCTCCCGATCGCTGGCGCCAGACTTTCCTGCAGCTGGCCCGGCTGTCTGACGGCCAGATCCGGTTTTTTGGGCTGGCTGCGATACTGTTTGGTATCCTTCTGCTCGCCTTCCACCATTTCACTGCTGACGCCTGACTTTTCATGCCTAACTGGCTACTTCCCGAGAACATTGCCGACGTCCTGCCCTCCGAGGCGCGCAAGACTGAAGAGCTGCGCCGTCGGCTACTCGACCATTTCCGCCGCTACGGCTATGAACTCGTCATGCCGCCCATGCTGGAGTATGTCGACTCCCTGATGCCGTTCACCGATCAGGACATGGACCTGCGCATGTTCAAGCTGGTCGACCAGCTCTCGGGTCGTACCATGGGCTTGCGCGCTGACATGACCACTCAGGTCGCCCGCATTGATGCCCATTTGCTTAACCGGTCTTCGGTTACTCGTCTGTGCTACGCGGGCAGCGTTCTGCATGCGCGTCCGTCGGGCTTTCATTCGACCCGTGAACCTCTGCAGATTGGTGCGGAGATCTATGGTCATGCCGGACTGGAAGCCGACGGCGAAATCCAGGCGCTCGCGCTCACCTCATTGCGCCTCGCAGGTTTGTCGGAGGTCACGCTCGATCTCTCTCATGCCGGGATTCTGAAGGGCATTCTCGACGGCGATGCGATCGCAACGAAGCAGCAAGCCGCCATCATTACGCTCTTGCGCTCCAAGGATGTGCCGGCGCTGCAAGCACTGTCGGCGTCATTTTCGGAGCGCGTGAAAAGCGCGTTGCGGGCGCTGCCCGAACTGCACGGCGATGTGTCGGTGCTTGATCGTGCACGCAAAATTCTGCCGGCCAGTGACACCATCACCCGCGCGCTGGATGAGCTTGCGTTGCTGGCGCAGTCGGCGGGCGAGGTAAGAGTCAACATCGATCTCGCGGATCTGTCGGGTTATCAGTACGAAAGCGGTGCCATGTTTGCGCTCTACGTTACCGGCCTGCCAAACGCGGTGGCACGTGGCGGTCGCTACGATCATCTCGGCGAAGCCTTCGGCCGTGCGCGTCCTGCGACCGGTTTTTCGATGGATTTGCGTGAAATCGCGCGCCTGTTGCCCTCGGCATCACCGGCCAGTGCCATCCGTGCGCCCTGGGGGCGCGAGCCGGAACTCACTGCGCTGATCGCACGTCTGCGGGCTGACGGCGAAATCGTCATTCAGTCATTGCCGGGACACGAGAATGATCAGCAGGAATTCGATTGCGATCGCGAGATCGTGGTCGAGCAGGGAAAATTCATTATCAAAAAACAGAATTCACAAGGTTCGTAAAACATCATGGCTAGAAATGTGGTTGTCATTGGCACGCAATGGGGCGACGAGGGCAAGGGGAAGGTCGTCGATTGGCTCACCGATCATTCGCAGGGCGTCGTGCGTTTTCAGGGTGGTCATAATGCCGGCCACACCCTCGTCATCGGCGGACAAAAGACCGCGCTGCAGCTGATCCCTTCGGGCATCATGCGCGCCGGCGTTGCCTGCTATATCGGCAATGGCGTGGTCTTGTCCGTACCTGATCTGCTGCGTGAAATCGACAAGCTCGAAGCCTCTGGCATTCAGGTAGCCAACCGTCTGAAAATCTCCGAAGCCTGCCCCGTCATCCTGCCGTACCACACTGCACTGGATGCAGCGCGCGAAGCGGCGCGCGGCGACGCCAAGATCGGCACCACCGGTAAAGGCATCGGTCCGGCTTATGAAGACAAGGTCGCCCGTCGCGCCATTCGCGTTGCGGACCTGCTGAATCAAAAACGTTTTGAAGAAAAGCTGCGCGAGAATCTCGACTATCACAACTTCGTTCTGGTCAATTATCTCAAGTCACAGGCGATTGATTTCCAAAAGACCTTTGATGATGCGCTCAAGACGGTGGATCGTATTCGCCCGATGGTGACCGACGTCTCCAGCGCGCTGTATGCAGCCCACAAGGCGGGTGCCAACTTATTGTTCGAAGGTGCGCAGGGCAGTCTGCTTGACGTCGATCACGGCACTTATCCGTATGTCACCTCAAGTAACTGCGTCGCAGGCAATGCCGCCGCCGGTTCCGGTGTCGGTCCGAACATGCTCCACTACGTATTGGGCATCACCAAGGCTTACACCACGCGTGTTGGTTCGGGACCTTTCCCCTCTGAACTCTCGACGGATGAGGGCGTCGGTAAGCATCTGTCAGCGGTCGGTCATGAATTCGGCACCGTCACCGGTCGTGCGCGTCGATGCGGCTGGTTTGATGCCGCACTGCTCAAGCGCTCCGTGCAGATCAATGGCGTCTCCGGCATGTGTCTGACCAAACTTGATGTGCTCGACGGTCTTGAATCGCTGAAGATCTGCACCGGCTATCGCTTGAACAGCAAGCAAGTCGATATCTTCCCCTCCGGTGCCGAGGAGGCAGCGGCTTGCGAGCCCGTGTATGAAGAAATGCCCGGCTGGAAAGAACCCACCGTTGGTGCAAAATCCATGAAGGATTTACCGGCAGCCGCGCGTGCCTATGTCGAGCGTATTGAAACGCTGGTCGGCGTGCCGATTGATATGGTCTCGACCGGACCCGATCGCGAAGAGACCATCGTCCTGCGCCACCCGTTTGCCTGAGTGATTCGCACGTCATGCCTGCGCATCAGACCGAGCATCGGTGGATATCGTGGGATGAGTACCATCACGCGATAGAGTCACTGGTTCGGATCGTTCATCAGTCAGGATGGCAGTTCGATCAGGCGCTGTGTCTGGCCAGAGGCGGGCTGCGGGTCGGCGATGTGTTCTCGCGGCTTTTCAAAGTGCCGCTGGCCATACTCTCCACCAGCTCCTACCGTGAAGCCGCAGGCACCCAGCGCGGAGAGCTCAATATCTCCAACAGCATCACCTCCACCGCCGGCCCGCTGGCCGGGCGCATTCTGCTGATCGATGATCTGGTCGATTCCGGCGTGACCTTGCAGCGCGTGCAGGAACATCTGCGCACTGGTTTCCCCGGCGTGACGGAAGTACGTTCCGCAGTGATCTGGTACAAGGCCTGCTCGGTCATGCGTCCGGATTACTTTGTCGAGCATCTGCCGGATAATCCCTGGATTCATCAGCCCTTCGAAATCTACGACGACATGACACCTGATCGTCTGTGAATCCAGCACGGTAGTTCAGCGGCGTATCGGTAACTGACTTTGTTTCAAACGCCGCAGCACAAAGCTTGATTTGCTATGCCTGATGCCCGGGATCTTGTACAACCGCTCCCTCAGAAATCGCTCGTAGCCGCGCGTGCCTTCGACCGCCACTCGAATGTAGTAGTCGTAATCGCCCGACACCAGATAAGCCTCCAGCACCTCCGGAATTTCTTCCAGCGTTTTGCCGAATTCAAACAGCGCTTCATCCGAATGGCTGTCCAGCGTCACGTGCAGGATCACCGTCTCGCTCAGCCCCACTTTTTCCGGATTGACCCGCACCGAGTAGCCCTCAATGACACCGGCGTCCTCCATCCGCCGAATCCGCGTCCAGCACGGCGATGCAGTCAGCCCCACCTGCTTGCCCAGCTCTTGCAGGCTCAGTCGCGCATCCTTTTGCAGGGCTTCGAGGATCGCGATATCGAATTTGTCCAGTTCCATTCTGTGAATATTAATTTTATCGGGAGATTCTTCTGAATAATAAGGAAAGTCGATAATAATCGAAAGCTTTTTCTGTCATTGGCAGATTATATTGATGCCATGAATACTGTATGCAACCTCCCGGCCACGGACCTTCAGGCGCTTGACGCCACCACCGTCGATGCCTCCCCAATCCAGCCGTTGAATGGCGCTGCGGTGCTGATTCGCACCCTGCTGGAACTGGGGGCCGATACCGTATTCGGTTACCCCGGCGGTGCGGTCTTGCCACTCTACGATGCGCTCTATGCCGAGCTGCGTCTGCGTCATGTATTGGTACGTCATGAGCAGGCTGCTGTCCATGCGGCGCAGGGTTACGCCCGCAGCACTGGCCGGCCGGGTATTGTGATTGTCACGTCCGGGCCCGGCATGAGCAACACCACCACCGGTCTTCTTGATGCCATGTGCGATTCCGTACCCGTCATTTGCATCAGCGGTCAGGTGGCGACTGCGGTGATTGGCACGGACGCGTTTCAGGAGTGTGATGCGCTGGGTATCTCGCGCACCATCACCAAATGGAATGTGCAGGTCCGCGAGGCAGCGACCATGCAAGCGACCGTCCGTAAAGCCTGGCAGATAGCGACCGAAGGACGCCCGGGCCCCGTGCTGATCGATCTTCCCAAAGACATTCAGCTAACCCCTGTCACCTCAGAGCAGACGCTGGAGGAGCGGTCCGTACCCGTCCGGCTCAAAGCCCGCGGCCGTATCGAAGATGCCGTCAAAGCAATTCGGTCTGCCCGGCGTCCTGTTTTCTATGGCGGTGGCGGGCTGGTTAATTCCGGTGTTGAGGCCTGCGATCGTTTTCGTCAACTCGTTGAAGCCTCGGGCGCACCCTGCACACTGACGCTGATGGGATTGGGCGCATTTCCCGCCTCCAGCCCACAGTGGCTGGGTATGCTCGGCATGCACGGCACACTCGAAGCGAATCTGGCCATGCATCATGCGGATCTGGTGGTCTGCATCGGCGCACGTTTTGACGATCGAGTGACCAGCCGCCTCGATGATTTCTGTCCCAAGGCAAAATTCATTCACGTCGATATCGATCCCGCATCCATTCACAAAATCGTTCGCGCCGACATTCCCATCGTGGGTGATTGTGCTGAGGTGCTCGACCAGTTACTGGCGCAATTTCATCAGGCCACCGAAGGCAAGGCAGATTTGTCTGCGTGGTGGTCGCAAATTGATGGCTGGCGAGCGCGTCAGTCACTCGCATTCGATGACACGCCTGACGCCATCGCGCCACAGGCACTCATGCACTGCCTGCAGCAGCAACTCGAAGCGCGCGATGCCATCGTCTCTACCGACGTAGGACAGCATCAGATGTGGGCCGCACAGCATCTGAAATTCGAGCAACCGATGCGCTGGCTGACCTCCGGTGGTGCTGGCACCATGGGCTATGGCTTGCCCGCCGCGATTGGTGCGCAGATTGCGCATCCCGATAAAACCGTGGTGTGCGTGACCGGTGACGCCTCGATACTCATGAACATTCAGGAGCTCTCGACTGCCATGCAGCACCGCACGCCCGTCAAAGTCATCCTCAGCAATAACGGTTACATGGGCATGGTGCGGCAGTGGCAGGAATTGATTCACGGCGGGCGTTACAGCCACAGCTATACCGAAGCGCTGCCCGATTTCGTGGCTGTGGCCAAGGGTTTTGGCTGGCAGGCGCGCACCGTGAGCCAGCGTGAAGATCTGGAAGCCGCGATTGCCGAATGTCTGGCCAGTCCCGGGCCTTTCTTCCTGGATGTGCATGTCAGCGCTGAAGCGAATTGTTTCCCGATGATTCCGGCGGGGGCAGGGCATCATGAAGTCAATCTGGGGCGTCCGGGTTAACTCAGTACCCTGCCAGATTGATTGACGAAGCGCGTGTGGAGGGTCTGTAATCAGCTCATGTCCAGCGTCTTTCGTTTTGTCTCAGGTGACTTTAAAAATGAAAAATACCCAGCTACTTAGCACTAAACCTTGCACAGACTAAAATCATACTCGCCGCATGTCGCCGGCGATTTTGAATGAAAGAATAAAAATGAAAAAACTGGAAAAACTGACCTTCGAGAGCGTCACCGTTCGCGCCGTATCCGTGCCGTTGCGCCGGCCCATCGTCGCCAAGGTGGGGCAGTTCGACGAATGGCCCTTCATTCTGATCGACGTAAAAACCAGCGAAGGCATCATCGGGCGCAGTTATCTGGAGCCCTATCTGAGAAATGCCGTGCGCTACATTGGCCCTGCGATCGAAGATATGGCCGCATCGTTCAAAGGAAAACCGCTGGCGCCTCTCGACATGTACCGCGATGCGATGAGCACACTCCATCTGATCGGACGTCAGGGCGTGTCCGTCATTGCCATGGCTGGTCTCGATATGGCGATCTGGGATGCGCTGGCTAAGGCAGCCGGACTGCCGCTGGCCGAGCTGCTGGGCGGATCAGTCGGCAAGCTTCGCGCGTACAACACTAACGGCTGCTGGTTGCTGCCGACGGACAGGCTGGCGAAAGAAGCCGAAGAATTGGTCAAAGAAGGCAACTTCAACGCAATCAAAATCCGGCTCGGTCGTCCCCGATTGGCCGATGACCTGAAAGCCATCGCGAACGTTCGCAGTGCGATTGGTGATGACATTCATTTGATGGTCGATTTCAATCAGGGCCAGACATTGCAGGAAGCCATCACCCGTTGTCATGCGTTGGATGATCAGGGGCTGTACTGGTTTGAAGAACCCATCGTCTACGACAACTACGCGCAAAGTGCACAACTCACGCAAGAGCTGAAAACGCCGGTGCAGATCGGAGAAAACATCTACGGTTCGCGCTCTTTCCTTGACGCCGTTCAAGCCAAAGCGGCCGACCTTTACATGCCGGATCTGATGCGCATTGGTGGTGTCACAGGCTGGATGCGCGCTGCTGCGATTGCCGGCGCTGCCGGTCATCCGCTGTCGAGTCATTTGTATCCCGAGGTATCAGCACATTTGCTGAAGGCATCTGAATCAGCAGACTGGCTGGAGTGGCGCGACTGGGGTAACCCCATTATCGCTGACCCGTTTGAGGTAAAAGACGGCCACGCCATCGTGCCGGATCGTCCGGGCAATGGCATTGAGTGGAATGAGGCTATGGTCAGCAAATATGTCTATTGATGGTGGCGCTCTTGCAAGGCACGCAGGTGCTTTGCTCGTGGGCGTGAAAAAAGGGAGCTTGCTTTCGCAAACTCCCTTTTTACATTTGGTGCCCACGGGGACTCGGTCACGTTCCGCGACCCCGGCCGCGCTTGCAAGCGCGACCTTTCGAGTCCCTCCCGCAAAGCACGCAGGTGCTTTGCTCGTGGGCGTAAAAAAAGGGAGTCTGCTTTCGCAAACTCCCTTTTTACATTTGGTGCCCACGGAGGGACTCGAACCCCCACACCTTGCGGCACATGGACCTGAACCATGCGCGTCTACCAATTCCGCCACGTGGGCCTAAAG
>JACCDH010760336.1_pt1 | contig 12648 bp, 12 predicted proteins | sample 7442481 | NCBI WGS metagenome assembly JACCDH01 (sample SAMN15323433, study PRJNA562643) | freshwater metagenome | isolation source: river surface water | place: USA:Blue River Watershed | collected 2017-08-15
AGAACCTATAAAAAAATCTGTAAATTTACTAAGCTCCATGCTTCATTAAAGCTGCCCACGAAACAGGAAACGCTTGATGTCCCAGCTGCTCAAAAGCGCGGGCATACCATTGAATTTCTTGTTGCGCAGTTGCTTCTTTTCGTAACGTTACAATGCGTGCATACGCTGAAAGACTCGCGGTTTCTATAAACTCTGTGTACATGCCCTGTGGTAAAATAATACGTGCCTGCTCAGGACAGACTCCCGCCGCTAATAACTCTTCATATAACCTCATTGATTGATCTGCAAAAGTCTGCATACGTTCAAGGACTGCATCATGATCTTCAACAGGATCTAACGATGAACCTTGTTTAATATTTTTATCAGATTTACGAAGTAATGTTGGAATAAAACATTCAGGTGTTGATTTAATATATCGACGAGACACTTCATTGCGAGCAAAGCCGATCACACTTCTAAACCATTCACGTGCAACAAAGATCGGCATCTTGATGCGAAATTGCAATTGTGGATGAAAAAACGGCGTAATATGTTTATGTTCAGCTAAAAAATCAATAATTTTTGCATCACGTTCTGGTAATCTTTCTCTTACCTGTTCATTTCCTGCATCATCAATGAAAGTCTCTTTTTCATAGAATGATTCTTTATTAAATGAAACGCGCGCGGCATTTGCTACGGTTAAATCAGATCCAAAAACATCCAATAACTCTACGCTTCCAATCCCATCGAATTGAATAATTTTTTTTATATTCTCTGACACTAAAATAGAATTATTTTTTTTATTTTCACCTGATAATTGCATAGCTTCTCCTTTTACAATACTCAATTTTATTCTTTTTTCACGATTCAAGTCTTACTATTTTCCCATAAAACAGTAAAAATGCCAACGATTAATCATTTTTTACTTAAAAATTTTTTATACAATTTTCATAAAATGAACATTATATCTTTTAAATAACACTTAAAAGTTCATAAATTAGATTTTAAATAAAAAAACTTCAAAACAAAACTATTCAAATAGAAACAATATATTTGTTACAATAGAAATGGATATTAAAAATATTATCCTAGACTTTATACATTTATACGAAGGAGATACGTAATGAAAAATCTTAACATAAGAATATTTTTTGCATTATTCACTGCTACAACAATGCAACTTCCTCTTTTTGCAGCAATAGTTGGTGATCCTATTCAAGCCGAAAGTAGCCCTGGAACCATTGTTAATCCAAATGATCCCATAGCCACTCTTCCCATTGATCAAACAATAAATCCAATTCCTGATCCAAATTTAGTCATGGTTGACCCTGAAATGGATAACTCAACTGAAACACCCATTGAAGAAAAAATCAATGAACAAATTGCCTATACGACCTGTTCTATAACAGCAGAAAAACCAATTGCAATCGTAACCCCACCGATCCCTATCCCTGGTTCAGAATTCAGAAAAATGATTAACCATAAAAGGATTTCATATACTATTATTAATGCATTCCTTAAAGAAAATATGCCCAAAAATTTTACTGGCACGATTCAAAGCAAAAATATAACTACTCAAATACAAGCACTTGCAGAAAAAGACAAACTACTACTCATAAAAAAATTTATGAAAAAAAAAATTAAAAATAATGCCTTATCAGCAATACAAAAAGAGATGTATAAAAACAAAAAAATCCTATCAACATTATCTCTCTTTGCAGAAAACATGCCTTTTCCTAATAAACAACATTTAGAAATTTTGATACAAGCTTTTCCAACAAACCCAGCACCAAACGTAAGAATGACCCCTACGTTTTATCTCATTATTATCGGTGATAGTCGGCAAGAAATGCAAAATAACAACTAAAATAAACGTTCAATTTTCACACAAAATAGTTTTAAATAAAATAGGGTGCTCAACTGAGCACCCTATTTTATTTTTTAATCTAATGCATTTCGCATTAATTCTTGAATAACAATTGGATTTCCTTTTCCTTTTGTTGCTTTCATCGCTTGCCCAACTAAAAATGGAAATACTTTCTGATTTCCCGCTTGATAATCAGCAACAACCGATGGATGAGCAGCAATCACTTGTGCTACTACATCTTGTAATTCTTCAATGCCACCAATCTGACGCAAATCTTTTTCTTGAATAATAATTGATGGATAGGTTCCCGATGCTGCCATTTCTAAGAAAACTTCTTGTCCAATTTTACTATTGATTACCCCTTTATCAATCTCAACAATCAATTCAGCAAGCATGGGCGGTGTTACTATAACTTCATCAAGATCTAATTTCTTGAGATTCAGAAAACCTAACACATCACGCAAAATCCAATTGCTCGCCAATTTAGGTAATTTACAATCGGCAACTACTGCTTCAAAGTACTTCGCTAACTCAGGAGATTCAACCAAATTTGAAGCTTCATAAGAACTCAAACCATATTCATTTTGAAAACGATTAAATTTAAAATGAGGTAATTCTGGCAATCGTGTTTTAATACGCTCAACCCAGCCCTCATCAATAACCAATAAAGGTAAATCAGGATCAGGAATATATCGATAATCAAATGCGTTCTCTTTTGAACGCATTACTGCCGTTTCTTGCTTCTTGGTATCCCATAGACGTGTTTCTTGATGGAGCTTCCCACCCTCTTCAAGCACTTCAATCTGTCGCGCAACTTCATAATCAATAGCAGAAGTAATAAACTTAAATGAATTTAAATTTTTCAATTCAATCTTCGTTCCCAATGGCTCACCTTTTTTTCGGACCGAAATATTAATATCACCGCGAAATGAGCCTTCTTCCATATTCACATCGCTGATGCCCAAATAATACATGATGCTCCGCAACCGCTGTAAATAGGCACGCGCCTCAAAAGAACTTGAAATATCGGGCTGTGTTACAATTTCAATCAACGGAGTTCCCGCACGATTTAAATCAACAAAACTTTCACCTGTAGTCATATGTAAATTTTTACCCGCATCTTCTTCAACATGAATACGAAAAAGACGAATTTTTTTCATACTTCCATCTTCACGTTCAATCGGCACATAACCATCGGTACAAATTGGCCGATCGCCTTGTGTAATTTGATAATTTTTAGGAAGATCGGGATAGGTATAATGTTTACGAGAAAATTCTGAAACACGCGCAATTTTACAATTAGTTGCAATACCTGCCATAATCGCGCTATCGACAACTTTACGATTTAAAACTGGCAATGAACCTGGTTGCCCTGTACAGATCGGACAAATATTCACATTGGCAAGATTTCCAAATTGATTAGCACAACTACAAAAAATTTTTGAGTGTGTCTTTAATTGAACATGAACCTCAATCCCAATTACTACTTCATAATCAAGATTGTTTTTCTTTATCTGTTCATCATGATTTACTGTCATAAAAAATCCTTAGCACCATGTAATCTCTATTTTTAGAAAAAAATACTTTAACAAAAAAGCATCAATCCTCAACAGAGATCATCATTTTTCATGAAAAATAATACTACTTATTTTCTGAATATATCTTTTTTTATATTAAATGTCATGAACTTCTTACGCCCCGCGTCGACATAAACTTTGCTTCATAATCAAAAGCAACATGCCTGTTGCCACTGAGGCGTTTAATGAAACTGAAGGATCAACTTGAGGAATAGTAATACGCTCACCCTGTTTTTGCAATTCTTTTGCAATCCCTTTTTCTTCATTACCAATAACTAAAACCTTAGCTTGAGCATATTCAACATCACAGGCATTAACACCATCGTCTAGAACAGCCATATAATGATGATATCCCAATTCGGTCAATTCTTTTAAAACACCACGCGTTGATGAAGCCTGATATATTTCAAGATGCTCAGCAAGTCCTGCTGACGCTTTTAACGCTGCGGCATTAAGGGGAGCTGCATTCCCTCGAGAAATAATAATACCATTCACTCCCATCACATATGCAGATCGAAGTATTGCACCAAGATTACGAACATCAAGCACTGAATCAAGCAATAACAAAAAAGGATGCTTCACTGGATCAAACATTTTTGATCGATACGGAAAAGGACCGACGAGTGCAGCAATTCCCATATGTTCCGCATTGCCAACTAAACGATCAAGCGCATCTTTACTCATGTATTGAATTTGAGGCAATCGAGGAGGTAAAAATTCTTTAACACGATTAAACGCTTTAGGTTCAGGCTTTGTTGTATACAACGTAATAATTTTACGTCGCTTTGTTTTCAGTACTTCAATAATTGGATGTGCTCCGTAAATAAGTTCACCGCGCACCTCATTAGTCATTTTATTTTGCTTCATAGAAATTCCTATCTTTAAAAAAAGAGTTTTTAATTTTCATTTGTTATTTTTCATGATACGCTGCAAAATAAAAAAAATGTTTTTTGATCATTACTATGCAGCTACTCACCCCAAGACTCCCTGGTGATTATTTAGTTTATCATGGGCTCACGTAAAAGCAACCAATCGATCATTACTAAATAAATATAACTATAAGGACTTTTTGTATGTTTTTAATTGAAGGCAATATTGGTGTCGGCAAATCAACCCTTTGTTCACTCCTACAAACACGACGCCCTCTCTATCAAACTATCACTGAACCTCTTAAACAATGGCATAATGAAGAAGAGGGCCCTTCACTCCTTGAACGGTTTTATCAAGATCCACATCGCTGGAGTTACACCATAGAAACATTAACCATGATCAATCGCATCAAAGAATATTATGCCCATACAAAAGATAAAAATACTATCACCATTTTTGAACGATCTCTCTATTCAGGATATCACTGCTTTGCACAAAATGGTAAAAATAAAGGTTTTTTAAACAGCATTGAATGGAATATTTATACCGAATGGACTCAATTTTTACTACATAATAGTAATCTCAAACCGCATGGTTTTATTTATTTACGCGCAAGCCCTGAAACGTGTCACGCACGTATCAACAAACGATTACGGTCAGGAGAATCAAATATCTCTCTTACCTATTTAACCGATATTCATCATCTGCATGATGACTTTTTATACAAAAAAATAGACAATAAATTACTTCAAACTGTGCCAATTTTGATCTTGGATGCAGAAAAAGATTTTATTTCTGACGAAAAAAATATTCGAGAATATATCGATCAAATCGACAATTTCATTAATAAGCATAAAATTGTTTAAAAAAAAATGAAAAAAAATGAAAAATTTCTTTGACTTGAATATTTTTTTCTTCTATCATACTTCCATGATGATGTGATTGAGATATCAATCGATCAGGAGGGCGAATAGCTCAGTTGGTAGAGCATCTGCCTTACAAGCAGGGGGTCACAGGTTCGAGTCCTGTTTCGCCCACCAAAATTAAGTTCCTCGGTAGCTCAGTTGGTAGAGCAAACGACTGTTAATCGTTGGGTCGCAGGTTCGAGTCCTGCCCGGGGAGCCAAAAAAATGTGGAGCTGTAGCTCAGTTGGTTAGAGCGTCCGCCTGTCACGCGGAAGGTCGTGGGTTCGAGCCCCATCAGCTCCGCCATTTTATCAAGAAATGGCGGATTTTTATTATTAATAATTCTCATATTTTTCTCTTTTTTCAAATAATAGATCTAAATAAGTGCATTGAGTGCATCAAAGCACTCAAAAACAAGCCACTTAAACATAAAAAAACTTGGAGCCTATGCTTTAGCAGATAATAATCATGTATTAAAAAGTATAAAAAAAGAGTCACTATTTTTAAAACAGTGACTCTTTTTTTACTCAAATATTTTATTTTATACTTACCAAACTTTCGCTTGCAAAAAAGCTATCAATTCTGCAATTCCCTCTTTACTACGCGTATGCACACAGATATAAGGCTGATACTGTTCTAACATCGTTGTACGAATCATATCAAGCCGTGCTGGTGAAATCAGATCTATTTTATTAAAAACATAGAGCATTGGACTCTTAACACCAAGATCTTTTAATGTTGCATGAACAACGCGAATATGATCTTCCCACAAAGGATTAGTTAAATCTATCACATGCAAAAGCAGATGTGCATAATTAACCTCATCAAGGGTCGATTGAAACGCTTTAATTAATTGATGCGGCAACTGGCTAATAAAACCAACAGTATCTGAAACCAAGACTTTATTATTTTCACCTAAAAAAAGCTCTCGTGTTGTTGTATCAAGTGTTGCAAACAATTTATCTTCCGCAAGCACTGAACTCTTGGTAAGCACATTTAATAATGAAGACTTTCCTGCATTAGTATAACCAACAATAGCAACCAATGGAATGTTTTTCGTCAGCCGCTGTTTTCGTTGCATGTCACGACTTTTTTGCAGCAAATCAATCCGTTTAGTAGCGACTTGAATCTGATGTGCAAAATAGCGACGCATTTTTTCTTTCAATGTTTCACCAGGACCTTTGCCCCCAACAAGTCCTGATTGCTGCATGTATTCAATTCCTTTGCCCGACATACGCGTGCGCAAAAATTCAATTTCAGCCATCGCAACTTGAATTTTACCCTCAGCTGTTTGTGCTGATTTTTTGAAAATTTCTAAAATTAATTGTTCACGATCAATAATTTCGGCATTGGTTAATTCTTCTAAATTACGTTCTTGCAAAGGAGTTAATCGTTCAGAAAAAATAATTCGCTCGATTTTTTGTTCTTCGACAAGAGTCACAATCTCATCTAACTTTCCTTTAGTCAAAAAAACTGCTTTAATAATGGTCCGTGTTTTACATAAAAATTGATGCTCATATTCTATATCTGCCGTATCAATAAGACTTAAAAATTCTTCTTGATATGCTTCTATCGATCCTGAAGTATTGTAAGGAGCATAAATACAAACAACCATTGTTTTTGGTTGCATAATTTTTGTTGACTCTGCTGTTCTTGTTGCCATGCGTAAAAATCCTTGTAAAAAAAATGTCTGACTTGTTATGATATTTTTAATAAAAATGGTCTCTTTTTAAAAGATAAGCATAACAAGTATTAATAATAATTCACAAAAAAAGTATAGCAGATATACCTCAAAAAGATACTGACAACTTTTTATAAGGAAAATTGTATGATTTCAATTGCTATCAATGGATTTGGACGAATTGGACGCGCAATTACCAGATTGATTCTTCAAGATCCCATCGCCAGATCTCATATTAATATTGTTGCGATCAATTGCGGCCCTGCGCCTCAAACCAATATTGATCTTCTTTTTGCCTATGACTCTGCATGGAGAACTTTCTCTGAAAAAGTAGTACAAAAAGGCCCCCTTCTCAAAATTGGTGAAACCGAGATTTCTCTTTTATTTGAACCTGATCCACTGAAACTTTCTTGGAAAAATATGCAGGTTGATTGGGTTATTGAAGCGAGTGGACATTTTAGAACACATGACCAAGCATCACTGCACCTGCAAGCAGGAGCAAAAAAAGTCCTCATCACAGCACCTTCACCTGATGCTGATGTCACTATTATTCCCGGCATCAATGATGAAGCATACCATGCTCATAAACATCAGATCGTTTCACTCGGTAGTTGTACCACTAATTGCTTTGCTCCGATCATCAAAGTTTTACATGAACAGTTTATTATTAAAGAAGGGCTGATGACCACTGTTCATGCGTACACCAATGATCAAAATCTTGTTGATAATGCACATAAAGATCCACGTCGTGCACGCGCTGCAGCGACCAATATTATTCCAACTAAAACAGGCGCTGATCAAGTCATTACACAAATTTTTCCAGAACTAGCAGGAAAAATACGCGGCATCGCACTTCGTGTTCCTCTTCCTACTGTTTCAATTCTTGATTTTACTTTTAATACCGAAAAATCTTGTTCTACCCAAACTATTAATAATGCCTTTATTGCCTATGCAAAAAAAACCAATCACATGCCCCTCACTTACACGGATCAACCACTCGTTTCATCAGATTTTTCTGGGCATTTCGCATCAGTTATCATTGACACTTTATTAACAACAACAACAGCATCAATGGGAAAAGTTTTTGGTTGGTATGATAATGAAATTGGATATTCTGCAAAAATTAAAGAATTTCTTCTTCACAAAGCAAAAAATATCCAGTAATATAATTTTTGAAAGGATAACATTAAGTCTATGAAAAGATACTTGTTATCCAAAAAAACAATTGGCGGGCCCATAGCTCAGTTGGTTAGAGCAGTCGGCTCATAACCGAAAGGTCCCTGGTTCAAGTCCAGGTGGGCCCACCAAATGTAAAACCATTGATCCTTTGTTTTCCAAGGAGCATTCATGAAACAACTATTGATCCCTCAATTAAAAAAACTTGTTGCAATTGACACGACAATCCGTTCGTTGTTACAACAGATCGAAGCGACAACAAATCTCATCAATGAAGATCAAAAAGCATTGGATGGCATTACACAACGCATCACTCTTTTACATGATGAAAAAAACCAGGCTAAAAAACAGGTTAATGAACAAGAACTTGCTTCACAAACATTACGTGATGAAGAAATAAAAATACGTGCCGCACTTGATTTGCTACAATCACATAAAGAGTATGCGCTCAAAAACAAAGAACTTCTGCATGTTGCAGAAGAACGACAACTACTTGATGATGTAATTATTAAAGTTTGGCATGATCTTGAATTGGCAGAAAAAAAAATAACCACTGAATTGCCTGAATACACTCTTAAAAAAGAGTCACTCACCGCAGAAAAAACAAAAAAAGAAACAGAATTAACTGCCCAAACAGAACACCTCAATCAACTTGAAAAAGAGCGCGCTGAAGCATCCGCAGTAGTTCCTGAGGAATGGCTTACTAAATATACGCGCATGCGACTTCGTGTTGATGATCCAATTGTGCCCATTTCAAGCACACACTGCAGCGCCTGTTTTTATGGCGTTCCTCGCCAAGAAATCACCAATCTCAAACGTGATCATTTAATTATTTGTCGTAATTGTTATCGCTTTCTTTATCAACCAGAAAATGAACAACCGATTTCAAATCCTACCGATGCATCATGAAAAAAGAACAACTTTCTCTGTTTGGACAACAAGATGAAATCATTAAAACAGAACCAAAAATTCATGCCACACCCAAACATTTTATTCTGTATATAGATGGAGCCTCACGAGGGAATCCAGGCCCTGCAGGAGCAGGGGTATCTCTGATGGAAAATAAAAAAAAAATACTGAATACTAGTGGTTTTTTGGGGATTAAAACCAATAATCAAGCAGAGTATTTAGCACTCGCCTTGGGATTGTTTCATGTACAACAATTACTTGATTCTTCAGAACAACCCAAGCTCACGATTCGATCCGATTCACAGCTCCTGGTCAGACAAATGAATGGAGAATATGCAATCAAAAATCCTTTCATTAAAGCACTTATTCCACTCATCACCAAATTAAAACTGGGCCTGCATACTGTTTTTGAACATATTCCCCGTGAACTCAATAGCGATGCTGATACAGAAGCAAACAGAGGAATTGATGAAAAAACAGCGTTGCCCACTCCATTTAAAAAACTTTTAAAACTATAAAGATCATGATATTTTTTTATTTTTTATTTTTTATTACATCATGTACTGCAGCAGCAAATCCCCTTTCAATTCGTGTTCTCCTTGAAAAAATCCCTGCCCCCAAGGCAATGCATATCACTTTATATGCACCCGACGGTTTTATTATTTACACTCACACACAAAAAAAACCTATTCGTGAGCCACATCCATTTTTGGGCATTGAATGCCAAAACGGAATATTTTTATTGCACACAAAACCAAGTTTAAGTTCAAAAAAAAAGATCACAAAAAACAATCTTGTTTGTCGAACAAAAACAGTGACTATCAAGCCCTTTTCAAAGACGCCACTCACCATTAACAATAAACAGTATCAAGGCGATTGTACTATTCATATCGATGATGCATACAAAGCATATTATCTTATTAATACGCTTGCTCTTGAAGAATATGTTTATTCAGTTTTAATCTGTGAAAGTTATGCACATTGGCCACTTGAAATGCAAAAAATACAAGCGATTGCAACGCGCACCTTTGCCGCTCACTGCATGCAAGAAGCAAAAAAAAATAAAAAAATATATGACATAAAAAATAGTATTTTTCATCAACGATACGATGGAACTCATCAATATTCCCATTTACGTGAAGCGATAGAACAGACTAAAAACATAATCATCACCCATAAAAATAACATTGCACTCACTATGTTTGATGCCTGTTGCGGCGGCATTATTCCGAGTAAACTTTCAACCATCGATTTTACCAAAGCACCGTATCTCAAACGCTCGTATCGATGCACATTTTGCAAAAATTTTTCACTCTATCGTTGGGATTATAGTTGTTCACTAAAAGACTTAACGTTAGCACTTTCAAATAGTCCACACAAATCAAAAATCCTTGCCTGTGGCCCCCTACAAAATATACGCATCAGTGATTATGATTCAGCAGGATCGGTGCATACTCTTGAATGCAAAGGCAAAAAAAAATCAATGACTCTTCCAAGCCACTCAATAAAAAATTGTCTTCAAAAAGGACTGAAGAGTAAATTTTTTACCATTGAACAAACAAAAGATATTGTCACCTTCAAAGGGAAAGCATTTGGCCATGGTCTTGGTCTCTGCCAACATGGTGCACGTGCAATGATTAATAAAAAATATGATTATAAAAAAATTCTCGCTTTTTATTTCCCAGGTACAAAACTTTCACCACTGACCACCCAATTATTGAAAGTATAAAATCATGCCTGGATATCGACAACATTTACTAGCTGGAGGCATCACTTTTATAGGACTTTGGCATTATATGCCCCAATGGATGCTAGCAATCAACCCATCACCCAAACTTTTTTATGTTGCACTTGTTGCAACGCTTGTTGGCTCACTTTTTCCTGATGTTGACACCAAAAGCATGATTCAAATGAAATTGTACCAAATTATATTTTTATTTTTTATCATCTGCATGTTGATTCCGACACATCAAAAATTAATTTTCTTTGCCCCGCTCACACTTTTTCCCCTTGTTGTTCATCATCGCAGCATCACCCATCATCCAGTATTTTTACTATTTTTTACTCTTGTATGCTGCTGGAGCATCTCGCATTTTCATCAGATTACTTTTTCTCAAAGTCTTTTTGTTGGAACTTTTTTTATCGCAGGAACGCTATCACACCTTTTTCTTGATTTTGGTTTTCAAAAAACAATCGGTTTTTTATACAAAAAATAACCTACTAAGAGCTTTGATCACATTGCTTTTAAAAGCACAAAAAGCGCCTAAAAGCATCAAAATTTTTTGAAAGTAGGCTCCCTCTTTGCTTCTTTATTTTCTTCTCAATAATAAAATTCTTCTATTTGTCATTATTGCTTTTATACTATATACTCACTGTAAATACTTTTTATTAATTTTTTTACAAATATGGTGATAATCTATGTTTTATACACTTTTTTTTATTCTGCTTTCTTTTACACAACTATCTGCATCAAAACCCATTCTTGAAGCGTATTTTGCTCATGTTCCTGAAAAGCAAAATGATGAAGCTCCTGTAGCAGCATTAAAACAAGGAATATCAACACTTAAAAAGTGTTCATTTAATACTCAACGACTTTACACGGGATACCATACACTCAATCGTAGTAGCGACGATCAAGAATACATAATCGTCTTGCGCGCTCCACTACTTTTTCATGCACTTTTACTCTGCAACACAACAAAAGAAAAAAGAAATATTCCACAACAAAAGAAAAAATTTAAAATAATAACTTTTTTATGCAAACACCAAAAAACAGATATAACGCAAGAGATTATCCTTTATGCACAAAATCAAGGATCATGGGTCAATCCAATACTTTTTGCCTATAAAACAAGAGTCGACCAACAAATTATTGCTTATCTTCTACAAATGGCTAATGAAGAAAAACTTCTAAATCTTTTCTCTTTTATGTTAGAATCCCAACAATACGAACTTGCAAAAATACTGTATAAACAGGATGCAAAAAACCAAGCCCTCTATAGAATTATTGTTACTCAATATTTGTATACTTTACATGGAGCGCATTTTATTGAAGCAGCCTATGCGATATTAATTATTAATCAAATGCCCTTTGATAGCCAGATAGAAGATACTACAAAACAAAACTTGATCGTTCGTCTTCTTTTCTGTAATCCCCACCAAGGAACAGAAATCATGGTAACAAAACAAGAACAAATTTTTCATACTATTAAAAAATTTTTCAATATTAAGCATCCGATAACAATCAAACTGAGTGATAGCCTTGAAGAGAGAAATCTTCTTGATATTGCTTCATATTCTCACTGTTCAATGCCCATTATTTCAACTTTAAGCTCTTCAGGCCTTACCTTAACTCCTGAGCGACTTTCAAACTCTTTTGGCTCTGATTAAAGAATACTACGCTTTTTTGCCTCGCTATAATGCCTCAATATTGTCTGGAAAAATTGAACAACAATACGAGCTGATCCTGCATCTTCAAGAAGAAAATAAGAATTATTATTCGCTGAGACGAGAACCCTTTTTTCTACGATCCGCTTAGGCAAGATTCGCGAAATATCACCCTTGCTGTACTGGACATTTTTCGGAAAAAATAATCACTAAATTCATAATCTAGGTGATTCTACAGGAAAAAAGTTCTGCTTTGTAATTTTTTTTAGAATCTATTTTAACGCTACTATAGCATCT
>JACCDH010217490.1_pt1 | contig 12646 bp, 11 predicted proteins | sample 7442481 | NCBI WGS metagenome assembly JACCDH01 (sample SAMN15323433, study PRJNA562643) | freshwater metagenome | isolation source: river surface water | place: USA:Blue River Watershed | collected 2017-08-15
ATGGCATGCACGATGTCAGTCGCCACAAGCCGATGCGGCGTCATCCGCAGCGGATACAGGTAGAGCAACATCACACTACCCAGCGCACCGGCACCTATCGAAGTTAGGGCGACGCAAAGGCCCAAAACTCCGCCCGATATCACCGTGAGCGCTGGTTGAATGGCCTTAAATCTTTCTGGCTGACCGATGCGCCGCCCTTTCGCATAGGCCACCAGCTTAGGAGCAACCAGCAAACCGATGGCTGTTATCAGCACCGCCATACCAATTGCCTTGGTCAACCAGTCCACCCTTGCTACCTGTGCTCCTAGGCTGACGATGACTACGATTAGCAGAGCCATGGGGAGGCGGCCCAACCACAGACGTGGCCACCTGCTAATCGACGTTGCCGTGGGTGTGATGTACCACGGCTCCAACCAGTTTGGTGATGGCGGCGAACCACAAATCGGCGCAATGGGCGTGGTTGAATTAATTGCACGCTCAAGCGTTGCTGAGTCTCGGTAGTACGGAATAATTGCACCAGCGGTCTTCATTTTTGATTTCGTGTGAGCTCCCCGCGTAGCACAAGGCGAAATGTTCGCCACAGATAGGCCAGTCGCTCAATGCCTGGCGCGAGACGCAACACCGAGACAAGGCCAATCACCCGACGCATCGCACCCATGCCGAAGCGAACTCGGCGATAGTAAAGCAACGCCGCCAACGAATCGCGACGTAATGCGGGCGACATTTCGCCAACATAGTTCAGATGGATGCGACGGCGCCCTCGGTACTCAGCGAGCGCATTTCCAGTGATCTGGCTGCCTGCATGAAAACTGTAGCGAACCAAGGGATCCTTACAGACGACAACGGTTCCGAGCGCATGCAGCTTGAGCCAAAGATCCCAGTCTTGGCATGATGGCAGACGAGAATCAAAGCCACCGATCTTTCGGAAGATTTTCGTCCGCACCATACACACCGAAGCTCCACCCAGTATATTGGCGCGCAACAACTCACCTCTATCGCGTGGTGTATGCAACCGTTTTAGCGCCGATTGACGCTCGCCGAAGTAGAGAAAAAAACTGCATGACGACGCAGGCGCATCAGGTTTTTCGCGGAGTGCTGCAACTTGGCGCACAAGCTTGTCTGGCAAGAAGCGATCATCATCATCAAGGAAGGCGACAAACTCACCTTGAGCCAATTCGACCCCGGCATTACGTGCACCACCACCGCCAAGCGGAATTTCATTCCGAAGATAACGCAGGCGAGGCTCCTCGTGACAAAGCGCAGACATCGCTTTTTGCGTGCCATCAGTTGACGCGTCATCTACGACGATGATTTCTAGATCAACGCCGGTTTGCGAGCGCGCCGAGGCTATCGCTTGTAACAGGCGGGCACAGCGGTTGCGGGTCGGAATGACGACAGAAACAAATTCAGCCATGTACGTTGGCGCCATACCAAGTGGCAAATGCATACATCAGAAAAATCTCATGCGCCCAGACCGCGTCGCGTCGGGCGGGGGACACGAGCCACCATTCCTCAGGGCGCAACATTTCAAGGCCAGGAATAGTTGAGATAGACCGAGTACGCTCCCGGAACACCGCCTCATGATCGGCAATCCATGCGCTCACCGGCCCCGAGAAGCCTTGTTTGGGTGCCGTAAAGCTGCGCGGGTCGATTCGTTCTTGCGCCATCTTCCGCATTAGTCGGCGCCGCGTTGCCTCACTAGGATTGGCGTGAAGCTCAGGAGCAAGCGCATAACTCTGGGCAATCAGATCAACATCAAGAAGCGGCACTCTCCCCTCGACAGTGTGCGCCATACACAACTGATCAAGGAGCATGAGCAAAAGGTCGGGCAGATAGACTTGCAGGTCGAATGCCATGTTGCGATAGAGGAGCGGTGCGCCGCCTTCTGTTGGAGGATAAATTTCGCTGGCAAGCCCATCTAGAAATCTGGAAAAATTCCCGGGAGAACTCAACACACGGGCGGCAAGGCGCGGTGAACCTCCGGTGTACATCGCCATATCGACGCTCGTATTGCGCATGCGCGCAGCCCAAATGCCGTCCGGCATCATCTTGGCGATGGCTCTTCGTGCAGGGTCCGGCAGCGAATAGAGCAATTGCCGACGCCAACTGCTTGCAACATAGCGTGAGTAACCGCCAAACACCTCATCGCCGCCGGTGCCCGAGAGCAACACTTTAACGCCATCAGCGGCAGCCTGTTTTGCAAGAAACCAAGTCGGCACGACAGCGCTATCAGCAACCGGCTCCGACATTACTGCAATCGCATGATCGAGAATACCCAACGCATCCTTGCTCGCCACTGTGAATGAGTGATGATTGCTACCATAGCGCTTAGCAAGCGCAGTTGCGATTGGAAGTTCATTGAACTGCCGCGGATCATCGAATCCGATGCTGTAAGTGTGCAAGTGCTTTCCGTGATGCGCCGCTGAGGCAAGTACCATTCCGCTGTCAAAACCGCCCGAAAGTAGTGCCCCGACCGGTACATCACTCTGCAACTGCAAGGCAACTGCTTTGTTAATCGCATGCTGCAGACGAGTTGCAGCCTCTTCTGCACTCGCACCGCTAACAGCCATTTCAGGCATCCTCCACCACTTTTGAATATGGTGCTCGCCATTGGGCGTCACTTCAAGCCAACAACCCGGTAACAACTTTCGCACGCCTGCATGTATGCTCAACTCGCACGGCACGTACATCGAAAAGAAGTAAGCTGCGACAGCTTGTGCGTCGAGCTCACCGCGTGCAAGCGCACGCGATTCCGATGAAAACTCAAAACCGTCTGCATCCAAACGATAGTAAAAAGGCTTAATGCCGATGGCATCCCGTGCACAGAACAAGTGCCTATTCGCCTCGTCCCATATGGCAAAGGCGAACAGGCCGTTAAAACGCGCCAGGCAATCACGCCCCGAGTGGGCGTAGGCAGCCAAGATCACTTCGCTATCTGACTGCGTGCGAAACTGTACGCCGACACGTTGCAATTCGTCACGCAGCTGTCTGTAGTTATAAAGCTCGCCGTTGTACACCATGCATAACCGACGATCGGCGCTGAACATCGGTTGCTCTGCCGCAGCGGAGAGGTCAATGACCGACAGTCGGCGATGACCCAAAGCCAGTGATCGACAGGATATCCCCCCCTCGCCCCCGATTGCAAAGCCAGCGCTGTCGCGCCCGCGATGGGCGATTGAGTCCGTCATCTTCTCTATGCGCTCACGACTGACCGGTGCACCGTCAAAGCGCAGGATCCCCGCTATGCCACACATGGTTCGAAACTCATTCGTGTATGAATACGGTACGGCAGTTCGACGCGCCAAACAATCATCAAACAGCGTGCTAACGCCGCCTCACCGTACGCCCCCGAGCAGGCGTAATGGGACCATACACGGCGCACGCTCCGAGCACCGTCGATTTTGACCCGCAAGCGGCCGGCAGACGACGAGAGCGCATCTGCGCTCACGTCGACCCAGCCCGGCGCAAAATGCCAATAAAGTGCCAGCTCAACGCTGCCGCAACCATCGACGAAATCGATCACATCCAGGCCCCTATCAACCAAGCCCACTTCACGTTTATGGCACCCGAGACCGGGAATACGTGCAAAGCCGTTGTGACGCAGGACGAAGCGATCAGCAGTAGCATTAACTTCGACGTGTGCGTCGGCATAAGGCCGTGGGTACCAAAGACCATCTCGCAGCACCGACCCGGCGAGGGCACCGACGCCGTTTACCAGCAGCGTGTTGTGCGCCGCTGGTCGGACCTGCGCCTGAGTCTCCGACCGTGGCAAGTAATCCTGGCGACCTGCATCGGCGAGAATTGATAGTCCTGCATGCAGCCAAATAAAGCCACCGAGATCGGCATGCGAATGCGTTGTGTATGTCTGTGGCCATTTGCGCACAGCTCGCGCTACCAGAGTTGATTGCCCTTTTGTAGCGAAAATCCACTCGCCAAGTGCGTTACCGACAGCCTCCTCGGCGAGCCTTTCGCTGTAAAGCAGGCGTAAACGAGCAAGTGTAAGATGTGGGTGCAAGTCGGGTGAGATGTCACGGATGTGCTGATCCATGTTAGGCAGCATCGCAGCAAAACGTGCGCAAGCTCGCCCTACATCTCGCGCCAACGCCTCAAGACGCGCCAGCCGCCAAGCAGGCAACGCCAAGGTCGCAAAGGCGAGCACATCGAAAAGCCAGCCGGCAACGATTAGCTGGTAATGCGATGACCCCTCGCGCAAGAAACCATCAACTGGGAAAAGTTCGGGCGCGAAGTGCTCAACAATATTTAAGCCGGTCATCAGCCAACCATCGTTTCCGAGCACACAGCCGGCGACGATTAGCGCGCGACCATTGTTAAGAAAATGGTTGTTGGTACGCGCTGGTCCGTAATACTCAAGATGAGCATCAATCCATGCCGCGCTCTCCACAAAAAAAGACCTCAGATGTGTCTCGTCAGACTCACACAGTAGCGCTGGGTGCGCCGCGAGCAATAACGCCAAGTTAACTAGGCGCTCGCAACAGGAATAACTCTCCCAAGCCGCGTCAGCTCGGGCCGGTGGCTGCGCAAGCCAGTCCTGTACGTCGGCAAATGCCGCGCGCGCACGCGCGTCATCACCAAGTGCTGCCACGCAGTTGGACCAGCGATGACGTGCGAAATTCGCCTCAGGGTCGTCCGCGCGCAACACTGGCATCACAACTGCAGGCATTGCGCCCACAAGCGCCAGGCGCGGTAAGCGCAAAGGCCCGGTCGGTTTACCCATTGCTGCCACCTGCGGCAACCACTTCGGGCGTTGTTTCAAGCCCTGGTGAACATCACGTTGAACAAGCATGCGCACGCGCTGTGCAATGCGGCGGCCAACCAGCGCAAACAACCTCACGCCATAAGCAGGTGCCCGCCATGGGCTACTCCTCATGTGCGAGGCAAATAGAGGCCATTCTGCCACGTCCAACATGATTCAGGCCCCCCGACCCACAAGCCGAGCCAACATCTTCAAGGGAATAATGAGCATTCGCCAACCCAACGCAGGCAATAAAAAAAACAGCGCAGGGGCATCAAGCGTGACGATCAGCTTCGCATGGTGCAAAAAATTCTGCCAACCTGATGTCGATGGACGCAAAAGCTCGATGGCCCACAAGTACATGGCGTGCAACCTGAAACGGCTGCGTTCAGTAGCGCTGAAAATGGGACGCCGCATTTGTCCAAGCAGGACTCGGAAGAACTCATCGTAGGTGATGCGACCCTTAGTTGCGCTACGGATGGTGCGACCATGCTGCCGAAAATGATTGAGAGGCTCGACAACATAGACAAAGTCGAAATAATCCGCGATGCGAAAAAATAAGTCCCAGTCAGAACACGCTTTGTACTCGTGTGAGAGCGTACCAACGCGCTCAAAGCAATTTCTGCGAATCAACGCGGCGCTGAGATTAGGAATAACGCAGGAATGCATCAAAAAACGCCGCATTTCATCGCGGGACAGCACACAGTCATCCGCACATCGCGCTCGGAACGCCGGTTCACGCACCGTGAAGTCATCGCCGATACACACTCCATGCTCATCGACCATCGAACTGCGGCAAAAGGCAAGCCCCGCCTCAGGCTGAAGTGCAAGCGCAGCAACAAGGCGCTCGATCATCTGTGGTTCGCAATCATCGTCGCAGTTGGCAAAAAGAATGTACTCGCCGCGCGCGAGTGCGATACCTTGGTTGCTGACCGACACCCACCCTCCGTTCCTTTCACGCTCAATCAACCGTACGCGCGGATGGTGCGTATAAGTGCGCAAAACTTCAACACTGTTATCGGGCGAGCAATCGTCAATAACAAGAATCTCAATGTTTGGATAGGTCTGCCCGATCAGACTCTCCATGCGTCGCGGCAAGTAACGCGCATGGTTGTAGCTGGCCACGACGACAGATACAAGCCCCGTAACGATGTCATGATTCATTTAAGCAAACCTTTGGCCTGCAACTCGGCAAGGCTAGCTTCATAACGGTCTTTCGGCATCGTTTCGTCACATACCCAGGCGGCGAAGCGACCAAGCCCCTCAGCAAAAGGCACTGAGGGCTGGAACCCCAAGACCCGCGAGATACGCGCCAGATCAGCCACATTGTGGCGAATGTCACCGACCCGGTATTGGCCAGAAACTGCAATTTCTGAACTGCCACCGATCAAAAGCCGCAAGGTGTGCGCTATGGTGAGCACATCCGTGGCAATGCCAGAACCAACGTTAAACACTTGGCTGATCGGCTCAGGGTACTCGATACCGAGGACCGTCGCCGCAACGACATCGTCTATGTAGACGAAGTCGCGACTCTCACGGCCATCCTCGAAGATGTTAATCGGACTACCGTTGCGAATACAAGTTGAGAAAATAGACAGAATGCCGGTATAAGGGTTTGAGAGAGATTGGCCTGGGCCATAGACGTTCTGGTAGCGAAAAGCGATGACAGAAATGCCGAGCGCCCGACCAACCGACAATACTAGCTGCTCTTGGGTTAGCTTAGTCACGCCGTATACAGATGATGGATGCAGCGCAGACAACTCGTCCGTTGGCAATACCTGCATGATTTGCTTACACACAGGACAAGGATGCTCAAACACGCCACTGGTCATCAGGGCATCTGCACGCGCACCCGGGTAGTGCACACCATGGCTTGAGCAGTTGTACTTACCCTCACCATATACGGCCCTCGATGAAGCAACGACAAGGCGCTTAACGGGAAAACCTTCGTTGGCGATCAAATCGAGCAGCAACGCAGTACCACCAACATTCACATCAGCGTAATGCTGAATCGCATACATCGATTGACCGGTGCCCGTTTCAGCAGCTAGGTGAACCACTATGTCAATTCCAGGCAACACCTTTAGCAAATCATCACGACAAGTCACATCTCCGCGAAAGAACGCGACCTTATCTCTGATTCGCGCAAACAAAGGTGAGTTACTGGGGTCATCACCGTGAATCTGGGGCGCTAAGTTATCCAACACGGTTACATGATGACCGCGTGAAACTAATATCAAAGCTAAACTTGAGCCGATAAAACCCGCGCCACCAGTAATTAATATTTTTTTTGATTCCATTAAATTATCTATTGACCCACTCACACAATACCTGATCGTATTGCTTAATAACTCTTGCAGGAACCCCTACAGCAACAGAAAAATCAGGAATATCACGAGTCACTACAGAGTTAGCTCCAATAATACAGTTTCTTCCAATACTAGCACCAATAACGCAAACATTTTCACCAATCCATGCTCCCTGCCCAATATGAACACTTTGCTTGAACCTAACAGGCTGCTGCATAACAGGCGTGTTAATATCTTCATATCCGTGTAGATTGTCTGAAATATACACATTATTTGCAGTCAATACATCGTCGCCTATTACCACCTCTCGAACCGCAGCAATGTGGTTATTATAGCCAAGCACACAACGAGATCCAATAGTTAATTGAGCTGGCACCCCTTCAACTGAAATGCAATAAACCCAGCTGCCCGCCTGCACTACAGAAAAATCCCCTAATTTAATACTGTTTGCGCCATCAAGTCTGAATGGCCAAGCAATAAAAGCACGTTGGCCACAGCCACGCATTTGGGGAGCGTAAAGCAATCTAAATACGACCTCTCCTAGTCGCAACCAAAAACGCCTTAACAATTCAATTTTCATGTACGTTGCTCTTTTGCATCCAAAAATGCAAGCGGGTTTGAAAAGTAGGGCGACAGCTCAAGAAGCGTTTCTTCAGGCAAATCCCACCAAGCAGAAGCAAGTAATCGATTAGATAGCTCATCATCAAAACGACGCCTTACTACTCTACAAGGAACTCCAGCAGCAATTGAATATGGCGGAATGTCTCGAGTCACTATCGCTCCCGCACCTATCACCGCTCCAACTCCAATTCGTACACCAGCGCAAATCTTTACGCCGTCACCGATCCAAACATCTGCTTCAATTACCGTACGAGGGATTTGTTTTTGATACGAATTCCCGCGAACAAATGCGCTCGGTAGCGGTTGCGTACCATCGTAAAAAACAGGACTAGTTCCTAAAAAATGAGTTGGATGATTTACTAAGCCAATTGATACATTTGCGGCAATTGAACAATATGGACCTACATCAACGGCATTTAGAGAGGAGTTTTCTTGTATGTAACTGAATGAACCAATCACCGAATCAATGAGGCGAACCTTGTCAAATAAAACAGTCTTATCACCTAATTTACTATTTAAATCAACTATGACTTGGTTGTGAATAACAGCGCACCGAAAACGGCGCTTTAATCTATACTGATATAAATAGCCACGCAAAAGTTTTAGTGCTGTCATTTACATTGCCACTTCTTGATTTTTTAGCAAATCAACTACGAAGTTGTAATTACGTTCTAGATTATTACCGTCCAATGGACCTATATACTTTTCCATAACCGTTTTATCCAAGAAGGCGTCAAAACGATTATTATTTAAAAGGAAATCACGCATAGCTTGTAGCAAGTCTGAACGATCGTGAGTTGTTACCAGCTCGGACTTACCATCAAACGGTGGGTCCATGATCTCCTTATCCCTCTTGTGATATATGACAGGAATTCCTAAACACGAGGCTTCAAACAGGGTTTGCGAATAGATCGAGATGAACAAATCACTCTCATCTAGCACATCGCTCATGGGGGCTATATCTACAATCTTGGCTACCATTCCAGGGAAATACTCATCGGTGAATAGTTGATACTGCTCCCGATAACCGTTGGGCCTGACCTTCAGAACCACACGAATTGACTGAACTTCAGCAGCAATCTCACGAATAGACGACAGTACGTCGTACAAAAACTCGAACTCGACTGCAAGGAACGAGTTGAGGTCAATGTTATTAAATCCTGAAGCACCGATTGTGATGGTCAGTCGATTTCGATTGATGGGTCTCGCAGGTACGTTCGCATAAGCATCCATTCGGGGATCGCCCAAACAGATGATGTTGCTCATGCCATGGAAGTAATTATCCCGAATGCTCGTCGAATATGCATTGATTAATGTTGCGTATTTTGCCTCATCCAAATAAGCGTTACCAAGCAATCCATTGATAATCATATAGCTGGGTACGCCCCGGCTCTTAGCGACACAGTCCACCAACATCGCCACCTGACCAATATTGGCAATCAGAATTTCTAAGCGGAGCGGATGCCTATCCAAATAGTTAATAACGCAGTTCAAAGCGCGTAGCGACTGTGGTAAAACTTCAACAACTTTGCGCTCAATCACTCGGTAAGCCGCATCGGTGATGTCGACGCCATTGCTCAGCACCAAACGCGCCGAACGTAACTGCCTGAAATTTTCGATCAGTCGGGCGGCTTCCTTTTGATATGGCTTGCAACTGCCGTAGACCGGAATCGGCCTCTCTGTTAGAAACTTCATCAACCCAGGCGCTGAGGAGAAATGGGCTTGCACCACCCGGATGTCGGGTTGTTGCTTCAAACGATGCAACAACTGGCGCGTCGGGTGGTATTCCTGCACAAAAACACCCGCCTTATGCTGCACACGGTCGGTCAGGCGATCTAGCCAGCTCATGGCTACGCCCTGAACCGTCACGACCCAGTCACGCAGCACGTGTCTTGGCAAGCGTATCCGCAAGCGCTCATTCATCCAGCGATGAATCGGGAAAAAGTAACTAGGAAAGCGCACGGCCTCCTTGACAACCGTGCCGATTGTCTTGAAGGCAATACCCATGTCGGCGAGTACTTCGCCCAAAAGTGGTAGTCCCTCATCGAGATAGATCTTCTCCCAGGCCATCGACCGCAGTTGCTCCAAACAAAGACGGCTTCTTACGTAAAAAGTGAAATCGTTCCAAATTTCAATCCGAAAACTGAAGCCGAACCCCACTTCGCGGTAGCGAAAAAGGTCAGAGCCCTTTGCATCCAGATGCCAATCGCGGAAAAAATCGTAGGTCAGGAAATTGTTCCCCTGCATGAACGAGGGTTCGCACAGGTGGTCCACGTAAAAAGCAGTGCCCCCGAGCTCCTCAATCTGCTTACGCAATGCGAAGTCATAAGTCAGCACAACATCCTGTTCCTGATCAAATGAGGCGTGAAAAGCTGGCCACGATGCCCTAGACTCCACAATGAGAATGTTCCGGAAATTGCTTCTAGCAGAGAAGGATTGACTAACTGTCAACGTGCTCTCTCCACATAAGCTTTTGACTCCATGTAACGCTCCATCATCGTCCGATCAAATTGGGCAACGCCACGACGGGTAAGTTCACTGATACAACTTTGCATATTCATCCCTTCCTTTGGCGAAACAAGTCGCCAAACTTTGCCCAATAGCGCCTGACTTCATCCCGTTGCATCCCAGCCAAACTGGGCACCTGCGTCACCAAAACCAAACCCGCGGAAAGATACAAAACGCCGGCAACCCCCATCCTAGTCAGCATTGACCAAAGTCCTGATTCTTCGATTGTTGGCTGAACAAGCGAATGAAGCTGCCCCACCATGAATTCACATGCGAAACCAATCAGTAGCAGAACCAAAATGGCTACCAATGGCTCAATCCATTCAAAAGAAACTCCATAGTGGCGCACTATCACCCACGACTGAATATTGACGAAGATAAAATTAAGTCCAACAATTTTCACTGCCATTCCCATGGCCCCCAAACCCAGTCCAATTTCGGCCCAACCGGTACTAGGCCCAATCATCACATACGAGACAGGAATGCTTACTATTAAACCAATTACCGTGAGCTTCATGTACACCGAGTTACTACCTGTGGCCATGAACAGAGTGCCGTTGATTTGACCGACTGTCTGGTGTATTGGATAGAACAACATCAACGCCAACACAGGCCAAGCCGAATGAAACGCACTGCCAAGCAGTGTGTCGACTAGTGTTTCTGACCAAGGCACGAGGAAGCAAGTAACAAATGCGGCTACAAATATCAGCGACTGCGTCGTTTTTCGATACATACCGGCAACACGTTCATGTGCTCCACGCTCATTGGCCTCAGCGATTTCCTTCCAGAATATGTTCAACATTGAGGAAGTTGCCAATAGACTGATCGTTGACAACTGCGCAGCAACTTGATAAAAACCCTGTTGTGAAGCCCCCCCATAGCGCTGTAGCAACCAGCGATCGACCATCTCATAAGCGAACGTAAACACTGCTATTACTGCCATCGGCCTGCAGTAAATGACATAGGCCTTGAAAACGCTTTGCCAGTCCTCGTGAGACGAGTTGACTATTATCGGTTGCACGGCATTTGCAACGCGGAGCGTAACCACCAACCATACAGCCATGACGAAATACTCCCCGACAATCGCCCATAACACGGCACTTACGCTCAACCAATCTCCTAAAAGCATGGCACAGACGAGAATCAAGTGACTCAAAATGATTAGAACACCGGCCACCTGAATCCTCACCGTTTTTCGCACCGCTTCGTGCATCTGAACCACGGTCATCCAAACTTGGTTTTGCAAAAAGGTGGCCAGTAGGGCCAGCAGAATCAGGTCCCGATCGAGGCCCAACCAGAATTGTTCAACAACCGTGTCAGGCAGGAACACAAACACCAGCGCTAGTGAAAAAAGGAACTGGAAGGCTAGCCAAGCGAAATAAATGACGTAGTACTTGAAAGAACGCCCACGCTGTGCGATCAAGGTGTAGAAGGCACTGGAACTGCCCATATCTAGCAATGCGCGGATGGCCCAAAAACTGCCGAGTAAATAGGCCAAATTACCGTAATCGGCAGGCCCCAGACCTCGGGCCACGAGCAAACCAACGGCCAAGCTGATTGCTGCACGCCCTGCATTGGCGACAGCTGAGATCAAAAAACGTTTGCGTACCGAACTCAAGCTGGTGACAAAGCCTAAATTGAAAATCCGTCGTCGACGAAAAGGTTTTGGCCTGTCATGTAACGTGATTCGTCGGACAGCAGGAAGAGCAGCGTGCCGACGATATCATCGGGCGCCAACATACCCTTGGATGCACAGTGGGCGTTGTAGGAAGCTAAAAAATCAGGCGGCTGATTTGCCAAGATGCCACCGGGGCTGAGGCAGTTAACTCGAATGCCATGACCTTTGAAGTACTGTGCAAAGTAGCGGGTCAGATGCACCACCGCTGACTTGATCGCGGCATATTCAACCGGCATGGTCATGGGTGTACCTTCATAGACCTCGAACCGCGGTGCCATCGAACCGTAAATTGAGGACATGTTGATCAAGTTGCCATGGCCTTGCTCCTTGAACGCCAAGCAGAACTGCTGGGCGACCAAGAAGTAGCCACCAAGGTGACTATCAACGTTCGCACAGAAGTCTTCGTAGGTCACATCTTCGAGTCGGCGTCCGTAGTTCTTGTTTCGCGGATAGGCGTTATTGACCACCGCGTCGATTCGTCCGAAGCGCTCTTGCAGGTTGCCGATCAACGAGCAAACCGAGTCCTTACTGGTGATGTCAAGTTCGGCTGCCACAACTGAACGGCTCAATGAATGTGCCCCACATGTATCCGCGACCTGCCGTGCTACGTGCATATTTACGTCGGCCACGATGGCGATGCCCCCTTGGCGCGCAATTGCGGCAACGAAACTCTGACCGAGTGTGCCAGCACCACCCGTGACCACAACGACTTTATCCTTCAACATACTGATCGATTTAAGTTATGTTGCCGCAGCCTGAGGAGTAACACGTTTGGAG
>JACCDH010504472.1_pt1 | contig 12643 bp, 12 predicted proteins | sample 7442481 | NCBI WGS metagenome assembly JACCDH01 (sample SAMN15323433, study PRJNA562643) | freshwater metagenome | isolation source: river surface water | place: USA:Blue River Watershed | collected 2017-08-15
ACAAGGCGCGACTGGGCGCGAATGCGACGCTGGCGGTGTCGATGGCCGTGGCCAAGGCCGCTGCCGAAGAAGCCGGCCTGCCGCTGTACCGCTACTTTGGCGGCATGGCCGGCAAGGAATTGCCCGTGCCGATGATGAACGTCATCAACGGTGGCGCCCACGCCAACAACTCGCTGGACCTGCAAGAGCTGATGATCATTCCGGTGGGCGCGCCTTCCTTCCGTGAAGCCATCCGCTGGGGCGCTGAAGTCTTCCACGCCCTCAAGAAAATCATCCACGACAAGGGCATGAGCACCGCCGTGGGCGACGAAGGCGGCTTTGCCCCCAGCGTCGAGAACCATGAGGCGGCCCTGCAACTGATCTTGCAGGCCATCGACCAGGCCGGTTACACCGCCGGCGAGCAGATCGCCCTGGGCCTGGACTGCGCCGCCAGCGAGTTCTACAAGGACGGCCAGTACGTGCTCGAAGGCGAAGGCGGCATCCGCCTGAACGCCCAGCAATGGACCGACATGCTGGCCACCTGGGTCGACAAGTACCCCATCATCAGCATCGAAGACGGCATGGCCGAAGGCGACTGGGACGGCTGGAAACACCTGACCGAGCGCCTGGGCCAGAAGGTGCAGCTCGTGGGTGACGACCTGTTCGTGACCAACACCAAGATCCTCAAGGAAGGCATCGACAAGGCCATCGCCAACTCGATCCTGATCAAGATCAACCAGATCGGCACCCTGACCGAGACTTTCGAGGCCATCGAGATGGCCAAGCGTGCCGGCTACACCGCCGTCATCAGCCACCGCTCGGGCGAGACCGAAGACAGCACCATCGCCGACATCGCCGTGGGCCTGAACGCCGGCCAGATCAAGACCGGCTCGCTCTCGCGCTCGGACCGCATGGCCAAGTACAACCAGCTGCTGCGCATCGAAGAAGACCTGGGCGATGTGGCGGTCTACCCTGGTCGCGCCGCCTTCTACAACCTCAAATAAATCGCCAAGACCGTGGGCAATCGCCTCGTCCCGATCGTTCTGGTGGTCCTGCTGCTCGTGCTGCAGGGCCAGCTCTGGTACGGGCGCGGCAGCTTGCCCCATGTGTCGGAGCTGGAACACAAGGTCCAGCAGCAGAAAATCGCCAACGAGGAAGCCCGCCGCACCAACGAGCAGCTCAGCGCCGAGGTCAATGACCTCAAGGAAGGCCTGAACATGGTCGAGGAGCGGGCGCGGCACGAGCTGGGCATGGTCAAGCCCAACGAAATCTTCGTGCAGATCGCCAAGTGAATCCGGCGCCACGCCAGATCGTGGTGCTGGGCGCACCCGGCAGCGGCGCCGAGGCCCTGCGCATGCAGCTGCGCCAGGCGCTGGCCGGCCATTCAGGCTGGCTTCTGACCGATGAATCCTGGCCCTCGCGCCAGCACCAGTTTGCCCTGCTCATGGGCCTGGACCAGCCCGACACGGCGGCGACCGACCGGGCCGCCCAGGCAGGCATCGACGCGCAGCTGCGCCAGCAGCTGCAGGCGCTGGACTTGCCTTTTCGCGTGGTCTACGGACAGGGCCCTGCCCGCCTGACCCATGCCCTGCTGGCGCTGGACCTGCCCGCGCCCGACGAGGCCGCCAGGCAAAGCCGGCAAGAAGCGCAATTCGATCTGAACCGCGGCCGCACGCCCTGGTCGTGCGAGAGCTGCAGCGACCCCGATTGCGAGCACCGGCTGTTCACCGGCTTGCTGCGCCAAAACAGCCCCTAGAAGCCCTCAGCGCCCGCGATGGCCGCCGCGCCGGGCCCCAGGCCTCAGTGGATCGAGCCGTCCGCCTCGGGCGCGTTCAGGGGCAGGGTGAAGAGGCCGGCCGCATCGACCGGATCGAAGCGGTACTGCGCACCGCAAAAATCGCAGCCCACCTCGATCTGGCCCTGCTCGGCGATGATGCTCTCGGCCTCGGCCACGCCCAGGCCACGGATCATGCGGCCCACACGCTCGCGGCTGCAAGAGCAGGCAAAACGCGGGCCAGAAGGCCCCACCATCGGCGCAAACCGGGCCAGCGGCTCTTCCCAGAACAGGCGGTGCAAAACGGTCTCGGCGTCCAGCGTGAGCAGCTCCTCGCGCTTTAGGCTTTTGGCCAGGATGGCGATGCGGCTGAAGTCCTCGCTCTGGCCCAGCTCGGCTTCACGGGCCACCGAATCGGACTGCCCGGCGAGGTTGCCCTCGCCCTCGACCGGCAGACGCTGGATCAGCAGACCGGCAGCGACCTGGTCGTCGGCGGCCAGCACCAGCACCGTGTCCAATTGCTCGGACTGCAGCATGTAGTGCTCGAGCACCTCGCTGATCTGTTCGAGTTTTTCGCCCTGGTCACCAAACAGCGGCACCACCCCCTGGTAGGGCTGCTGGCCGGGCAGGCGGTCCTTGGGGTCGAGGGTGATGGCGCAGCGCCCCTGGTTGTGCAGGTTGACCATCTGGCTGAGCGTGGCATCGGGCGCCACCTCGCCCACCTGGGTGCAGGTGGCGCGCAAGCCAAAGTCCGGCTGGACTTCGACCACGCCGACCTTGACCGGCCCATCCCCGAAGATCTGCAAGATCAGTGCGCCATTGAATTTGATGTTGCCCTGCATCAGCACGGCGGCAGCGGCCATTTCGCCCAGCAGCTGGCGCACCGGTGCGGGGTAGGCCCCGGTCTGGGTGTTGGCGGCGCGGCGGGCCAGGATGTCCTGCCAGGCATCGGTCAGGCGAACCAGCATGCCGCGCACGGGCATGCCCTCGAAAATGAATTTGTGCAGTTCAGACAAAGCGGGGTCACCCCATGGGGGTGCCTTTCGTGTTCAGGCGATTTTCTTCAGGCCCGCCTGAAAGCGGCGGGCATTGTCGATGTAGTGCACGGCACTTTGGCGCAAGCCTTGCATCTGCTCGGGCGTGAGCGCGCGCACCACCTTGGCCGGCGTGCCCATGATCATGGAACCGTCCGGGAATTCCTTGCCCTCGGTGACCAGGGAACCGGCGCCCACCAGGCAGTTGCGCCCGATTTTCGCACCATTGAGCACCACCGCGCCGATGCCGATCAGCGATTCGTCGCCGATGGTGCAGCCATGCAGCATGACCATGTGGCCCACCGTCACGTGCTTGCCCACCTTCAAGGGCATGCCGTGGTCTGCATGCAGCACGCTGCCGTCCTGGATGTTGCTGCCCTCGCCGATGTGGATGGTCTCGGTGTCGCCGCGCAAGGTGGCGCCGAACCAGACACTGGCATCGGCCTCCAGGGTCACGGCGCCCATGACCTGGGCGTTGTCGGCCACCCAGGCCGAAGGGTCGACCTGGGGCGTCTGGTCATCGAGCTGGTAAATGGCCATGGGGGGTCTCCAGTGAAAGCGGTTGTGAATCCCTACAATTTTAGGGATGGAATTGAGAACGCTCGCCCGGCAGGCTTTGCAGATGCCCGACCCGCAGGCCAAATGCCGCGCGGTGCACGCGCTCTGGACCGGACAGCCGGCCTGGACCTTCGGACCGCCGGGGCAGACGCCGGAGGCCGACTCGCGGCCCTTGCCCGGTCGCCCGGAGCGGCCGCGGTTGATCGCACCGGGCCAGGTGCCCACCCGCAGCCCCTACACCGCCGAGGGCCGCGCGGCCCTGGTGCATGCCATCTGTCACATCGAATTCAACGCCATCAACCTCGCGCTGGATGCGGTCTGGCGCTTTGACGGCATGCCCGAGGCTTTTTACCGCGACTGGATGCAGGTGGCCCACGAAGAGGCGCAGCATTTCGGTCTGCTGCACCGGCAGCTGCAGGCCATGGGCCACCACTACGGCGACTTCGAAGCCCACGACGGGCTCTGGGAGATGTGCGAAAAAACGGCTGACGACATCACCGCGCGCATGGCGCTGGTGCCCCGCACCCTCGAAGCCCGTGGACTCGACGCCACGCCCCTGATCCAGGCGCGCTTGCGCAAGGTCGGCACGCCGGACGCCCTGGCCATCTGCGAGGGGCTGGATGTGATCCTGCGCGAGGAAATTGGCCATGTCGCCATCGGCAACCGCTGGTACCGCTGGCTGTGCGATCGCCAGGGGCTCGATCCGGTGGCGCACTACAAAGTGCTGGTGCAGCGGCACCGGGCGCCTCGGCTGAGGCCCCCCTTCAACGCCACGGCGCGCCAAGCCGCAGGCTTCAGCCCGGAAGAAATCGAGTTTCTGAGCGGCGACGGCGTCTCGGCCTGAACCCGGCCTCAGCCGCGCGGGTGGTGCTGGGCATGCAGCGTCTTGAGCCGCTCGCGCGCCACGTGGGTGTAGATGGTGGTGGTGGAAATGTCCGCATGGCCCAGCAGCATCTGCACCGCCCGCAGGTCCGCGCCGTGGTTGAGCAGGTGGGTGGCAAAGGCGTGGCGCAGGGTGTGCGGTGACAGCGGCGCGGTGATGCCGGCCTGCACGGCGTAGCGCTTGACCAGGTTCCAGAACATCACCCGCGACATGCCGGTGCCCGCCTTGGGACCGGCGCTGGTGACAAACAGCGCATCGCTGGCACGCCCCTGCAACAGGCTCGGCCGGCCGTCCTGGAGGTAACGCGTGAGCCATTCGCCAGCGATCTGGCCATAGGGGACCAGGCGCTCCTTGCTGCCCTTGCCCAACACCCGCAGCACCGATTCATTCAAGGACACGTGCAGGGTCTTGAGGGCCACCAGTTCACTCACGCGCAGGCCGCTGGCGTACAGGAGTTCGAGCATGGCCCGGTCGCGCAGGCCCAGCGGGTCGCGCACATCCGGTGCGGCCAGCAGGGCCTCGACCTGGGCCTCGCTCAGGGTCTTGGGCACGCGCAACGGCTGCTTGGCCGCCAGCAGCCGCAGGGTCGGGTCCGTGCGGACCAGGCCCTCACGCAAGGCCCAATGAAAAAACCGCCTGAACACGGTCAGGCGGCGGTTGGCCGAAGTGGCTTTGGTGAGGGCGTGGCGCTCGGCAAACCACTGCTGCAGGTGGCGCTCCTCGGTCTGCAGCAGGGCCAGCGACTGGCTGGACGCCAGCCAGCGGGCCAGCAGCGTCAGATCCCGCCGGTAGGCCGCCAGGGTGTTGCCCGAGAGGCCATCCTCCAGCCAGAGGGCATCGGCAAAGCGGTCGATGACCTCCTGGCTGTCTGGCTGCATCAATCCAGCTTGAGTTTCTGCTGGTCCACCACCTTTTTGTAGACCTCGAATTCGGCCTTCATCTGGGCGGCAAACTGCTCGGGCGTGTTGCCGATGATCTGGGAACCGGTGTCCTCGATGCGCTTGCGCACGGCCGGGTCTTCCAGGGCTTTCCTGACGCCCGCGTTGACCTTGTCAACGACTTCCTTGGGCAGGCCCTTGGGACCGTAGATGCCGTAGTAGGCCATGCGGTTGACGGGCTCGAGGCCCACTTCCTTGAAGGTCGGGATGTTGGGCAGCACCGTCAGGCGCTGGGACGCGGCCACCACGATCGCATGCAGCTTGCCAGACTGGATGAAGGGCAGCGCGGAAGGCAGGTTGTCAAAGATGATGGGGACCTGGCCAGCCACCGTGTCGTTGAGGGCCGGGCCCGCACCGCGGTAGGGGATGTGGGTGATGAAGACACCCGCCAGGCTCTTCCACAGCTCGGTCTGCAGGTGGCCAATGCCGCCGGTGCCCGACGAGGCATAGGAATACTTGCCCGGGTTCTTTTTGATCTCTTCGACAAAGCCCTTGTAGTCACGGGCGGGGAAGCTCGGGTGCACGGCGATCACGTTGGGCGTGGCGGCCACATTGATGATGGGCGTGAAATCGGTCGAGACGTTGTAGGGGATCTTGGGGTTGATCGCCGGGTTGGCGGCGGTGGTCGAGACCGTGGCCATGCCCAGGTTGTAGCCGTCCGGTGCCGCCTTGGCGGTTTCGTTGGCACCCACCACGCCTCCGCCGCCGGCCTTGTTTTCCACCACCACCGACTGACCCAGGACCTTGCCCAGGGGTTCCGCGATCACACGGGCCACGATGTCGGTGGTTCCGCCCGGGGCGAAAGGCACCTGCAGCTTGACGGGGCGGTTGGGGTAAGGCTGGGCGAGGACCGCACCTGCCGCGAGTGCGGCAGACAGCGCCACCAATGCACGACGTTTCATCATCAAACTCCTCTGTGAACAACAAGAATCATCATAAGCAAAAAACGATGGATGGCGTCTCGGTGCTTGCCCTCAAGCGACAGGTCCGATCCAGCAGAGCGGGTATGCTAGCCACGTGAATTTTGCGCAACTCCTGATTCCCGACTTTTCCTTGATCCTGTGTGGGCATTTGGTCTGCCGGTTCACCGCGCTCAACCGCTCCGTCTGGCAGCAGGTCGACAGCCTGGTCTACTACTTCCTGTTCCCGGTCCTGCTCTTTCATTCGATTGTCCGAAGCCCGCTGGACCCGGCCGCTGCCTCCAGCCTGATCGCCGCCGGCCTGTCGCTGGCCGCCAGCGCGATTGCCCTGTCCTACAGCCTGCCTTACTGGCCGCTCTTGGGCCGCCACATCGACCGGCGCGAGCACGCGGCCAGCGCCCAGGTGGGCTTTCGCTTCAATTCCTTCATCGCGCTGGCCCTGGCCGAACGCATCGCCGGACCGCAGGGGCTGCTGATGATCTCGGTGCTGATCGGCTTTTGCGTGCCGACCTTCAACATCGGTGCGGTCTGGCCCATGGCCCGGCACGGCAACACCCACTTCCTGCGCGAGCTGGTGCGCAACCCACTGATCATTGCAACCGCCTCGGGACTGATCGCCAACCTGCTGGGCTTTCGCATGCCCACCTGGCTCGAACCGACGGTGCAGCGCATCGGGGGGGCCTCGCTGGCGCTGGGCCTGCTGGCCGCCGGCGCCGGCATGCAGCTGGGCTCCTTGCGGCACGGCAAGCTGCTGGGGGCGAGCGTGCTGCTGTGCAAGCACCTCGCGCTGCCCCTGATGGCCTGGGTCTGGTGCCGCGTCTGGCAGCTCGATGCCACGCAGACCACGGTGCTGCTGGCGTTTTCGGCCTTGCCCACGGCCTCGACCTGCTATGTGCTGGCCTCGCGCATGGGCTACAACGGCCCCTATGTCGCGGCGCTGGTCACCCTGTCGACCCTCGCGGGCATGCTCAGCCTGCCGTTTGCCCTGGGCGTGCTGCGCTGAGGCCTGCGCGGGCCAGCGACCAGGCCACCTGCTCGCGCACCACCTCGTCGGGGTGCTCGGCGTGGGCCTGCAATGCCGCGCACAAGGCCTGGACCTGCGCGGCCGGTAGCTGGCCAGACGCCAGCGCATTGCCGGCGGCCAAGGCCAGATTGCGCAACCAGCGGGCATGGCCGATGCGGCGGATGGCGCTGCCTTCGGTGCGTTGCAAAAAGACCGCTTCGTCCCAGGCCAGCAGCTCGGCGATCGTTTGGCCCGTGAGCGCCTGGCGCGGCTGCCAGTCGGGCAAGGGGTGGACCTGGGCGAATTTGTTCCAGGGGCAGACCAGCTGGCAGTCGTCGCAGCCATAGATGCGGTTGCCGATCAGGGGGCGCAGCGCATGCGGGATCGCGCCGTCGTGCTCGATGGTCAGGTAGGAGATGCAGCGGCGGGCGTCGAGCCGGTACGGCGCCACGATCGCCTGCGTCGGGCAAATCTGCAGGCAGGCGCTGCACTGGCCGCAATGCGCCCCCACCGGTTCGGTGGCGGGCAGCGCGAAATCTACAAACAGTTCGCCCAGAAAGAACATCGAACCCGCCTCGCGCGAGAGCACCAGGGTGTGCTTGCCGCGCCAGCCCAGACCGCTGCGGGTGGCCAGCTCGGCTTCGAGCACCGGCGCGGAGTCGGTGAAGACCCGGTGACCGAAAGGCCCGACTTCGGCGGCGATGCGCTCGGCCAGCTTTTGCAGCCGGCTGCGCAGCACCTTGTGGTAATCGCGGCCACGGGCATAGAGGGACACCACCGCTTCGCCCGGTCGTTCCAGACGGGCCAGTTCATGGCCAGGCCAGTCGGCCGGGCTGCCTTGCGGCAGGTAGTCCATGCGCGCGGTGATCACGCTGACCGTGCCGGGCAGCAGCTCGGCCGGCCGGGCCCGTTTGAGGCCGTGGCTGGCCATGTAGTCCATGCGGCCGTGAAAGCCGGCGGCCAGCCAGGCCTGCAAACCCGGCTCGGCCGTGTGCAAATCGATGCCGCTCACGCCTATTTGCGACAATCCAAGACCATGCGCCCAGTCCCGGATGCGGGACCAGAGGGCCGAAGGATCGATTTGCTGATGGTTGAGCGACACGCACCGATTGTAGAAAGCACGCCACTGCGGCTGGTCTGGCCCGATGAGCAGGCCACACAGGCCTGGGCCGCCGCACTGGCTGCGCATCTGGCGAGCTGGCCCGGGGCCAGCGACGCCTGCATTGCGCTGCGCGGCGATCTGGGGGCGGGCAAGACCACTTTCGTGCGTCACCTGCTGCGCGCTTGCGCTGTGCAGGGCCGCATCAAAAGCCCCACCTACGCCGTGGTCGAGCCGCACCAGGGCCGCCTCGGCGGGCAGCCCTGGCCGATCTGGCATTTCGACTTCTACCGCTTCAACGACCCGCGCGAGTGGGAGGACGCGGGTTTTCGCGACATCTTCGCCGGCCCTGGCCTGAAACTCATGGAGTGGCCCGACAAGGTGGCGGGGCACTTGCCGCCACCGGACTGGGAGATGGCGATCGAGGCCCTGGACGAGTCGGCGCGGGAGGTGCAACTGCGCCCGGGCACGGCGCGCGGCCTGCGCTGGCTGGAGGCCCTGCGTGCGGCCTGAACGACGTCGCTTGCTGCAATGGGGCGGCCTGGTCCTGTCGCTGGGCCTGCATGAGCTGGTGCGCGGCGCCGCGCTGCTGGCGGTGCGCGTCTGGCCGGCGGCCGACTACACCCGCGTCACGCTGGAGTCGGACGTGCCCCTCAAGGCGCGCCAAACCTTCGTGCCCTCGCCGCCGCGGCTGGCGGTCGACATCGAGGGGCTGGACCTCAACCCCGCGCTGCGCGAGCTGGTGGGCAAGGTGCGCGCCGACGACCCCAACATCGCGGGCGTGCGCGTGGGCCAGTTCAGCCCCGGCGTGGTGCGGCTGGTGTTCGACCTCAAGCAAGCGATTTCACCGCAGGTCTTCGCGCTGCCCCCGGTGGCCAGCTACCAGCACCGGCTGGTGTTTGACCTCTACCCCAGCACGCCGCCCGACCCGATGGAGCAGCTGATCCAGGAGCGCCTGGGCATGCCCTCGGCACCGTCGGGCACGACAGCGCCCCTATCGGCGCCCTCCCCGGGCCCCGCCACCTCGCCGCTGGGCGACCCGCTGGGCGATTTGATCGCGCGTCGCGCCCAGGGCGGCACGGGAGCGGCCACCCTGCCGCCTGCGCCAGCGTCCGCCCCCACCCCCTCGACCCGGCGCCAGGACGTGCAGCCGCCCGGCGGCCCGGTGCTGGACACGCCCGATCACCCGCCCCGCGCACAGCCCGGCACCGACCGCCTGATCGTGGTGGCCCTGGACCCCGGGCACGGCGGCGAAGACCCCGGCGCCATCGGCCCGGCGGGCACGCGGGAAAAGGACGTGGTGCTGCGCATCGCCCACAAGCTGCGTGACCGCATCAACGCCAGCAGCGTGGGCAACAGCCCGATGCGGGCCTTCCTGACCCGCGATGGTGATTTTTTCGTGCCCCTGCACGTGCGCGTGCAAAAGGCCCGGCGGGTGCAGGCCGACCTGTTCGTGAGCATCCATGCCGACGCCTTTTTCACGCCCGACGCGCGTGGCGCCAGCGTGTTCGCCCTCAGCCAGGGCGCCGCCTCGAGCAGCGCGGCGCGCTGGATCGCGCAAAAGGAAAACAAGGCCGATCTGATCGGCGGCATCAACCTGGGCAGCCAGGACGCGCAAGTGCAGCAGGCCCTGCTGGACATGAGCACCACGGCGCAAATCAAGGACAGCCTGCAGCTCGGTCAGTCCCTGTTGCGGCAGATCGGCAGCGTCGGGCGGCTGCACAAACCCCGCGTCGAGCAGGCCGGCTTTGCCGTGCTCAAGGCGCCCGACATACCGAGCGTGCTGGTGGAGACCGCCTTCATCAGCAACCCCGAGGAAGAGGAAAAACTGCGCAGCGAGCCTTACCAGGACCAATTGGTCGATGCCCTGCTGCGGGGCATCGTGCAGTACTTCTCGCGCAACCCGCCGCTGGCGCGCAGCCGCAGCACCTGAGCGCCGCTCAGATGGCCGAGCGGCGCGCCCGCCAGGCCCCGAACACGGCGATCAGCCCCGGCACGATGATCAAGGCCCAGATGATCTTGGACAGGTGGGTCTGCACAAAGGGCAGGTTGCCAAACAGATAGCCCGCCAGCAGCAGGCCCACCACCCAGATCAGGGCGCCGATGATGTTGTAGGCGGTGAACTTGCTGCGCGTCATCTCGGCCACCCCGGCCACAAAGGGCACAAATGTGCGCACAAAGGGCATGAAGCGCGCCAGGATGATGGTGATGCCGCCGTATTTTTCGTAGAAGGCATGCGCCTGGTCAAAGGCCTGGCGGTTGAAGAAACGGGAGTTTTCCCAGCCAAAGACTTTGGGGCCAAAGTAGCGGCCGATCGTGTAGTTGACCTGGTCACCCACGATGGCGGCGATCAGCAAGAGCAGCATGGCCAGCGGCAGGCTCATCAGGCCGGCCCCGCACATCGCGCCCACGATGAAGAGCAGGGAATCGCCCGGCAAAAAGGGCATGATCACCAGCCCGGTCTCGACGAACACGATCAGGAACAGCAAGGCGTACACCCAGGCCCCGTGCTCGGCGACAAAGGCCTCCAGATAACGGTCCACGTGGAGGATGAAATCGACGAGTTGCATGAGGATGTCCATGCGCCGATTATCCCCGTGCCCAAGGCCTAAAATGCCCTTGTGATTGCCTCGACCCCCGCCCCCCGCCGCCCAATCCGCGAACTCCCCGATGAACTGGTCAGCCAGATCGCCGCCGGCGAAGTGGTGGAGCGTCCGGCTTCGGTGGTGCGCGAACTGGTGGACAACGCGCTGGACGCCGGCGCGCAGAACATCACCCTGCGCCTGCTCGGCGGGGGCACCCGCCTGATCGCGGTGGAAGACGATGGCGGCGGCATCGCCCCCGAAGAACTGGCCACCGCCCTCAAGCGCCACGCCACCAGCAAGATCGGCAGCCTCGACGAACTCGAATCGGTCATGACCATGGGCTTTCGGGGAGAGGCGCTGGCGGCCATCAACTCGGTGTCTGAACTGACCCTGCTCTCGCGCACGGAGGGACAGGCCAGCGCCTTTGCGCTGGACGGCCGCACCGGCGAGGTGCGCCCCGCCCCGCGCGCCGTGGGCACCAGCGTCGAAGTCAAGGAACTGTTCTTCTCGACCCCGGCCCGCCGCAAATTCCTCAAGAGCGAGGCCACCGAGCTGGCGCACTGCATCGAGGCGGTGCGCCGCCACGCCCTGGCCCGCCCCGACGTGGGCTTTGCCATCTGGCACGAGGGCAAGCTGCTCGAACAGTGGCGCGTGCATCCCGGCCCGGCCGGCCTGGCGCAGCGCCTGGCCGACGTGCTGGGGCCCGAGTTTGTGGCCCAGTCGGTGGCGGTGGACCTGCAGATGGGCCCGATGCGCGTCCTGGGCCGCGCAGGCACGCCCGATGCGGCGCGCTCGCGCCCGGACCACCAGTTCGCCTATGTCAACGGCCGCTTTGTGCGTGACAAGGTGGTCATGCACGGCGCGCGCAGCGCCTACGAGGACGTGCTGCACGGCCAGAAACAACCGGCCTATGCGCTGTTCATCCAGATCGATCCGACACGGGTCGATGTGAACGTCCACCCCACCAAGATCGAGGTGCGCTTTCGCGACAGCCGCGAGGTGCACCAGGCCGTGCGCCACGCCATCGAGCAGGCGCTGGCCACGCCGCGCTCGCAGGCCTTGGGCGACACCCCCGAGGCCGAACTCAAACTGCAGGTCAGCCCGGCGCCCCAGGCCTTGCCCGAGTCGGCCCGCTGGCGGCAGGGCAGCATCGGGCTGGAACAGCGCCCGCGTGTGGATGCCGGGCGTGCCATGGCCGATCTGCAGGCCTTGTGGACGCCATCGGCCAGGCCTGCTGTGGCCGAGGAAAAAACGCCTGCAACGATCGCGGTCGGAGACCGCTCCTACCGGGGCGCCGACCCCGGTCTGGGGATTGTAGGAGCGGTCTCCGACCGCGATCCCGCCACAGCTTCGGCTCCTACCGCCCCCTCCCCCTGGCCCCTGGGCCGCGCCATCGCCCAGCTGCACGGGGTGTACATCCTGGCCGAAAACGCGCAGGGGCTGGTGGTGGTCGACATGCACGCCGCCCACGAGCGCATCCTCTATGAAAAACTCAAGCAGCAGCTCGGCCCCGATGCCGGCGGCATCGCCAGCCAGCCGCTGCTGATCCCGGCCACCTTCGCGGCCACCGCCACCGAAGTGGCGACAGCAGAAAGCTGCAGCCAGGCGCTGGGACAGCTGGGCCTGGAAATCTCGCCACTGTCGGCCAAAACCCTGGCGGTGCGTGCCGTACCGACCAGCCTGGCGCAGGGCGATGCGGTCGAGCTGGCGCGCAGCGTGCTGGCCGAACTCGCCCAGCACGAAGCCAGCACCGTGGTGCAGCGGGCGCAAAACGAGATCCTCGCCACCATGGCCTGCCACGGCGCGGTGCGCGCCAACCGCCAGCTCACGCTCACCGAGATGAACGCCCTGCTGCGGCAGATGGAAGACA
>JACCDH011590067.1_pt1 | contig 12643 bp, 10 predicted proteins | sample 7442481 | NCBI WGS metagenome assembly JACCDH01 (sample SAMN15323433, study PRJNA562643) | freshwater metagenome | isolation source: river surface water | place: USA:Blue River Watershed | collected 2017-08-15
ATACAGCCACAGTACTAATAAAAACAATGCGTTTCGGAGGATTCTCTTCTAGAGACCTTAATAAGTTTTGGGTTCCTTTAACATTAACATCCCAAAAAGATCGGATGTCGGATTGACTTCTGGGGAAAATGTGTGCCTTACCTGCAATGTGAATAACATAATCTATATTGTACTTTCTCAATGAGAACTCAGTTTCAATATTTACATTAATGTCTGAATCTTTTTTACCTAGGGCATAAATCTCATGTCCAATTTTCTTGAATTCATTAACTACATACCTACCTAAAAATCCTGATGCCCCAGTTAGCAAAATTTTCACTGTATGAATTGTTTAATTCTACTTATTAATTTTAGTGGAAAAAAATAAAAAGGCATTTTTATATTATTTAATTTCCAAGCTTTATATATTTCAAAGTTCCCTCTAATTATATTATTTATACTTTTATTAGTGGCTCCACCTAATCTCATTTTGACAATTGTTTCAGGAAAATACTTAGACTTAAAATTATGATTCTTAAAAAGACGCAACATAAATTCAAAATCTGCTGCGAGTTTAAAATTCAAATTAAATAACCCAGCTTTATCATATACATGCCTACGTACAAACAAAGTAGGATGAGGAGGAACATTACCTAATTCAAAATAATTTGAGAAAAATTGTTTTGATCGCCATATCCTGACTGTAATATTGACATCATTTTTTGAAACATACTCTAAATCCCCGAACAGTATATCCAAATCTGGATCTCTTTCAAACTCTTCAACTACATTTTGTATTGTATTTTTATCAAAATAAAAATCATCAGAATTTAAAATTCCAATAACTTGACCGATCGAGTTTTCGATCCCTTTATTCATTGCATCATAGATACCCTGATCTTTTTCTGAAATAAACTTTATATTTGAATTTAAATTTTCTTTAATTAGAGCTACTGTGCCATCCGTTGAACATCCATCAACAATTACATGTTCTATATTTCTATAACTTTGAGAATTAATACTATTAATATTACTAATAATATCAATTTGATTATTGTAAACTGGAGTAATTATAGAAACCTTCACTTGGGAAAAAGATCAAAGTTATTAAAAAATGATTTTAGCTTCTTGTCAAAGATAAAACTTGAAAAATTTTGTTCGAAAAACACTTTCCCATTATTAGCCACTTGCGTATAAAGTCCAATATTTTCAAAAACCAGATTTATCCGATATGCAAGATTGACTGGAGTTATTTCATTTAAAAGTATTCCTGTCTCATTATCAATTATCATATCTGGAATTGCTCTATAATCAGATGCAATTACAAGCATATTGTTACTTAATGCCTCTAATATTGAAAGAGGCTGAGCCTCCACAGGATATTTTGTTGGCAAAATGAATACGTGAGAATCTTTTAAGATTTTTTGTTTTTCTTCCCCAAATACAACTCCACCATATTTAACATATTGAGATAATTTTTTTTTCTCAATTAATGCCCTGAATTCATTTTCTAATTCAGATTCGTTTTTTGAATCCTCCGAAATAAATTTTCCAAAAAAATGACATTCAAAATCTGTTGCCCTATATGTTGATATAAGAATTTCAACGGCCTGAAGTAAAATCAAATATCCTTTTGATGGAATCATATTTGATAAAAATACTAGTTTTATGAGTTGGGATTTTTTAATAAATCCTCCTTCACTCCCTTCCATACTATTGGTAATAGAGTTTGGAATGATAACAATTTTATCTTCAGGAATTAGTAACTTTTTGAAATTGGTTAATAATCTAGAGCTTAAAAAAATGTGAAAATGAACTTTAGAAAAGGTTTGTTTATATGTCGATTTAACAAAAAAATTGGCGGTTGACAAAAAATCATCATAATCACCACAATGATAGTGTAAAACTATTTTATTGTTTAGGAAATTAGCATAATGAATAATTATAAAATTTCTTAAATAACCTAAATTTGACCTTGCTGGAGATAAATAAATAATTAGATTTTTACTAGAACACTTTTTGAAAAAGTTATAATAAAAAAAAATATAATTGACCCATTTAGACTCTTCAATTTGATTAAATGCAATTTTTAGTGGTTTTGCCCCCCAAACAATAAGTTTTTCAAAAATATATTGTGTAATCAAAGACTGACCTGTGATTACAGGAGGGAATTGACCAATAACTACAATTTTACTTGTCATAAATTAGGCCATTAATTGATTCTGCCCATAATTCAGGTTTAATTGATTTACTTAGTTCAAATGATCTGACTTTGAATAAATTAATTTTTTCTTCAGAAAGATTTATTGCTTTAAATAAACAATCATACAAGGCGGAAATAGAGTTAGATTTAAATACAAATCCATTGTAGTTGTTGATCACAAAAGACCATCTTGCCCCAACACAATCAGAACATAAAATTGGAAGGCCAGCAGCTGCCATTTCATGAATCACAACACCCCACGGCTCGTACGTACTAGGAAGAATAAAAAAATCAACTGTTGGTAGCAATTCAAGTAGTTTTTTTTGCTCCATAAATTTGAAGTATTCTACTCGAACTTCGTCTTCCACATCAATACATAAAGATCCATTGCCAACCATAATTAGTTTTAAACTATCCGAACTGAATCTTTTAATTGTATTTAACAAAATTCGTATCCCTTTTTCTTCTTCCAATCTACCGACAAATAATATTACCTTTTGGTCACTTACTTTTTTCTCTGGATTTTTTAAGTAATTTGAATTAAATAACTCTGTATTGGCAGTATAGGCCCCAAATAGAATTTGTTTTTTTTTAAACCCTAAAAACCTTAAAAATTCATATTGAGGAAGACCTGTAGCAAACATAAAATCAAAGTATCTTCTATATAGAAAATACGATAAAAGCTTTTTAATGCATTGCCGAATACTTGGGATTAACTGTTCATCTGTTTGCCCCACAATTAAAATATTGTGCATTTTTTTTGCAAACATCGCTAATTTTAAATACTTCTTTTCTCTTCGATTACACACATAAATTAAAGAATAGCTACTCTTTAAATAGAACTCAAGAAGTTGCGAATACGTAAAATTAAATTCAGAATAATAATTAATTCTTTTATTTTTAGGTGGGCAGTATGGAGTTAATTTTTTGTTATCCCCCCAGCTAATTACATCAATAATTAATTCCGAATTTAATTCTAATAAGGCCTCCATTGCAATCACATTGTAAGGCATTACTTCACAATAAAGATACAATATCCTATACATTGTTTTTATTATACTTTAAAAGTAAAAATGGCAAATACAAATAAAATAAATGCATCAAAAATTGAGAAAAATACCCTCTAGTGTAGAGTTGAAACAATGCAAGCACGACAACTAATTTAGAGACAAAATAAACTGAATCTGAAGTTGTTCTAGTTTCCATTTTCTTAACTATGAAACCTAAAATGATACTGAATAAAAACAACCCCAAAAAAGAAAATCCGTAAAAACTCATTCCTAAAAATGAAACTGCCTGACCGTATTCACGCGGTACATTTAAAGCTTTATCAATTGCTAACATCTGAGGTGCTGGATATGGCTTTAATCCGTCTTTAAAAAAAGAGGCTGGCATTATTGTTATAAATGGATATAGAAAAATAGTTTCTCCCAAATCAACATTTTGCTTACCATCTATAATTGAATTCTCAATCGCGAAGTCAACAATTGAGCCTTGTGCATTATAATAAATATTATCATAATCAAATTCTAAAGGATTGAAATTAATTTGTTCATATTTCCCTGTATAAAATGGAACTCTATTTTCAGAAAAAAACATAAAAGCAACAAACAAAAAAGAGGAACATATGGCTAAGGTTGAAACCCGAACTTTCCTAAACTTAATTAGATACAAAATTATTCCAAATCCAAAAAGGATAAATCTATATCGAAACCCAAGAATTAAAAATATAATTAATGATATAAGCACCGAAAAGACTTTGAAAAAGGCACTTTTATCCAATAAAATCAATAAAATATTTATCGTAATTAATGAGTCGGCCAACATTGAAAACCAATAACTCGCTCCTTGAAATCCCAAAGTTGACCCAATTTCTACCCCGACTAAAATTTGATATAGTGATATTTCTCCAAAGAAAGAATTAATAACAAATAGAATCAACAATGAAATACATAAAACTCTTAAATGGCCTACATTAAATTTACCTAAATGGAGACTTGTCTTATTTATTGAAGTTAAATAATACGAAATTGAAAATAAAATCAAATGTATATTAAGAAGTATTAAACCAGTTATATATCCCCGCTCACCTATATATGATTCAAAAGCAAAATAATCATCCTTGAAAATATTAATCGTCGGAGCATAAATGAGGTAAAAAAATTGGACAAAAGAGAAGAAAAACAAAAAAATATAATTTTGAACACCTTTTATAAAAGACCATGCAAAATTTAATCCTACAATTAAATATGTCAAAAACAAAAAAAGGTAAATCATTTATAAATTTTCTTGGATACTTTTCTTAAAATTTTCATATGTAAACTGACTTACTTTTTCAATACCATTTTTTGACATTCTTGATAAATTCACTCTATCAGATAAAACTTTCTCGAGTGCATCAACTAAGTCATCTTCACAAATTTTATTCAAAATAAATCCACATTCACTATTATCGAAAATGTCAGAAGCTCCCGTGTTATTTGTTGTAATAACTGGAGTCCCCAAAGTTAGTGCCTCAAGTAAAACATGACCAAACCCTTCACTGTATGAGGGTAATACTAGGACATCCGAATTTGCCAATAAAGCCCCTTTTTCTTTTTCGGAAATATCTTTCCTGAATTCAAAATTCAAAACCTGACTATAATGATCAATCAATTCATAATCAATAATTCCACGACCAACTACAACTAAGCTAAAATGTTCTTGAGGAAATCTCATCAAAGCTTTAAATAAAAGTTCAAGACCCTTTCGTTGACAAGGTTGTCCAACGAAAATAATTTTTAACTTTTTCTCAAAAAACGATTTACTAATATGCAAATTATGACTTGTATTGATTCCATATGGACAAACTATAATTTTTGACTCTTCAATACCATTTTCTATAAGTGTATTTTTTGTATAAGTACTAGCTGTAAAAATCTTATCCGCAAATTTTGATTCTTGATCTAGCTCATCTAAATAATCGGCACCATACAAATATTCATTTTCCAATAAAATAGAATTCTTAAACGTTGTTTCTGAGAGTACGGCGTCTAATTGTCTTTTTACCGAATAAGGATGTGGATGGAGTTGAAACAAATATTTTTTACCCGTAAAATTGACCCTTCTAGCTTCACTAAATGCATGAAAACCATAGTAACTATAACAAAAAAGATTTGAATTGGATACCAATGCATTTTTTAATGCTACTAATGATAATACTTTGTCTAGCTGACGAAAGTCAATTAAATTTAAACGATTCAACAAAAAGAGATAATAATTAGATTTTACCAAAGAAGAATCTATTGAGGAATTATTTCTTCTTTTTATAATTCCCCTCAATGAATTGGGTACATAAAGATCGGTAATAAGACTTTGCAACAGACTGACTTCGTTCAAAGCCTCTGAAAGTAAATACTTGTCCCTTGAGCCATTATGACAAACAACATATTTTAACATGTTCTCATAATATGTTTATAGAAAGTTTCTTCATTATGATAACTACACCATTCACGAGAAAAATCTTTTGCTCGTGAATTATATTTATCATAATCTAACAATACTTCATCAATAGCTAATTTCGAAAATTGGAAATCATCCAAATCTATGGATATCCCGGATGCATCTGTAGATTCCAATATATGGCTCATCCAAGTATTTTTACCAACAATAACAATTTTCCCCATTCCTAGAGCTTCCGCAAAAAACCCAGATGTTTGCTTTTCATATGCTGCACTCTTATAAGGAAGTAAAATCACCTCAGAATTATTTATTTCAGTTATTAGAACCTCTTGATTTAGAAACTTTGGCAACAAAACAATTTTTTCTTGATTTATCGCTTCTAAAATTAGGTTAAAGTCTTTATGGTACTCTATTTCTAATTCATTAATATCAGCTTGAATCTTTAACTTAAAATTACTTGTATTGAAAAATCTAATCAGTTTGTCGAATGATTTTCCTGGTAACAACCTACCTGGAATATAAAAAATTGGTACAGATTTAGATTCTTGATTGAAAAAATAATCACTATTGGGTACGTGCGGAATAGGAACAAGGTTAATATCTTTATCAAAATACTTTTTTGCCTCAATTTTTAATAACTCACTGTCGGTAACCCATAAAAACCTATTTGATTTTATTTTGAAAATTACCCTATAAAAAAGATTAAACTTTAAAAGATTGGCAAATTTTGAACTTATCGAATACCGATAAAAAAAAAATATTTTTTTATCTCCTCTTAAAAAGACGGAAGCAAATAAAACGGGAAAAAATAATGGGATGTCAAAATTTGGAAAAAATATTACTCCAGAACTTTCTCTACGAAAATGAGAAAAAATCAAATAAGTAAGTGAAATTTGATTTTGAATTAATCCGACTAATTTATTTAAAAAACCTTTCCCATTATTAGATTTTATAACCGGGAAAATAAAATTAGCGACATCCGCTTCACTCAACATCCTCTGGGAACAATAAATCTCCACTCCATAATTTTGATTCTTAAATGCACGATAAACACTTAAATCATAATTATAAAAATGACCTAAATTTTTTGATTTTAGGTCAGGGTCAATAATGACTAAGTTCTTTAAATTTTTAATAGCATTTATTTTCATAGAACCAGTCAATTACCTCTTTTATTCCTACTTCAATGGGTATTAACGTTTCTTCAAATTTTGGATTCATCAGCTGCATTTTTGCAATAGATAGACATTTAGATTTTGCTCCAACATACTTATCAAGATCAAACTTGATTTTTTCAAAATTATAATTTACCTCTTTACAAATTACTTCAGCAAACCTTCTAATCTCGAACTCTGAACCATATCCTATATTTATGATTTCGTTTTTTACATTACTTTCTGAAATCGAAATCATACTATCAACAAAATTCCTAACATGAATAATTTCCCTTTTTTGAGTACCATCTCCCCACAAAACAACATCTTCTCCATATTCCTTACCTCTAATTATCTTTCGAATTAAATCAAAAATAAAGTGCATTTGTCTCCCATCATTGTGATAATTAGGACCGTAAAGGGTAGAAGGAACAAAGCAAAGCCAATCCATATCGAATTGACGACTCAATGCAGCCGCACCTTGATATAACATCCTTTTTGTCATAGCATAGGTATACAAACTATCAATAGGCTCCCCTTTCATATAATTAGATTCAACTAATTCATTCTCAGGCGAATAAGAACAACTTGTTCCCATGAATACAAATTTTGCGGATTTTTGATAAGTAAACCACCAGTCTATTGTATTTGTATTTATTTTTTGGTTATTTATCCATTGTTCACCAGGGTGATAAATACAAAAATCACCTGCTTGAGTCCAAGCCGCCAAGTGAAAAATTATATCATATTTAACTGCATTATACTGCATCAAAGAATCCTCATTCAAAAGGTTGCACTCCTTTGATGAAGGCGCAGTAATTTGATAATTTAATTTCTCCAATTCCTTAATTAGGAACCCTCCTAAAAATCCATTTCCTCCAGTAATAAAAACCTTTTTCATATTATTCTTTTGGATTTACTGGAAAGTAAAACTCTATTCCTTTTTGAATTAATTCCTGGTTATTTGATAAAATTTCCTTTTTAAAATTCCATGCTAAAACATAATATATATCAGGAATTTCATTAACCTCATTTTCAATATATATAGGAATGTGCATTCCTGGAGAATAAAGATTTCGGCGCAATTCATTTTTTTCTAATAGGCATTCGATTAAATCTGTGCCTACATTAAAATAATTCAACATGGTATTTCCTTTAACAGGAGCCCCCATTCCAAATACTTTTTTCCCAGCCTTTTTTGCACTTTTCAAAAATTCAACATTTTCAATTTTCATGAGTTCAATTCTTCTTGCAAAATCAAAATATGCCTCAATTGTATTACAATTAGATTCTTTTTCTTCCAAAATCAACTTTTCCAGTCTTTCTGTTCTTTCGAATTTTCCAGGATGTCCCACAAAAGCAATCATTTGCCCCCCATGAATGGGCGCTAGGTATGCATCAAAAATTTCTAAATCATGCCTTTTTAACAAAACACTTAATGTCTCAAGCGTATAGTACAATAAATGTTCATGATAAATTTGATCAAATGCATTATTCTCCATAATGCTTTTCATGTACAAAAATTGCACAACAAAAACACCATCCTCATTTAAAGAAAACTTAATACCGGATGTAACTGAGTGTAGCTCTTCCAAATGGAAAAAAACCCCTGCTGCGTTAATTATATCAAACTTTCTATTTATTTCACGAGCAGTATCCAGATTATAATACTTATTCAAAGTTGGGATGCCTGCTTTATTGGAAATGTCAGCGGTTAGAATAGATGATTCTACACCCAGAACATCCCAACCAAGCTTCTTAAAATGCTTTAATTGCGTACCATCATTTGATCCTATATCTAAAACAGACTTATTCCTTTTTGTTGAGGCAAATCTTTTATCCACTTCATTCGCAATACCTTCAAAATGGCTTGATAACGATTTCGTTACTCCAGATAAATAAGTATGATTACCAAACATTATCTCTTTCTTAACTGTGTAATCTAACTGAGATGTAGAACAGTTATTGCAATAAAGCACGCGCAAAGGATAAAATGGTTCTTTACCAACTTCCTCTTTTTCCAAAAAATTATTACACCATGGTTGATTTCCTAAATCTATTACTAAAGTCAAATCTTGCGAATCACAAACTCTACATTCCATAACTATATATTTGAATATTTTGAATTATTTAAAATTGTGTACCCTTTCAAAAGTTCTTGTATACCTCGATCCAAACTCCACTCTGTCCTGAAACCTGTATCTAAAAGTCTTTTATTTGACACTATATAATCTCGTTTATCTGGATCTTCACCAATTGCTGCCTCCACAAAGTAAAAATTAGGCAAATGGTCTTTAATTTTTTCAGCCAGTTCCAATTTAGAAAGGTTTGCATCGTCAAGACCAACATTATATGCTTTCCCTTTCATTTTATCAAAATTTTCAATCGCAAAAATGAAAACATTGACAACATCTTGAATATGTATATAATTTCTTTTGAAGTGCCCTTCAAAAATTACTAATGCAGAATCTTTAACCGCACGATAGACAAAATCATTTACCAACAAATCCATTCGCATTCTCGGGGACATACCAAATACAGTTGCTAACCGAAACGTAATGCTATTTTCCCGTTTTAAAACAGCCTCTTCAGCTTTTACTTTTGTCACTCCATATAATGAAATTGGATTTAATGGACTCTCCTCTGTACAAAACTTTCCCTTCTCACCTATTCCATATCCTGAATTTGTAACAGGCATTATTATTTTTTGTTCTTTTGAAGCAAGTCGACAAATCATCTCAATTGCATCCTGGTTTATCGTTTGTGTACCAATTTGGTCTCTTTTACAAATAGGGGCTCCTACTAATGCTGCCAATGGGATTATTATATCCACATCCTTCATCAATGACGCTACCAGCTTTTCATCTCGCGTATCACCTCTTACTACAGTAAACCCTTCATAACTACATGCATCAGAAAGTGATGTTTGGCCAAACATAAAACTATCTAAAACAATAACTTCATGATTTTCTCTTAAAAGTCGAGGTACAAGAACTGAACCAATATACCCGGCACCGCCAGTTACTAAAATTTTCATTTTTATTAAATTTATGCGTGAATAATAGTTGAACCAAATGCATTCATTTGGAAATTAATTTCATGTAAATCAGACATTGCTGCTCTTAATTTTTCTTTCTTTTCCGGAGGCACAAAAAATAAGAGAAATCCGCCACCTCCAGCACCAAGTAGCTTCCCTCCAATTGCACCGTTTGACATAGCTCGCTGATATATGGTATCAATTGTTTCATTGGTAATTCCATTTGACAATTTTTTCTTGTCCTGCCAAGTTTCATCCAACAGCTTGCCAAACTCATTTAAAGACTGATTACTGGTCAGTATATTATTTGACTTTTCGACTAAACCATAAATTTTTTTCAAACTTTCATCAATAGAAGCAATGTTTCTTATTTTTTCCGCCTCAACATTATGAGCTCTGCGCGTGATGCCCGTGAAAAATAATACGAGAGACTCAGAAAGCTCCGACATCTTTGATTTTGATATAGATACTCTTTCAACATCAAAACTATCATCTTGGCGAAACTGAATTATATTAAATCCCCCAAATGCAGCAAAAATCTGATCTTGACACCCCACTGCCTCGTGTAGTATCTCTCTTTCAATACGTATCGCCTCTTTTGCTAAATTTTCTTGACTAATATGTCGTCCATTAAAAGCATTCAATGCTTTTATTAAACCAACTGAGAAAGCTGATGATGTTCCTAAACCTGAAAATGAAGGCAAATCAGAAGCCACATTCATTTCAACATCGCCATGTATATTATTTGCCTTTAATATTTCACGATATGGTGCGTGCTGAATTTCATCTATCGTATTTACACATTCCACCTTACTATATGATAATCTCGTATTATAAGAAAAAAGCTTAGAAGGGAAATTAAATACGGAGTGATAAATGTATTTATCTATTGCGGTCCCTATTACCGCACCTTTGTAATTTCTGTAAAATTCTGGCAAATCCGTTCCTCCTCCAAAAAAACTTACTCTCAATGGTGTTTTTGAAATTATCATAATTTATTATTTCCAAATCCAATAATGTTGTAAATATCTTAAATCGTTAAATATTCTATAATTTATTTGGCCCCTAAATTTGAATATTATTCTATGCTTTAATTCAAAATAAAATGAACTTATCAAAATCCAAAATGGATAAAAATACATCAAAAAACTATTAGGTGGATTGCCTACATCAATCTTAAATATTATTTCATTCAGCCTAATTAAATCCTTATTTATAATGTCAATCCGTTCATTAAATTTAAAATTACGATTAATAAATTCGCCTAATTTAACGGTATAATTAAAATCAGTTGAAACCTCTTTTGAAAAAGATCTTCGAAAAGAAATAGAGTTAAAATAGACTTCCTCAATATCATTTTGAGAATAATTTTCAAACAAATATTTTATTCCCCCCTGTGTATATTTAAATACATACCAAGCTCGAAGGTCTTCAATTTCTGCCGAATAGCTAGAAGTTGCTCTTTCCTCAGGATAATTTAAAAATACTCCTAATGATTTGTTAATGTACTTAACATTTAAGTGTTTTAGGACTCTATTCTTAAATTCGGTATCACCCGCCGCACGAAAAGTTTCATCATAATACCCAAATCTTTCATGAATATCTCTTCGATACATACCTCCAACCCACGAGATATAACAGGTGTCCAAATAAACAGATTCCTTAGTGGCATTTGACCTATCATAAATTAAAGAATCGTACAAATGCTCTCCTTTATGATTAATTTCATTTACAATACTATTTGCCATTACCCAGTCTATACTTTCATCATTCTCCAAATAATTTGAAAGTAATTCTAATGCATCTGGGTAGAGTGTCTCATCGACACCCAAAAAAACCAAATACTTACCTCTCGAAATTTTGACTCCGCTATTCCACGCTGATTGTATTGTTTCTCTCTGGGTTGATTTTACATATAATAAGTTTAACTTGTTTACATTACAAAATTCTTTGAAAACCTTATATTCATTGGTAGGTGACCCACTATCTACAAGTATAATTTCATAAGAATCAGATTCCTTGAAATAGGTCTGCCTGGATATTGAACTCAAAAATGCGTACAACTTACTTTCTGCATTATACATTGAAACGATAATACTAACCTTAGGCACACTTATTTGCCTAAAATCATCAACAATAAGCAAGTCCTTTATTTTGGGATTTTTAAGCTGTTCAAATTTTCTTATCAGATAATCATATACAAGGTTTTCAGAATCTGACGAATACATGTTTGAAAATACCTCCGCCTCTAAAGTATAATTGTTAATTTTTAAATCTTTTGAGATAATTTCAACTGGAATTTCGCAATTTTCATTAAATCTGTGACATCTAATCCCATAAACAAGGGATAATATAGTATTATCATTAGCTTTATTTCGATAGAAATGATATAAGGAATGCCAATAAGAATATCTAAAGAATTTATTATTATAACTTCCTAATTTTGATTCTTTAAATATTGATGCATTTTTCTTTAGATTAATGATAATATTTATTGAATCAATTATGTCATAAATTCTCGCACTTAATTCTAAATAATTAGACTTTTTTATATAATATTTAAGGAAATAGCCTAAGTTTTTTCTGGCGGATAAAAGGATATTATAAGTCCTTCTCGAAAACAAAAAAGAAAATGTTTTGGCTAAAAAATACTTAAAGTTAAAACTGGCAGATTCTAATTCTAGAGCCATTAAATCATTAGTATGATTTACATAATTTAGGTCATTATAAAATTCTGTATAAAGCCCCCCTGTTCGAGATTCCAGCTTAACTTCTAAATTATTAAGATATAATAATAAGTCTTTTCTATTCACATCAGCATTTTCTAAG
>JACCDH010134466.1_pt1 | contig 12640 bp, 10 predicted proteins | sample 7442481 | NCBI WGS metagenome assembly JACCDH01 (sample SAMN15323433, study PRJNA562643) | freshwater metagenome | isolation source: river surface water | place: USA:Blue River Watershed | collected 2017-08-15
CATCACTCACTACCTCGCGCGCGAGCCTGCACTCGATTGCGCGGGCAGCGCCAAGAGCGAAGGGCTGGGCATTGCCCTGCTGGCCTCGGTGAACAGCGACGACCCGACGGCCTTGGTGGGGCTGCCACTGATTCAGACTTGCCGCTTGCTGCGTGAAGCGGGCCTGGATCCCTTGGCATGACCCCCCAAGGCCGTCTCTACCTGGTCCCGGTTCCGCTGGATTTGGGCAGTGATGCGCAGGTGAGCCTGGATGAGGTCCTGCCCTTGAAGACCCTGCGCACCGCCGCGAGCCTGACCCACTGGATCGCTGAAAACGCCAAATCCACCCGCGCCTTTTTGAAGCGTGTGAACCTGCAGCTGCCACTCTCGCACCCCATCCAATCTCAATCCATCCAGGAGCTGCCCCGTCAAGCCCACAAGCAAGGGGACCACCTGCACGACCCGGATGTGGCCGCATTGCTGATGCCCGCCTTGCAAGGCCATGACATGGGTTTGGTGAGCGAGGCCGGCATGCCCGCAGTGGCCGATCCTGGCTCGTCGGTGGTGCGCGCTGCTCATCGTCTGGGCATTGAGGTCATCCCCCTGGTTGGACCCAGCTCACCCCTGTTGGCCCTGGCAGCGAGTGGCATGAATGGGCAATCGTTTGCCTTTTGGGGCTACTTGCCCATCGAGGCGGGCGAACGGATCAAAGCAATTCAACGTCTGGAGGTGCTGACCAAACAAGGGCAGGCACAGATGTTCATCGAGGTGCCTCACCGCAATGCAGCCCTCTTTCAGAGCCTGATCGAGACCTTGCAATCAGACACCCACTTGTGTCTGGCGAGCAACCTCACCCAAGCCAGTGAGCGCATCGTGTCCCGGAGCATCCAGGCATGGCGGCAATCGCCTGTCCCGGTGGACAAGCAACAAGCCGTGTTGTTTGTGATGGGGCGCTGGCCTGCCTGAGCTTGCTTACCTGGGGAGCTCGCTGGGCGTTCAGCCTCTCGGTGGTGTCGCCAGCTCACTCATACAAGGCCAGATCGAAGGCGCCATGTCAGTAGGGCAAGAGGCCGCGCTGTTGCATGGACTTGAACAAGCCCTCACCCACCGACATGCCAAATCGCTTGACCAGTCGTTCGGCCACGTTTTCGCTGCGGGTGTAATCAATGATCTCTTCTGCTTGCACCACGTCGCGTGCCACGCTGTCCAATGAGCCCAGCGCATCGGCCAAACCCAACTCGATGGCTTTGTCGCCCGTCCAGAACAGGCCACTGAACACCTCGGGACCACCTTTGATGCGATCACCCCGGCCGGCCTTGACCACCTCAATGAACTGGCGATGGATGTTGTCGAGCATTTGCTGGGCCAGCGCCTTCTGGTTTTTATCCAAAGGGGTGAAGGGGTCGAGCAAGCCTTTGTTTTCACCCGCAGTCAGCAAGCGGCGCTCCACGCCCAATTTGTCCATCAGCCCAGTGAATCCAAAGCCGTCCATGAGCACGCCGATGCTGCCCACCACGCTGGCCTTGTCAACGTAAATGCGATCTGCCCCCACAGCGATGTAGTAGGCCGCCGATGCGCAGGCCTCGCTGCACACGGCATAAATGGGCTTGTTGTGCTTGGCCTTGAGCCGCAGGATTTCGTCGTTGATGAGGCCGGCCTGAACCGGGCTGCCACCCGGTGAATTGATGTGCATGACCACGGCCTTGGCATCCTTGTCCTCAAAGGCCTCCTGCAAGGAATTCATCAACCAGCGCGCGTTGCTCGGGGACTCGTCCGAAATTTCGCCATGGATCTCGATGAGCGCGGTATGGGGCCGTGTGACTTCGGTTTTGCCCATGCCCGGTGGGTGGCTGGCGATCCACAACATCCAGATGAACAAGGCCGCCCACAGGGACCTGAAAAAAATCTTCCAGCGCCGACTCGCCCGCTGCTCCTTGTAGAAGGACAACGCCAACTGCTCCAGTGTGTTGCGCGCCCAGGCTTCGTCCAGGGGCGCAGCAGCTGCGGCAGGGGGCTCTGTGGCTGACTTGGCCGCTGGCGCAGCTGAGGTGGGCGGGGTGGAGGCAGCAGGCGGCAGCTCGGATTCGGGAGGCTGGGATTCTGTAGTCATGTCAAAACTCGATGGGCTTGAGGTTGTAAGCGGTGTGCCAAAACACCCATCCATCCCGCTCAGAGGTGTGGATGGGGATCAAGCCACCTTTGCACGGGCCGCCTTGGCAAGCACCTGTGCGTGGATCGTATACCGCGCCGTGGGTGGCACACATGAGCCACTGCCCGGTTTCGTCCCAAAAGCGATTGGGCTGGTAATCCATTTCCATGGCGATGTGGGCACAGCGATTGAGGTAGGCGTAAACCTGGCCTTGGAAGCGGATGGCAAATCCCCGACAGGTCTGTCCCGCATAGTTCACATCAAACGGCACGGCCAAGCCTCGGTCAGCCAAGTCTTCACGCCGACACAGGGCTTGGGCTTCAGCCATGTTGGATCAACCAGTCATGCAGTTCGCGCACGCTGTGTGCGACCGCGAGCGGTTGCCAGCGCTCAAAGGTGTCGTGGGCATGCGCCCCATAGCTCACGCCCACACTGCGGCAGCCCGCAAGATGGGCCATCTCCAGGTCATGGGTGGTGTCGCCAATCATCAGGGTGCGCGCAGGCGAGACGCCACAGGCACTCATCAACTCATGGAGCATCATGGGGTTGGGCTTGCCCGCCGTCTCATCGGCCGTGCGAGAGTCATCGAACAAGCCCTTGAGCTCCACATGCTGCAAGGCCTCATTGAGCCCCTGGCGTGACTTGCCGGTTGCCACGCTCAGCAACACGCCCCTGGCCTTCAACTCATGCAGCATCTCCAGCACACCATCAAAGAGGCTGATGTCGTGCATGTGCTGGGCATAGTGGTGACGATAGCGTTGACCCAATTCCTTGTAGCGTTCAGCAGGCACATCCGGAGCGGCATGGGCCAAGGCAGGCACCAAGGCCATGCCAATCACATAAGAAGCCTGCTGGGCATCGGGCACTGTGCCGCCGACATCGCGCACCGCTTCCTGGATGCATCGAACAATCAGGGCTGTGGAGTCAAACAGCGTGCCATCCCAATCGAACGCAATCAGATCAAATCGGCGGGGTGTCGGGTGATACATGGTGGATGAATTGTTGCAAATCCACTGGCAGAGGTGAAATCAGGGACATGGCCTGACCCGTGTGGGGGTGTTTGAGGCTGAGTTTCCAGGCATGAAGGAACATGCGCTTGAGGCCCTGGGGCTGCAAGACCTTGTTCAATGCAAAGTCGCCGTACTTGTCATCGCCCAGGATGGGGTGCCCCTGGCTGCACAAATGCACCCGGATCTGGTGGGTGCGCCCGGTTTTGATCACCACCTCCAGCAAGCTGTGAGGTCCCACCAGACGTGCCACCTTCACCAGGCTGATGGCCCTTTGACCCCTGGGATCGGACTCACTGACCACCTGCACCCGGCGCTCGGTTTCCCCGGACGGGGTTTGCGCCTGATATTTAAAAAGCGGGATGTCGATGACCTTCTTGTTGGAAGGCCACTGCCCCTTGACCATGGCCAGGTAGGTTTTCCCGGTTTCCCGCCCCCTGAACTGGTCCTGGATGTGGCGCAGAGCGCTTCGGCGCTTGGCCACCAGCAACACCCCGGAGGTTTCCCGGTCCAGCCGGTGGACCAGCTCCAGCACTGGCGCATCGGGTCTGGCGCTCCTGAGCCGCTCGATCACCCCATGGCTGATCCCGCTGCCACCGTGAACGGCCAACCCCGAGGGTTTATCCAGGGCAATGAGGTGGTCGTCCTCAAACAGGATGCGAAAGGCTTCGCTGCCAGCCGGGCCAAAGGGGGTCGTTGGGGCGGGCGCGGTTTTGGGGGCAGCCAGGCGCAGGGGGGGGACGCGCACGCGGTCGCCCGCTTGCACACGGGTGTCGGCGCTGGCGCGCCCTTTGTTGACCCGGACCTCACCCGTGCGGATGATGCGATAGACCCCGGTCTTGGGCAGCCCCTTGAGGTGCCGGATGAGGAAATTGTCCAGCCGCTGTCCGCTGGAATCCTCATCCACCTCCAGGATTTGGGCACTTGCGGCTTCTGAGGTCTGTGTGTCTATAATCGGCTTCACCAGCGTTGGCTTCCAAGTGCTTGATTTGATTTGGAGATTAGATCATGAGCCAGCCACGCTGAGAGGTCGATGCCTTGTTGGGTCATGCAAGTCCATGGTGGACGAAGACCCCAACGCAGAACCGATGAATGGACAACCGAAACGAATTCTGACCGGTAGCTCCCGTGAGCTGCCGGGTTTTTTTAGCCCCATGAGCCAAGCCTTTTTCATGACGCAACCTGGTCGACTCGCTCAACCACTTGTCACTCGCTCTCGGGCCACTTGCTGCCGTCCCTGATTCCCAGGGCTGCACCTCGCCTCGTTTCCTTGCGCTTCATCGTCTGGCATCGTTGACCCAATTGGGTCTGTTGTTGTTGTGTGAAGGAATTGCATCGTGAAACGGATGCTCATCAATGCGACCCAGGCGGAAGAGCGCCGCCTGGCCATCGTGGACGGACAGAAACTGCTCGACTATGAAATCGAAATCGAAGGCCGCGAACAGCGCAAAGGCAATATTTACAAAGCGGTCGTGACCCGCGTCGAACCCTCACTTGAGGCCTGTTTTGTGGACTACGGCGAAGAGCGGCACGGCTTTTTGCCCTTCAAGGAAATTTCCAAACAATACTTTTCCTCTGGCGTGTCCCCCAGCCAGGCGCGCATCCAGGACGTGATCAAGGAAGGCCAGGAACTCCTGGTCCAGGTCGAAAAAGAAGAGCGCGGCAACAAGGGCGCGGCCCTCACCACGTTCATTTCGCTGGCTGGCCGCTACGTGGTGCTCATGCCCAACAACCCCAGAGGCGGTGGCGTGAGCCGACGCATCGAAGGCGACGAGCGGGCAGAACTCAAAGAGGCCCTGGACCAGCTCGAATACCCCAACGGCATGTCCATCATTGCCCGCACGGCTGGCATTGGCCGCTCCGCCCCCGAGCTGCAATGGGACTTGAACTACCTGCTCAAACTCTGGAAGGCCGTTGACGAGGCCTCCCAGGCGGGCAAGGGCGCCTTCCTGATCTACCAGGAATCCAGCCTGGTGATTCGTGCCATCCGCGACTACTTCAATGCCGACATTGGCGATGTGCTCATCGACACCGATGACCTCTACGACCAGGCGCAGCAGTTCATGTCCCATGTCATGCCCGAGCATGCCAGCCGGGTCAAACGCTACCGCGATCACGCCCCCCTCTTTAGCCGCTTCCAGATCGAACACCAGATCGAATCGGCTTATGCGCGCACGGTCACCCTGCCCTCTGGCGGTGCCATCGTCATCGATCACACCGAAGCCCTGGTTTCTGTGGATGTCAACTCGGCGCGGTCCATCCGTGGGGGTGACATCGAGGAAACCGCCACCCGCACCAACCTCGAAGCCGCAGACGAAGTGGCTCGCCAGATGCGTTTGCGCGACTTGGGCGGTTTGATCGTCATTGACTTCATCGACATGGAAGAGGCACGCAATCGCCGCGAAGTGGAAAACCGCTTGCGCGATGCCTTGCGCCAGGATCGCGCCCGCGTCCAGTTTGGTTCCATCAGCAAGTTTGGCCTCATGGAAATGAGCCGCCAGCGTTTGCGTCCGGCCTTGTCGGAGGGGGCCTCCATCCCCTGCCCGCGTTGCGGTGGCTCAGGCCATGTGCGCGATACCGAGAGCTCGGCACTGCAAATCCTGCGCATCATTCAGGAAGAGTCCATGAAAGAAGGCACCGCCGCCGTGCACGCGCAAGTGCCGGTTGAAGTCGCCTCCTTCTTGCTCAACGAAAAGCGCTCTGAAATCGCCAAGATTGAAATCAAGCAGCGCATCCAGGTCATGCTCATCCCCAACAAAGGGCTGGAGACCCCCAACTACAAGCTCGAACGCCTCAAGCACGATGACCCCCGCTTGGACAACATCGATGCCAGCTACAAGCTGGCCGAGGACATCGAAGACCCCACCTCGGTGACCCGCCGCTCCCAGGAGCCCACCAACCGCCAAAGCCCGGTGATCAAAGGGGTCTTGCCCGATGCGCCCGCACCCGTGGTGGCGCCCAAGCCCGAGCCCGTCAAACCCACTGCAGCGACGCCCGCCCCTGCGGCTGACGCCGCACCCAGCTCGGGTGGCTTTTTCGGCTGGATCAAGAAATTGCTCGGTGGCTCTGCCCCCGCTCCAAGCCCAACCAAGACCAGCGCCAGCGAGCCGAGTACGGGCAGCAAGCCCGCACATGGCCGCCGCGAAGCCGGATCGCGCCAAGGCCAGCGTGGCGATGGCCGTCGAGGCGGTCGCCGCTCGGATCGCCAAGGTGATCGTGCCGAACGCCCAGAACGTGGCGAGCGCGGCGAGCGCACGGAACGAACCGAGCGCCCTGAACAACGCGCCGACCAACGCCCTGAAGGTGCCAGCGAAGGCCGTCGGGAACGGGGTGAACGCGCCGACCGCTCGGCTCAAGGCAACCGCGCTGGTGAGCCTCGCGAGCCCAGAGAAGGTCAAAGCCCCCGAGAAGGTGGCCGTGAAGGGGGTCGTGAGCGCCGTGAACGTCGTCCTCGCCAGAATCAGGCCGAGACGGCAACACCCGCCAACCTCGATCAGGTCACCGCCGAGGGCCAAGCCAGCACGGCGCTGGCTCAAGATGCCGCTCAGCTGGCCACCGTCGATGCACCCAACGCCGCACCCAGCTCGGAGCGCCGCCGCCGCGAGCGCCCTGGGCGCGAACGACGCGAGCGCACGCCCCGCGAGGAGCAAGCCTCAGGTCACGAGCAAACCAGCCAAGCGGTCAATGCCCAGGCAGCTGCTCCCGCAGTGGCTGCCCACGCTGCCCCAGCGCGCACCGGCATGCCCCGCATTGGCCACTTTGAGTTGCCGCTGGCGCAGTTGCAAGACATTGCCCAGTCTGCTGGCATGGAATGGGTCTTGTCCAATCCCGACCGCATTGCCGCTGTGCAAGCCGCGATTGCCGCTGAGCCCCGCCCCATCCACGTGCCGCGCGAGCGTCCTGCACCCGTGGTGCTGGACGAAGGCCCCTTGATCCTGGTCGAGACCAGGGCTGATCTGCGCCAGCAGAACTTCGGGTTTGAGGATTCCGCCCAAGCTTGATGCGCAGGGCTCAGGCGATGCCGCTCATCCGGCTCAGGATTGAGCGGCCGCTTTCCAGTGCCTCAAGGCCAAGGCCGTGTCGCTGCGCGACTCGGCCATGAGCGCCAATGAGGCATGCACCTTGCGCTTGAGTGCCCCTGGCTCCAAGCGTTTTTGTGCATCGTCCAGGGCTGAAACAGCTTTCCCCCACAACGCATGCTGCATGCACACGAGGCCGTAGAGCGCTTGCAATGGCGCGTGACGGGGTCGCTTGAGGTGGGCTTGCTCGGCTCGCTCCAGCCAAGCGGTATCTGGGGGCAACTGCTGCAAGGCCGATTGCAGGCTCAGCAACAGCTGGGCTTCGCCCTCTTCGTCCCAGTCGTTGGGGTGCTCCATCCAATGGGTCCAGGTGCGATTCAAACGCTCCATGATCCAGGCCGACTCGGCACGCAACTTCAGACCCAGCTCAGCCGCTGCCAGAGCCACTGAGGGCATGCGCTGTTCGCGGGCATCCAAAGACCGCCACATGCTGTCGAGCTGGCTGGCATCCTGACATTGGCGCAAGCTGGCCATGGCCAGGCTTTGCAACAACCTCGCACTGGCATCAGAGGAAAACCCACCATGCTTGGCCAATGCGCGCGCTGCCTTGAGTGCGTCAGCATGCTGACCCAAGGCCCGCAAGGCTTTGAGCTTGAGCCTGTGGGTCAACGAGCGGTGGCCTGCGCCCTTGGAGAGTTGGTTCAACAAGCCCATGGCCTGCACCGGGTCGCGCGCATCCAAGGCCCATCGCGCACGAATCAGGGTGGCGGCATCCTTCACTTCTGTGCGTTGCAAGGGTGCATGCTGATCGGCCATGCGTTGCCAAGCTTCAATCACCTGGTCTCGCCCGGCCAAATCCCTCAGCGACTGTTTGCACTCACCCTGCGTCCAGACATTGAGCCAACGCAAATGGGTCAGCCACTCGGTTTCGCTGGCGCTCAGATTAGAAAACAGCACCAGTTCGTCGAGCAAAGCCACGGAGCGCTGGGCAACAGCATCGGCACGCACAAATCGACCACCCAGGGCAAGGAAGAGGGCTTGCATGGCCAGTTGCTGGCTCGCGGCAAGCTTGCGCTCAAAGCGCCACTGCCTCACCCGGACAGGCAGGTGCGTGAGCGCGGCCACGCCTTGCCAAGACAGGTGGACCATCACCACCAGGGCCAAGACCAGCAGCACCGCCAAAGTCAGTGACACATCGGCGCGGTAGGGTGGCCAAAACAAGGTGACCATGCCGTTGTTGTTGCCCAGCCCCAGGGCAGCAAGCACCGCCAGGGCAAACAGCACAATGATCCACAACACCCAACGCATGTCAGCGCCCTGCCTGCAAATTGGCCAGGGCGGCCAGGCTGTCAGACAGCGTGGGCATGGCTTGGCCTTGGAGGGCTTGTTGCACCGTGTCGATCAAGGTGACCATGGTGCTGGCCTGTGTGGTTTTGAGGTGAACATGCTTTTGCATCAGCTGACGCATCTGGTTCAAGTCCCGCAAAGCTGCCTCGTGCTGACGCGCCACGATGGACAGGCGTGCCGAGAGCACATGCATGCGCAACTGCTGGCGCACCAGCTCGCGCTGATCGGGGGACAACAGCAAGACTTCACCTGCATCCACCTTGGAGATCTGCACCAGGGTGAGCAGCTCACGCCACATGTCTTTGAACAAATCGCTCCAAAGGCCTTTTTCCACCGCATCAGCCCAGGGCAGGCCGGAGGGTTTGGTGGATTTGGCCAAGCCATCGGGGGGCAAGGCATCGCCCAGCAAGGACACCTGATTGGTGGCTGCGAGCAATTGATCGAGTTGGGACAAGACCACAGGTAAATCCATGACCTTGGCTTGCTGGATGCGCTGAGCGTCCCGCTCCAGGCTCAAGGCAACTGGCACCAGGCGGGGCACATTGGCGCGTTTGATGCGCTGCTGGGCTGCGCTCAGGGCCACCAGCATGGGCTGAACCGAGCCGCTGAGCAAGGCTTGTTGCTGAGCTGCGCGCAACACGGCGTCGAGCTCCATGACCAAGTTGTCGTCCTTGGCCTTGGTGAGACTTTGCAGCAACTCGTCGACCTGGCTGCGCTGAGCCGACAACTCGTTGAGCCGGGTTTGAGCCAGGGCCAGCTTGACGCTGGCATCTTGCGCCAGGGACGATGCTTGCTTGGCCATGGCCAAGGCTTCTGCCGACTGTTGATTGGCCTGGGCACTTTGCTGAGCCAAGGCCTCCTGGATGTTGCTGAGCTTTTGCCACAAGGACACGATGGCCACGAGGGCCACCAAGCTCGCCAGGGCCAAGCCCCCCAGCACCCGCTTCAAGCCTGCATCGCCGCCAGCCGCTTGGGCTACAGGCGCAGCGCCTTGCGGCTCTGGCGACGCGCCAGCTTCAGGCGCAGGCGAGGGAGAGTCTTGAGCATTCATGCGAAGGATTCTATTGATTTCAATACAGACGCTTCGTCGGGTGGGCTGCTCACCACATGCCCCCAACCCCAATCCAGACAGGCCTGTGCAATGCGGGCATGGGTGACGACGGCACGCGCCTGCGTCAGCTGCGTCGCCTTTGCGTGGGGCAACAGCCCCCGCAGGTGCTCCACCGCCTGTGAGCTGGTGAACCACCAGACGGAGCCATCGGTCAGGGCGTGCAGCGCCTGCTCGCGCTGCGCCCCTGACCATGTCGGGGCGCGCCTTTCGTAGGCCGCCACCGAATGCACAGGCACATTCATGGCTTGCAATTGATCCGACAGCCAATCCCGCCCCTGCCCTTGCACCTCGGTGGCCCGGTGCTCGCGCCCCCGCACGCGCAAGACGGGCACGCCCGGCCGCAGCGTGGGCTGCACCAGTTGCCACAAGGCCTCGGAATCCCAGTTGGGGTCGCCCAGCTTGGGGTGGACCAGGCAAGCCGCAGGCACGCCCAAGTTCAACAAGGCCTTGGCCGTGCCAGGTCCAGTGCACCAGGCCTGAACCGAGGACCAGGCCTGACCCTGGGGTCGATGGCTGAAGAAATGCTGGGCTGCTGCGGCGCTCACCCACATCACCGCCTGCCATTGCGGCCAATCCTGCCAGGCCTGCTGCAGGCCTTGCACCGTGGCCGCATCGGTCACGGGCTCAATGGCAATCAAGGGCCAATGCACGCGGTGCCACTGGGGTGACAAGGACTGCGTCAAAGGCAGGTCCGCGTGAGGCTCGGCGCCGGTTGGACCAGACAAGGCCCGAGTGAGGATGAGTCGGCGCGAGGCGATCATGGGTGGGAACCCCAGGCTGAGGGGTCGCCCTCAGTGTGCGCCCTGGCGCTTGAGCTCGGCTGCCGCGTTCAAGCCCAGACGCTCAGCGGCATCCAGGTCGCGCACCTGACCCGACACGGTGCTGCGCAGCAGTCGGCCAGGCCGCTGCAAGTCGCCCCAGGCGGCACGCAGGCTCAGCTGATTGCCGTGCCAGTGCGCATGCGCTGCCAAAGGCATGGAGCAGCTGCCACCCAGCGCGCGACTCACCGAGCGTTCGGCTGCCACGGCCAGCCAGGTGGCTTCATCGGCCATGGGGGCCAAGGCTTGGGTCGCTGCCTGGTGATCGCTGCGCACCTCGATGCCCAGCGCCCCCTGACCGGCAGCGGGCAGCATGTCTTCGGTGGAAAAAATGTGGCGGATGCGCTCACCCAGACCCAGGCGCTTGAGGCCGGCCGCGGCCAGCACAATGCCGGCGTACTGGCCTTCGTCGAGCTTGCGCAGTCGCGTGTCCAGATTGCCCCGCAAGGGCTCGATCTTCAAATCTGGCCGCAAGGACTGAAGCAACACGGTGCGCCTGAGGCTGGACGTGCCCACCACCGCGCCCTGAGGCACCTCGTCGAGCGAGGCGTAATGACTGGACACCCAGGCGTCGCGCGGGTCTTCGCGCTCCATGACGCAGGCCAGGGCAAAGCCCTCGGGCATGTCCATGGGCACATCCTTGAGCGAATGCACGGCCAAGTCGGCTCGCCCCTCGGCCAAAGCCACCTCCAGCTCTTTGACGAACAAGCCCTTGCCGCCCACCTTGCTCAGGCTTCGGTCCAGGATTTGATCGCCTTGCGTGGTCATGCCCAGGATCTGGACCTCAAATCCGCGCGCTTGCAACAGGGACTGGACATGGTGGGCCTGCCACAAGGCCAGACGGCTTTCACGGGTGGCAATGACCAAACGGTTGGATGCAGAGGTCGACACAGCAAATCCCTTGGACAAACATCAGATGCCCCATTATCAGCCCAGCCCCATAAAATCGCGGCCATGACAAACCAACTCGACAAAAAATCCCAAGCCTGGTCTGCCCTCTTTTCCGAACCCATGAGCGAGTTGGTCAAGCGCTATACAGCCAGTGTGTTTTTCGACCAGCGCCTGTGGCGTGCCGACATCGCAGGCAGTCTTGCTCATGCCCAGATGCTGGCCACGCAAGGCATCATCAGCGCCGCCGACTGGGCTGACATCCAGCGGGGGCTGGGACAGATCACCCGCGACATCGAAAGCGGCCAGTTCGAATGGCAACTCGATCTAGAAGACGTTCACCTCAACATCGAGGCCCGATTGACCCAGCTCGTGGGCGACGCGGGCAAACGCCTGCACACGGGGCGCAGCCGCAACGACCAGGTGGCCACCGATGTGCGCTTGTGGCTGCGGGACGAAATCGACGCGATCAGTGCCCTGCTGGTGGACTTGCAGCGCGCCCTGGTCGACGTGGCCAACCGTCATGTGGACGTCATCCTGCCTGGCTTCACCCATTTACAAGTGGCTCAGCCTGTGAGCTTTGCCCACCACCTGCTGGCCTATGTCGAAATGTTTGCCCGCGACGCCGAACGCATGGCCGATGTGCGTCGCCGCACCAACCGCCTGCCCCTGGGCAGTGCCGCGCTGGCCGGCACCACTTACCCGCTCGACCGCGAACAGGTGGCCAAGCTGCTGGGCATGGTGGACGAGCAGGGGCAGCCCCAGCTGTGCATGAACAGCCTCGATGCGGTGAGCGATCGCGACTTCGCCATCGAATTCACGGCAGCGGCCTCCCTGGTCATGATCCACATCTCCCGCCTGTCAGAGGAATTGATCCTGTGGATGAGCCAGAACTTTGCCTTTGTGCGCATTGCCGACCGCTTCACCACGGGCTCGTCCATCATGCCGCAGAAGAAAAATCCCGATGTGCCCGAGCTCGCACGGGGCAAGACGGGGCGCGTGGTGGGTCACCTCATGGGCTTGCTCACCCTGATGAAAGGCCAGCCCCTGGCCTACAACAAGGACAACCAGGAAGACAAGGAACCCCTCTTTGACACGGTGGACACCCTCAAGGACACCTTGCGCATTTTTTGCGACATGGTGGGCGGGCAGCTCAACCCGGCCACGGGTCGCAAAGAAGGTGGCATCGAGGTCAATGCCCAAGCCATGGAGCAAGCCGCTCAGCGGGGCTATGCCACGGCCACCGACTTGGCCGACTACCTGGTGAAAAAAGGCTTGCCCTTTCGCGATGCCCACGAGATCGTCGCGCATGCGGTGCGCGC
>JACCDH010293055.1_pt1 | contig 12640 bp, 13 predicted proteins | sample 7442481 | NCBI WGS metagenome assembly JACCDH01 (sample SAMN15323433, study PRJNA562643) | freshwater metagenome | isolation source: river surface water | place: USA:Blue River Watershed | collected 2017-08-15
CGTCCGATTCCCCAGGCCTGGGGTCTCGAGTTGTTGCTGAAACCGACAACATGAAGTCATCGGTGTTATCCAAGATCCACTTCACAATGGAACCCTTACCAACGCCCGCTGGACCGGCTAGAACAATCAGGCTCATAGCTTTGCCTTTGCCTTCTCAATCAGGTTTGAGATTTGCTCCGGACCGCTCTTAGTCAATTCCCTCGACATCGAGGCGATCACGCGGTGCGAGGAGGCACCGAAGGTAGTTGAGAGATCCTCTAGTCGAGCGCCCTGTGCGCCGAATCCCGGGGCAAGAATTGGAATCCCGACGTCGGTTTCCAAGATGTTACCGATGCCAAAGTCGGTGAGATTTTGGGTGGCACCGATGACAACGCCCATCTCGCCCTTGCCGATTTCCTGGGCTGCGTCGATCACGTTGCGAGCAACGGTCCTGCCGCCAATCTGAGCCTTCTGCAGTTGGGCTGCCTCAGGGTTGCTGGTTGCAGCGAGGATAAACAGCCCGCCTTCAACATCCTGTGCGTAGTTCAAGGTCTCTCGAAGCGACTCGGGGCCAAGGTAACCACTGACGGTCAGGGCATCTGACCGCAGCGGAGAGTCGTCTCCAAACCAAGCAGAGGCATAGCCAAGCATGGTGGACCCAATGTCACCGCGTTTTGCATCTGCAATAACGATGAAACCGGCATCCCTAGCTTCTCGGATGATCTCCTCCAGAGTTTGGTATCCCAATGAGCCAAATCTCTCAAAGAATCCAACCTGTGGCTTGATGATTCCGAGCTTGCCTTGGGCGCTGTCGATGATCCGCAATCCAAACTCACGAGCACCTGCCGCAGTGTCGGGCAGCTCCCAATTGTCCAACTCGCTCTCCGAAGGATCGATACCGATGCAAATTGGAGAGAACTTGGACATTGCCTCACTCAGGCGAACTGAGAATTTAGCCAACGATCATTGCCTTTCGCTCACGTGCATATTCTTGCAGTGGCTTGACCTTGAATTTGCCCTCGCGAATAACCTCAAATGATCCAATTGCCGCGCTCAGCTGAGCTGCGGTGGTGAAGATTGGCTTATCGGCGGCTGTGGTGGCGGCTCGAATCTCGTAGCCATCGATACGAGCATCTGCTCCACTTGGGGTGTTTACTACCACGTCGACTTCACCGGCGGTGATCATGTCCACAATCGAGCGCTGCCCATCTGTGGCTTTCGAGTGCTTGATTACAGCCTCGGCGGTAATGCCGTGACGTCCCAGCATTTTTGCCGTTCCCTCGGTTGCCAGAATGCGATAGCCAAGCTGAGAGAGCCTGCGAACCGGCAGCAGGAGCTGCGGCTTGTCCCTATCTGCGACCGACACGAAGACGGTACCGCTGGTCGGAAGTGATGAGCCGGCTCCAGCCTGGCTCTTTGCAAAGGCAGTTGGGAAGTCCACGTCAATACCCATGACCTCACCGGTGGAACGCATCTCTGGTCCAAGTAGTGAGTCAACAAAACGACCGTCCTTGGTTGCAAAGCGCTTGAAAGGCAACACCGCTTCCTTCACGGAGATTGGCGTGCCCGCAGGAAGGTGTCTTCCATCTTGAGCAGGTAGATGACCCTCTCGAACCAAGCGGTCGATGCTCCAGCCAGCCATCACCAGGGCTGCTGCCTTGGCCAGGGTAATGCCCAGGGCTTTGGACACGAATGGCACGGTTCGGGATGCTCTTGGGTTTGCTTCAAGCACATACAAAACGTCAGATGCGAGAGCGAACTGAACGTTCAGTAGGCCCTTCACCTTCAAACCGCGGGCAATCTGCTCGGTAGCCTGTGAGACTCGATCGATCTGAGTTTCACTGAGTGTGATCGGCGGCAGGGTGCAGCTTGAGTCGCCAGAGTGAATACCGGCTTCCTCGATGTGCTCCATAACACCTCCGACAAACAATTGCTCGCCGTCAAACAGGGCGTCGATGTCGATTTCGATGGCATCGTCCAAAAAGCGATCAACCAATAGCGGGTGCTGGGCATCAACTAGAGCGTGTCCAGCGATTCGGTCGAAGTAGCCATTGAGGGTCGCTTCGTCGTAGACAATCTCCATTCCACGACCGCCTAGCACGAACGATGGTCGAACCAAAACTGGGTAGCCGATTCTATTCGCGACCGCTACTGCCTCCGAAAGGTCGGTTGCCATGCCGTTTGCCGGTGCTCTTAGACCTGCGGCGTCCAAGATTTGCTGGAACTGGCCTCGTTCTTCAGCTTGGTCAATTGACTCTGGTGTGGTTCCGAGGATCGGAATCCCATAGGACTCCAAGCCTCTGGCCAGTCCAAGTGCGGTCTGACCTCCGAGTTGCACCATCACGCCAAGTAGTTCCCCTGATTGCGACTCTGCGTGGATAACCTCCAGCACGTCCTCGAGTGTCAAAGGCTCAAAGTACAGGCGATCCGAGGTGTCGTAGTCGGTTGAAACAGTCTCTGGGTTGCAGTTGATCATGATGGTTTCGAATCCGGCATCACGAAGTGCGAAAGCAGCGTGAACGCAGCTGTAGTCAAATTCAACACCCTGGCCAATTCGGTTTGGCCCAGAACCCAAGATGACTACCTTCTTACGTTCAGAAGGCCGCACCTCGGTCATTTGCTCGTAAGAGCTGTAGTGGTAAGGAGTTAGGGCTGGGAACTCTCCGGCACAGGTATCAACTGTCTTGAATACCGGCCTAAGGTTCAAGCTGTAGCGAAGTTCACGAACTTCGGCCTCGGTTAGCCCTCTAATCTGTGCAATCTGCACATCCGAGAATCCGTGCTGCTTAGCACGCTTCAGGGAATCTCTATCAAGTTCTGGAAGCTCCCCTAGCCACTTGGCAATCTCATTGATCAGAACGATCTGGTCTATAAACCAGGGGTCGATCTTTGTCGCTTCAAAGGCTTGTTGTGCTGTGGCACCTAGTCGAAGTGCCTGTTGCAACTGAACTACGCGCTCGTCGGTTGGAGTCTTTATCTTCTCTAGAAGTTCAGCAGCAGTTAGTGACTGAGGTCCCCAGTGGAAGGAGCTACCGCGCTTTTCTAGGGACTTAAGGGCCTTTTGCAGCGCCTGGGTGAAGGTTCTACCGATGGCCATTGCCTCGCCAACACTCTTCATGGTGGTTGTAAGAGTTGGGTCGGCGGCCGGAAACTTCTCAAAGGCGAAGCGTGGTGCCTTGACCACGATGTAGTCCAGAGTCGGTTCGAACGATGCGGGAGTGACACCCGTGATGTCGTTTGGAATCTCGTCCAAGGTATAACCAATTGCTAGCTTGGCCGCAATCTTTGCGATTGGGAAACCAGTTGCCTTAGAAGCCAGTGCGGAAGATCTAGAAACGCGAGGGTTCATCTCAATAACGATGACGCGTCCATCAACCGGGTCAACCGCAAACTGAATGTTGCAACCACCAGTGTCAACTCCGACCGCTCGAATGATGTCGATCGATATGTCGCGCAGCCTCTGATACTCACGGTCTGTCAGCGTCATAGCGGGAGCCACTGTTATCGAGTCGCCGGTGTGCACGCCTACCGGGTCAAAGTTCTCGATGGAGCAAACCACAACCGTGTTGTCGTGACGGTCGCGCATGAGCTCAAGTTCATACTCTTTCCAGCCGAGGATCGACTCTTCGAGCAGAACTTCGGTGGTCGGGGATGCTTGCAGGCCGGCACCAGCAATTCTTCTCAGGTCGGTCTCGTTGTACGCGAATCCAGATCCCAAGCCGCCCATAGTGAAGCTAGGACGAACCACCAGCGGATACCCGAGTTGGTTTGCTCCGGCAATTACCTCTTCAATGGTGTGGGCAATTACACTTCGTGCCACATCGGCACCAGCATCGATTACCAGCTGCTTGAAAATCTGGCGATCCTCACCGGCTTTGATGGCGGCGACATTCGCACCAATCAGTTCGACACCGTATTTCTCAAGTGACCCTCTGGCGTGCAACGCCATCGCTGCATTCAGTGCCGTCTGACCACCGAGCGTTGGCAAAATGGCATCTGGCTTTTCCTTCTCGATGATCGCCTCGATGACCTCGGGAGTGATTGGTTCCACATAGGTTGCATCTGCGAAGTCAGGGTCGGTCATGATGGTCGCTGGGTTGGAATTGATCAGGATTACCCTGATGCCCTCCTCCTGCAACACTCGACAGGCTTGAGTTCCTGAATAGTCAAATTCACATGCCTGTCCAATCACAATTGGACCGGAGCCGATAACCAGAACGGACTTAATATCGCTGCGCTTTGGCATTAGCGGCTCTCCTCAATCATGCGAACAAACTTGTCAAACAGGTAATGGCTATCGTGTGGCCCAGCCGCCGCCTCTGGGTGGTACTGAACTGAGAACGCTTTGATGTCCAAGCATTCAAGTCCTTCAACAACCTGGTCATTCAGGCCGCGGTGACTCACCCGGACTCTGCCAAAACCCTCAGGGGAATCTTGCTCGTCTCCATCCACCCGAACGGCAAAACCGTGGTTGTGAGCGGTGACCTCCACTCTGCCGGTCTCGGAGTTCATCACCGGCTGGTTGATGCCACGGTGGCCAAAGGCTAGCTTGTAGGTTTCGAAACCCAGAGCTCTTCCAAGCAGCTGGTTTCCAAAGCAGATTCCAAAAAACGGAATGCCCGTGCGGAGCACCTCGCGCAGCATCGCTACCTGAGAACTACTGGCTTGAGGGTCTCCTGGACCATTAGAGAAAAAGACTGCATCGGGATTTCCAGAAAGGATCTGCTCCGCGGTTACATCCGCGGGGTGAACCTCAACCTCAAGGCCTCTTTCAGCTAGGTGATCAATGGTGGATCGCTTGATTCCAAGGTCCAGAATCGCTACTTTCCCGATTCGGTTCCCTTCAGCCGCAACCGTGTATAGCGAATCGGTTGTCACCTGGGAGCTAAAGCTAGCTCCCTTCATCTCGGGCGCTGCCGTCACCTTGGAGAGCATCTCTGTGGTGGATGCGATTGCCTCTCCGGAGAAGATTCCGGCACGCATGGCGCCAGCGTCCCTGATCTGAAGGGTAATTGCCCTGGTGTCGACGTTGCTGATGCCAACTATGCCCTGATCGATTAGGTCTTGAGCGAGGTCACGCTCAGCCCTGAAGTTGCTCGAGAGCCTAGAGGGCTCACGAACCACGTAGCCTGCGACCCAGATTCGCGATGATTCCTCATCTCGCTTATTGGTTCCAACAATCCCGATGTGTGGTGCCGTCTGGAGCACTATCTGACCCGCGTAGGAGGGGTCGGTGATGGTTTCCTGGTAACCGGTCATACCGGTGGCGAATACCAGTTCACCGAGGCTGAGACCTTTGGCACCGTAACTCTCTCCTTCAAAAACTTGACCGTTTTCGAGGACTAGATAAGCCTTATCCAACTTGTGCTCCAATCAATTGCGAAACCTTGTTTTCAAACTCTTTGCGAACATCCGGTTTGGTAAACCGAAAGTGCGATGCAACCTTGGTCTCCCCCAGTGACCAATGAATCATCGAGAGACCGCCGCGCTCAACACCCTTGTCAATGGTTGCGCTGGCAGCATCAATCCCAGTGATGGTCTTGGCTGGAATTAGGAAACTTCTCTCGCCCGTTCTGTGGACGGAGATTCCATCGTCGGCGACGGACAGGGTGGCGCGCCCGCGCATTGCGAAGCCGTGGGCCCAGACTCTTTCGAGCGGCGATACTTCAAAAACCGTAGAAACGTAAAAAGCTTCGAGAACCCCTTGCGCAGTGGCTGCAAGTGGCGCAGCAATTTGCTTTTCCTGAGCTGCACGCCGCTTTCTCACGCTAAGCCAGATTGCCAAAGCAATGACTGCAACCAGAGACAGCATTAGGAAGCCGATTGTTTCGCGAATCATGAACGCACCTGCAACTGTGAATCCTTGACGGTGAACTGTCCCCTAAAAATGGTGTGGACGATCGCTCCTGGCAGGGTGCGGCCGGCAAAAGGGTTGTTGGTGCTCTTCGAATGGGTAACACTCTGAATCAAGCGCTTCGCACTTGGGTCAATTAGGGTCAGGTTCGCCATCGCCCTAGCCTCAAGCTTTCCTTGGTTTACAAGGCCGGCAATTTCGGCGGGCTTGGTACTAAGAATTTGGGCGAAGCGTTGCCAGTCTCCACCGCCATCGATGAGCACTTCTTGAAGAACAGAGGCTGCGTGCTCTAGTCCCACCATGCCGAAAGCGGCATTCTGCCACTCGCACTCTTTCTTCTCCGCCGAGTGTGGGGCGTGATCGGTGCCGATCACGTCGATGGTTCCATCTAGCAGCGCTGCCCGTAGTGCGAGGGTATCCTCCTGGCTTCGAAGCGGAGGGTTTACCTTGTAGACCGGGTCATAGCTACGAACCAGCTCTTCGGTGAGCATTAGGTGATGGGGTGTGACCTCTGCGGTGATGTTAATACCACGCTTTTTTGCCCATCGAACGACCTCGACTGCGCCCGCGGTAGTCAGGTGACAGATGTGCAGTCGTGAACCGGTGCTTTCGGCCAACAGTGCATCACGTTCGATGATTGACTCTTCAGCCGCCGCCGGCCAACCGGTCAATCCGAGTTCGGTTGCAAGAGCTCCCGCGTTCATTTGAGCGCCAACGGTGAGCAGTGGATCCTGGGCGTGCTGAGCGATCACACCTCCGACTTTCTTCACTGCTAGCAGCGCAGCCTGCATCAACTCTTTGTCAAAAACACAAACGCCATCATCACTGAACATTCGAACCTGAGACTTTGATGCAGCAAGTCCCGCGATGTCGGATAGTGCTTCACCCTTGAGACCAATGGTCACTGAGCCGATTGGTTGAACCTCAACGTATCCAGCTGCTTGACCTGCATCCAGAATGAAGTCTGCAATAGCGGCCTTATCAGTTACCGGAGCGGTGTTGGCCATCGCCATAACCGCTGTGTAGCCACCGGCTGCGGCACTTTGACTTCCTGTGAGGATTGTCTCGCTGGCCTCAAAGCCCGGCTCTCTGAGGTGAGTGTGGACGTCAACGAAGCCAGGTAGAGCTATTAGGCCTGCGCAATCCACACCCTTTGAGAGTGACTTTCCAATACTCGTGATCCTGCCATCGAGAATTTCAATGTCAGCACCAGTTCCGTTAGGAAGGGTGACATTGTTGAGGACTATTGAATTCATAGCTGCTCCCCGCTTAGGCACTGGTATAGGACTGCCATTCTTACCGCCACACCATTTGCTACTTGCTTCAGAACCTGAGATCTAGGGTCATCAGCAGCCTGACTGGAGATTTCAAAGCCGCGATTCATTGGGCCGGGGTGCATGATCAAAGCCTTGGGTGACAGCATGGCGAGTCGATCGCCCTCCAGGCTCCAAGACTTCGAGTAGTCGGAGGGCGAACTAAAGAATTCGCCCTGCATGCGCTCCTTTTGGACGCGCAACATCATCACTACGTCAGGCTTTTCATCTAGGGCCTGCTCGAAGGAGTTCAGCACCGCGGTTCCCATGGCTTCGATCCCCTCAGGAATTAGGCTTTCAGGTCCAGCAACCGTAACCTTGGCACCCAGAAGCCTTAGAAGCAGAATGTTTGATCTTGCCACTCGAGAGTGTCGAATGTCTCCAACAATCAAAACCTTTAGACCGGTGAGGTCTTCCTTGAGCCCGAAGCCTTGACGGATGGTTAGGGCATCGAGGAGTGCCTGAGTTGGATGCTCGTGTGCACCGTCGCCGGCGTTGACAACGCTGGCTGAAATCCAGCCCTGGTCGGCAAGTAACTTGGGAGCCCCTGAAAGCGGGTGGCGGATGACAATGGCATCGGCTCCGATTGCTTCCAAAGTCTGGGCCGTGTCCTTGAGCGATTCGCCCTTGGAAACCGAGGAGCTGTCGGCAGAGAAGTTGATGACGTCCGCGCTAAGACGCTTGGCAGCAACTTCAAAACTAATTCGGGTTCGGGTGCTGTTCTCAAAAAAGAGGTTTACGACCGTCTTACCCCTTAGGGCCGGTAGCTTCTTGACTTCACGCTCATTGACCTGGGATAGCTGCTGGGCATTGTCCAGAAGCCCAATCGCACTGTCGCGGCTGAGTTCTCGGATTGAGGTGAGATGCTTCACTGGCTGATCACCACCTGGTCTACCCCATCAGTCTGGGATAGCAGAACCCTTACTCGCTCCGTCATTGCGGTAGGTAGGTTTTTCCCCACAAAGTCCGGCCTGATCGGAAGTTCACGGTGACCGCGATCTACCAAGACGGCCAGCTTTACCTGGCGAGGCCTTCCAAGATCAGTGAGAGCATCAAGCGCAGCTCGAACAGTTCGCCCTGAGAACAGCACGTCATCTACCAGCACCACAACCTTGTCGGTTATGCCACATTCTGGAATCAGGGTTTGGTGGATCATTCGCTCTGCACTAGCGACATCGTCTCGATACATGGTGATGTCAAGCACGCCGTGATTTGGTTGATAATCAGGATCTATCTGCGTAAGAAGTGTGTTGATTCGCTCGGCTAGTTGCTTGCCTCTGGTTGGAATGCCAAGCAAGACAAGTCCGTTTGGACCTTCGTTGGCTTCGAGAATTTCATGAGCAATGCGCTTTAGAGCCCGATCGATGTCGGGCGAATCGAGTACGACGCGCTCTTGCATTTGCATTCCTTCTTCGCCTCACGGGACGAATTTAAAGGTGGTTTGGAGAAAGTATACAGCTATTAGAGGGCTTGGCGACCCTTAGCAAGGCGAGCCAAAACTCCGTTGATGAACTTCGGGGATTCATCGGTCGAAAGCTCCGCGGCAAGCGAGACTGCTTCCGAGATGGCAACCTCATTTGGGACCTCTGAATTGTGCAGAATCTCCCAGGCGGCCATTCTCAGGATTGCTCGGTCAACCGCTGGCATTCTCTCGAGCGACCAGTTGTCCGCCAGCATCTGAATTTCTGCATCGATTTGGTAAGCGTTTTCGAAGTACCCGGTCACCAACATCTCGGCGTAGTCAAAGATCGGTTGTTGGTTCTGTCGATCTTCGACTTCGATCTCGGTCTGTTTTAGAAGCTCAAGAGCCTCAACACCACGAACATCGGATGCGTAGAGCGCGTCCAGGGCGCGCTTTCGTGCTTTAGATCTAGCGCTCAACTATTCGCTCACGCGGCCAAGGTAGTCACCGGTTCTGGTGTCGACCTTAACCCTGGTGTTGTTTTCAATGAAAAGCGGTACCTGAATCTGGAAGCCGGTCTCCAAGGTCGCAGGCTTGGTGCCACCGGTCGAGCGATCGCCCTGCAGGCCAGGCTCGGTGTAGGTGATTTCCAAAACTACCGATGGAGGAAGTTCGATGTAGAGCGGAGCACCCTCGTGAAGCGCAACAGTGGCCATCTGGTTCTCAAGCATGTAGTTGGCGGTATCGCCCACAGTTTCGCTCGGGATGGTGATCTGGTCGTAGGTGGTGTTATCCATAAATACGTAGCCGGTGCCATCGTTGTACAGGTACTGCATGTCACGGCGGTCAACGGTTGCGGTCTCGATCTTTACGCCAGCGTTGAAGGTCTTCTCAACAACCTTGCCGGATAGCACGTGACGCATCTTGGTGCGCACGAAAGCTGGACCCTTGCCTGGCTTTACGTGCTGAAACTCAATCACCGACCATAGCTGGCCTTCCATGTTGAGGACCATGCCGTTTTTGAGATCGTTTGAGGTTGACATTTTTCTCCTTGATAAACCTGTGAAATTCTAGTTGCGAGTTAGCTGCTGGATGGCCAACAGGTAACTATCGACCCCAAATCCTGCGATCACTCCAGTGGCAACCCCTGAAATAACGCTGGTGTGACGGAAAGCCTCTCGGGAGTGCGGGTTTGAAATGTGCACCTCAATCAACCTCGAGCGACCCTTCAACATCGCGCAAGCGTCCCGCAGGGCGTATGAGTAGTGCGTGAAAGCTGCTGGATTGAGAATTACGTCGGCGCTTTCATTGAAAGCAGCCTGTAGCCAGCCGATTAGCTCGTCTTCGCTATTGGTTTGCCCGAAAACTAACTCAACCTCGGGAGCCTGCTGACGAAGCTTTGCCTCGATGTCCGAGAGATTCATGGTGCCGTAAATCTCTGGCTCGCGTGCACCCAGCATGTTTAGGTTCGGTCCGTTTAGGACGTAAATCTTTGTCATGAGTAAACGCTATTCCACAATCGCCTGAAATGCGGTGAATACCAGCTCTGGAGTTGGCGCACTGAGAATCCCTGGCTTGCCAATTCCATCCAGAACCACAAACCTCAACGACCCTGCCCGACTCTTCTTATCCCGCTGCATTGTTGCCAATAGTTGCTCCCAGCGGTCGGCGCGGTAAGTCATTGGCAACCCCAGCTTGGAAAGAACTTTCCGGTGTCTTTCGACGTCAGCTTCCTTGAGTCGGCCACTCAGCATCGAAAGCTCGGCCGCAAAGACCATGCCGATGGAAATTGCCGCACCGTGACGCCACTTGTATCTTTCGGCATGCTCGATTGCGTGCCCAAGAGTGTGTCCGTAGTTCAAAAACTCGCGCTGTCCGGCTTCCTTGAAGTCAGCGGTAGTGATTTGTTCTTTGATAGCCACAGAACGCCTGATGATTTCGGCAAACACATCGCTCTTCACGTCGGTTGCATCGTCCGAAGACTCAACCGCCTCCAAGATCCAAGGGTCGGAGATGAATCCGTACTTCACAACCTCGCCCATGCCGGCAAGCAGTTCATTTCGCGGCAGCGTCTCCAGGGTGTCCAGGTCGATGATTACCCGATGTGGGAGATGGAACGCACCAACAAGGTTCTTGCCCTCAGCAGTGTTTATGCCGGTCTTACCGCCGATGGCCGCATCAACCATGCCAAGAAGGGTTGTTGGGATAAGAATGGAACGAATACCTCTAAGCCAGGTTGCAGCCACGAATCCCGCCAGGTCGGTGGTTGATCCGCCACCAATTCCAACCACCGCATCATTTCTGTGGAAATCGGCTTGGCCCATGACCTGCCAGCAGAATGTTGCGACCTCGATGCGTTTAGCATCCTCTGCATTTGGCACTTCAACCACCAGTGCTTCGAATCCCTTTTCGCGAAGGTCTTCCTGAACCGCCAGGGCCGTTGCACCAAGGGCCTGGGGGTGCAAAATCAAGACCTTCTTTACGCCATCTAATGCCTTAGCGACCTCGGGAAGTAGTGAACGACCAATAATCGAAGTCATTTGCTTGCCTCTAGCTTGAGTTGTGAGATAAGTGACTTTATTGGCTTGCCACCTGTGAAAACGGTAGCAGTTGCACACTCCTGATAGAGGGCTTTGCGTTCGCTGTAAATGGTGTCCCAACGTTCAGGGTTGTCTTTGAGTAGCGGACGCTTTGAGAGGTTTATCTTTCCTAGAACGTACTCACTGGATGTATCAAGAAAGACCGTCCGGTATCCGCTAAGTAGCCTGCGGTTCTCTTCACTCAAAACTATGCCACCGCCGGTTGCAATCACACCGCCCACCTCAAGAGCCTTGATCAAGGCGCTGGTTTCCAGGGTGCGAAAGTGTGGCTCGCCAAACTTGGCAAAGATGTCCACGATTGCTCCATGTTCCTTGGCAACCAACTTGTCGGTATCCGAGAAAGGAACTTCTAGCTCCTTTGCCAGTTTTTTACCGAGAGTGGTTTTCCCAGATCCCATCGGTCCAATCAGGATGAGAGTTTTCACTATGGCTGCGCGATGCGTGACTTGAGGACGTCCGGGATGTTGGCAAGGTAGGACTCTAGGTTGCGCTTGGTCTCACCCAGGGAATCTCCTCCGAACTTCTCGAGCACCGAGTTTGCAACCACAAGTGCAACCATCGCTTCGACTACAACGCCAGCCGCTGGAACAGCGCAGACATCTGATCTCTGGTGGTGTGCGGTAGTTGCATCTCCGGTTGCAGTGTCGATGGTCTGAAGAGCTCTCGGAACGGTGCTGATTGGCTTCATACCCGCGCGAACACGGATCACTTCGCCGTTCGACATCCCACCTTCAATGCCGCCGGCACGATCGGTGAGTCGGTGAACCGAGCCATCTTCGCGCACGATTTCATCGTGTGCAACGCTGCCGCGACGCTTGGTGGTTTCTAGACCATCACCAATCTCAACCGACTTCATGGCTTGGATTCCCATGACCGCTGCTGCAAGCTGTGCATCCAATCTGCGGTCCCAGTGAACATAAGAACCAAGTCCCGGAGGGCAGCCGTAGACCAAAGTCTCGGTAACTCCACCAATGGTGTCTCCAGAAGAATGGCAATCGTCTATCTCGGCAACCATCGCCAGGCTGGCATCCTTGTCAAAACAGCGCACAGCATCTTCGTCAAGCATTGCCTTATCGCTCGGCTTAGGAAGTGCAGTGCTGGTGTTCTGTGCCGTGCCAATCGCGACGGTGTGGGTGACCAGTTTAATTCCGAGAGCACTCAGGAAGTTCTTTGCGACCTGTCCCAAGGCCACGCGGGTTGCGGTCTCTCGAGCGGAAGCTCTTTCCAGGACCGGCCTTGCCTCATCGAAGTCATACTTCTGCATTCCGGTAAAGTCCGCATGCCCTGGACGGGGGCGAGTTAGCGGAGCGCTTCTGGCACCGGTCAGGTCCTCCTGCAATACCGGTGCGGCGGACATAACGGTTTCCCACTTTGGCCACTCGGTGTTCGCAATTCTGATTGCAATTGGACCACCCTGGGTTAGGCCAAAACGAATTCCAGTGGAAAGAGTGACCTGGTCTAGCTCAAACTTCATGCGGGCACCTCGCCCGTA
>JACCDH010011508.1_pt1 | contig 12637 bp, 12 predicted proteins | sample 7442481 | NCBI WGS metagenome assembly JACCDH01 (sample SAMN15323433, study PRJNA562643) | freshwater metagenome | isolation source: river surface water | place: USA:Blue River Watershed | collected 2017-08-15
ATTAACTCGGTATCGGTCGGATTCGCAATGGCTGCATTCTTCATCATGTCGGGTCCAATCGTCAACGACCGCATCAGCATGAGCATCGTTGCTTTCACTTTCTTCCTTCTAAATTGGAACAGAATTCCGACTTACCTAATAATTCTTGCAGGCATCATCGCCGGCCTCATTATTTAGTAACTAGTAACTTGTAACTAGTGACTAGAAATTTGCAACTAGTAATTAGTAACTAGTAACTAGTAACTAACACTAGCATACTAACATACTAGCATACTAGCATACTAGAACGGTATGTCGTCGTCGTTCATCTTACTCGGACGAATGATAAAATTCGGTGCATTATCACTCGGTGAATTAAAATTACCTGAAGGATTTAATGAGCTAAAAGCAGGAGAGCTTGTATAATCCATCGCATCTATATCTGCGAACTTAATGTATTCACCAATGTATTTCAATCGAACAGATCCGACTGCACCATTACGATGTTTCGCTATAATAATTTCTGCAGTACCTTTAGTGTTATTACCTTCTTCATCCACTTCGAATCCGTAATATTCTGGTCTGTATATAAACAATACCATATCGGCATCCTGTTCAATAGAACCCGATTCACGTAAGTCAGAAAGCATTGGTTTCTTATTACCACCACGTGTTTCAACGGCACGTGATAACTGCGATAATGCTATAACTGGTACATCTAATTCTTTCGCAATACTTTTCAATGCACGTGATATAGCTGAGATTTCTTGTTCACGATTTCCACTACGTTGATCTCCTGATCCGACCATCAATTGCAAGTAGTCAATCACAATCATGTCGATATCATGTTGTGCTTTTAATCTTCTACACTTAGCACGTAATTCGAAAATATTTAATGAGGGAGTATCGTCAATGAATATACCTGATTCAGATAATCGTCCGACACGTGTTATCAACTGTTGCCATTCAGCTTCAGTTAAATCACCTTTCTTTAATTTCTCAGCTGGTATTTCTGTTTCTGCTGCAATTAAACGATTCGTTAATTGTACAGCCGCCATCTCTAATGAGAATATGGCAATTTTTTTCTTTCCAATAATAGTTGCGTTTCTTGCCAAACTTAATACAAATGCTGTCTTACCCATCGCAGGTCTTGCAGCAATAATTACTAAGTCTGAATTTTGCCAACCCGAAGTCATTCGGTCAAGCTCTGTGAATCCTGATGGTACACCAGTTAATCCATCGACCTTATTCTTCAACTCCTCTAACTGAGCAATTGATTTTTGAATCAATGATCCCATGTCGTACGACTCTCTACGTAAATTACCTTCAGCAATAGCAAATAAATTTTTCTCTGCTTTGTCGAGTAATTGTAATACGTCAGTAGTGTCTTCGTAAGCACTGGTAATGATTTCAGAAGAAATAGAAATTAATTCTCTCTGTATATATTTTTCAGAAATGATTCTGGCGTGAAACTCAATGTTTGCTGATGATGCAACTCTATTGGTTAATTCAGTAATGTAAAATGCACCACCTACAATTTCTAATTCACCTGTCTGACGCAAACGATTCGTAACCGTTAACAAATCCACCGGCATTGAATTCTGAAACAAGTATTGTATCGCAGCAAATATTTTTTTGTGAGCATCTACATAAAATGTATCAGCTTTTAAAATATCAATCACAGAACTTAATGCATCTTTCTCTAACATCAATGCACCCAATACAGCCTCTTCTAAATCGACTGCTTGGGGTGGTAATTTACCCATCTGCGAACTAATGTTCGTAGTCGTTCTTCGAGTGCTTGTTCTTGATTTTGTACCCTGATTGTAGTTTGAATTTTGTTCCGATTCCATGATAAACAAATGTAATCATTCAGGTCCTTTTTCATATCGATGTGAATAAATATTTCGACTAGATTTTATCGAATTGTTAATTACTTGTTGGTAATCATGCTTGAAATGTTAATAATGAAGAAAATAATGTTAGTTAGTGTTAATAAGAGGTGAATAATACTATTAATTCAAAAAAATATGCTTTTTTTGTAAATTATTAAAAGATATGGAACGTAAGAGCAATCAGCAAGTTTTCGGAATAAGAGCAGTTATAGAAGCAATTGAGTCGGGGAAAGAAATTGAATCATTAATGATTCAAAAAGGTATATCGGGTGACCTGTTTCGTGAACTTAGAAAGTTGATTGATCAATATGATATCAAGTATCAATACGTACCTATTGAAAAATTAAATCGTATATGCAAAGGTAACCACCAAGGGGTATTTGCATTTATATCACCAATCTCATTTCATAAAGTAGAAGATTTAATTCCTTTCATTTTTGAAAATGGAGAAACTCCGCTTTTCTTAGTTTTAGATCGTATTACGGATGTACGCAACTTTGGAGCTATAGCACGTACTGCCGAGTGTGCAGGTGTTCATGGTATTGTTGTTCCAATGCGTGAGAGTGCTGCGATACATTCTGACTCTATTAAAACATCAGCAGGTGCTTTATTTAGAATCCCAGTATGTAGAGTGAGTAACTTGAAGAAAACTATTGAATACATGCAAGAGTCGGGATTACAAGTGGTAGCATGTACTGAGAAAAACGATGATAGTATTTATACCACTGATTTTAGCACACCTACTGCAATAGTAATGGGGTCTGAAGAAGATGGTATCTCTAATGATATTCTACGTATCGTAGATCGTTATGCAAAAATTCCTTTATTAGGTGAAATTGAATCACTCAATGTTTCTGTTGCTACAGGAGTGATTTTATATGAGGCTTACAGACAAAGAATGCCAAAAAAATAAAATAATTTCTTGATATGACCTCAATCATAAACTAAGCATAAAGCTATTATCATATTTGATGTATTAATTCTTCAAATATGAAAAGATACCTATTTTTATCAACAGCAGCTTTCGCTTTTTTATTATCATCATGTGGTGGTAGTTCTGAAAGTACAAACTCAAATTCAAACTCTGATGCTACTGCAGAACAATCAACTGCAAGCACTACTGAAAATCCTTCTTATGACCCAAACCGTGGTGAAGGTAAATTTACAAGCGTAGATTTAGGTGCAAACCTAGATACTAAATTAGCCGAGTCAGGCGAATCAGTCTACGGTGTTAAATGCTCTTCTTGCCATAAAACAACTTCTGAGAAGTTAGTAGGTCCAGGTTGGGAAGGTGTAACCAAAAGAAGAAAACCAGAATGGATTTTGAATTTCATCACAAATCCAGATCCTATGATCGATAAAGATCCAGAATTACAATCACAATTAGAATTGTGTTTAGTGCGTATGCCTAATCAAAACATCACAGATCAAGAGGGTCGTGATATTTTAGAATTCATGCGTAAAATCGATGGAGTTAAATAATTACCTAAATCAAAATAAAAAATGAAAACTAAAAAGATTCTGTATGCAGTTGCATTGCTTGCAGCAGCATATAATTTACAATCTTGTAAACCAAAAGATGCTGGTTCTGCAGTTGCAGGTGATGCTGCTCAGAAAGCATACGTAGCACCTGGTAAATATGATGAATATTACAATTTTGTGAGTGGAGGTTTCAGCGGACAAATGGCCGTTTATGGTTTACCTAGTGGTAGATTATTAAGAGTTATACCTGTATTTTCTGTTGACCCTGAAAAAGGTTGGGGATATAGCGAAGAAACTAAAGGTATGTTAAATACTTCTCATGGTTTTGTACCATGGGATGATTTACACCATCCAGAATTATCTCAAACAAATGGAGAAATAGATGGTAGATGGGTATTTGGTAATGCTAATAATACACCGCGTGTTGCTCGTATTGATTTAAAAACATTTAGAACTGCTGAAATTATAGAATTACCTAATAGTGCAGGTAATCATAGCTCTCCATTTATTACAGAAAATACTGAATATGTCGTTGCTGGTACACGTTTCTCAGTACCAGGAGATAATGATAATGGTGATGTGCCTATTAATTCTTATAAGAAGAATTTCAAAGGCCACTTAAGTTTTATAGGTGTTGATAAAGAAACAGGTAGAATGAATGTTTCTTTTCAAATTAAAACCCCTGGTGTAAACTTTGACTTAAGTCATGCTGGTAAAGGTAAATCTCACGGTTGGTTCTTCTTTTCTTGCTATAATACTGAGCAAGCAAACTCTCTTTTAGAAGTAAATGCATCACAACGTGATAAAGATTTTATCATGGCTGTGAATTGGAAAAAAGCTGAAGAGTATATTAAGGCTGGTAAAGGTCAAAAACAAAGTGTGAAATATTCTCGAAATTATTATGATGAGAAAACACACATGACAAAATCTGAAATCATGAAAGAGGTTTTAGTATTAGATTCTAAAGAACTAAAAGATATTTGCTACATGATCCCTTGTCCGAAGTCACCCCACGGTTGCGATGTTGACCCTACAGGTGAATTCATAGTAGGTTCAGGTAAATTAGCAGCTATCATTCCTGTCTTTAGTTTCGATAAATTACAAAAAGCAATTGCAGCAAAAGATTTTGATGGTGAATACGAAGGTATACCAGTTGTCAAGTATGAATCAGCATTATATGGTGAAGTTAAAAAGCCTGGTTTAGGTCCATTGCATACTGAATTTGATGGTAAAGGAAATGCTTATACTTCATTCTTCGTATCATCAGAAGTAGTAAAATGGAATATCAAAGATTTGAAAGTATTAGATAGAGTACCTACTTATTATTCAGTTGGACATTTATGTATACCAGGTGGTGATAGTAAAAAACCTTCAGCAAAATATTTGATTGCATATAATAAAATTACGAAAGATAGATATTTGCCAACTGGACCTGAGTTATCTCAAAGTGCACAGTTGTTTGATATTTCTGGCGATAAAATGCAATTGATTTTAGACTTCCCAACTATTGGTGAGCCACATTATGCACAGGCAGCACCAGCAGAATTGATATCAAAAAATCAAGTGAAGATTTTCAAAATAGAAGAAAACCAACACCCATATGTTACGAAAGGAGAAAAAGAATCAAAAGTGGTTCGTGAGGGAAATCAAGTACATGTTTACATGACCTCTATTCGTTCTCACTTCTCTCCTGATAATATTGAAGGTGTTAAGTTAGGTGATGAAGTATATTTCCACGTAACAAACTTAGAACAAGATTGGGATGTGCCACATGGATTCGCTGTGAAAGGTGCATCAAATGCAGAACTATTAATTATGCCAGGTGAAACTTCAACTTTAAAGTGGGTACCAGATCGTGTAGGTATGTTCCCAATATATTGTACAGACTTCTGTAGTGCTTTACACCAAGAAATGCAAGGTTATGTCAGAGTTTCTCCAAAAGGTAGCAATGTTCCTTTAACATTCAGCCTTGGTAAAACTAGTGAAGAACCTGCAAAATAATATTATAATCAACATAGGGAGTATTGAAAAATACTCCCTTCTTTTTAAATCGATTATGAAAAAATCAACCAAAATATTATTATTCATCTCTGCTTTATGTTTAAGCATTTCAATCTTTGTACCTATTTGGAGAATTGAATTAGATGCACCTCAATACCCTGAGGGATTATATCTTTTAATTTATGCAGATAAGCTAGGTGGTAATGTTGAAATAATTAACGGATTGAATCATTATATAGGTATGAGAACCTTACATGCAGACGATTTTGTGGAGCTTACTGTTTTGCCTTATATCATCGGATTTTTTGCTTTATTGAATTTATTAGTTTTAATTTCAGCTAATAAAAAGTTTTTGAATGTTTTATTTATCTTATTCGTTGCATTTGGTGTACTTGCTATGGTCGATTTTTGGAGATGGGAGTATGACTACGGACACAATTTAGATCCTAATGCAGCCATAATAGTACCTGGAATGGCATATCAGCCACCACTTATTGGCTTTAAACAATTATTAAACTTTGGTGCATATTCTATACCCGATATTGGAGGTATGTTATTTATAGCATCAGGACTTATTTTAGCGATTATTATTTACTCAGAAAAATCATTCAAGAGTAGAAAGAAGAATATAGCAACAAGTGTATTATTAATTATTGGTGCATCATTGTTCTCAGCTTGTTCTAATATTGAACCAGAGAAAATTAAATACAATTACGATCAGTGTGAATCTTGTAAAATGACCATCTCTGATTCTCGTTTTGCTTGTGAATTTTTGACAGAAAAGGGGAGAGCATATAAGTTTGATGACTTATCTTGTATGAATTCATATGCTATGGCAAATTCTAACATGAAAGTAAAAAGTTATTTTATCAACGATTACTTAAATACTCAAGAATTAATTCCTTTAGAAAAATTAACTTTTATTAAATCTGTAGATATTAATAGTCCGATGGCTGGTAATATAGCCGCATTTATCTCGAAAGATTCTGCAGATAAATACAGATCAGAATTTTCAGCAGAAGTTATCAATTGGCAAAATGTTATAAATCAAAAATGATTATTCGTAGTGTACTCATAATATCTCTGTTATTCTTAAGCCAATTATATACATACGCTAATAGCTTTCAAGTAGGTAGTACATTTCATATTAAATCCATAAAACAAGCGATTAAAATTGCAAGTGCAAACGATACTTTATACGTACACAATGGAATGTATAAAGAGTCTAACATTGTAATAAATAAACCACTTGTATTAATCGGCTTAGATTACCCTACGTTAGATGGTGAGAAAAAATATGAGATAGTATCTATTAAATCTTCTGATGTTATATTCAAAGGTTTTAGAGTGCAAAGATCAGGTAGAGCATCTCTCGATGACCCTGGAGCAATAAAGATTTATGAATCAAGAAATGTATGTATAGAAGATAATATACTACATGATAACTTTTTTGGTATTTATGCACAATACTCTAGAAATTGTATCATTAGAAATAATAATATAATTGCTTTTGGTATTGATGAACAAAATATAGGTAATGGTATTCATTGTTGGAAAAGTGATAGTCTTTTAATTATTGGTAATACCATTCAAGGACATAGAGATGGTATCTATTTTGAATTTGTAACGAACTCAGTTATTTGGAGAAATGTTGCAATTGCTAATGTTCGATACGGATTACATTTTATGTTTTCGAACGATGATTCGTATATCTCAAATGTCTTTAAGAAAAATGGAGCAGGAGTGGCAGTAATGTTTACAAAAAGAGTAAAGATGATTAATAATGTTTTTAAAGATAATTGGGGTGATGCAGCATACGGACTTTTATTAAAAGAGATATCAGATAGTTATTTATTTAATAATCATTTTTATTCAAATACTACAGCTATATATATGGAGGGTGCGAATAGAATTTCAGTAGAACGTAATCAATTTATTCAAAATGGTTGGGGTATGAAAATACAAGCTAGTTGTATGGATAATGTTATTTCTAAAAATAATTTTAAATCGAACACCTTTGATGTTAGTACTAATGGCTCACTAGTTTTAAATACTTTTGATAAAAACTATTGGGACAAATATGAGGGATACGATTTAAATAAAGATTTAATTGGTGATGTTTCATATAGACCCTTAAGCTTGTTTTCTGTATTAGTTGAAAGTAACCCCTCGCTTATGATTTTATTCAGAAGCTTTATTGTAACCTTATTAGATAGATCTGAAAAAATATTGCCTACATTAACTCCCGATAATTTCATAGATAATCAACCAATGATGAAACCTTATTTATGATTCAAATAGAAAAAATATTCAAGAAATACAATCAACAACAAGTTTTGAACAATATATCATTAGATTTTAAAGCTAATGAATGTATTGCATTAATCGGACCTAATGGTTGTGGTAAAACAACATTGATTAAGTCAATTTTAGGGATGGTATTACCTGATGCTGGTACAATTAAAGTAATAGGTGAAAGCATCGAAAATAATAATGCATACCGTGATCAGATTGGTTATATGCCACAAATAGGTAGATACCCAGAGAATATGAGTATCGGACAAATATTTGATATGATATTAGACATCAGAAAATCAGATCGAACATTAGATAAAGAACTATATGTAGAATATAAATTAGAAAGTATAATGCATAAAAATATGCGAACTCTTTCTGGTGGTACGACTCAAAAAGTAAGTGCAGCTTTAGCGTTTTTATTTGATCCTCTTATATATATACTCGATGAACCAACAGCAGGCTTAGATCCACTAGCTTCAGAGATATTGAAAAATAAGATGATGTCTGAGAAAAAGCATAATAAATTGACACTTATCACATCGCATTTGTTGACTGATTTAGATGATTTAATTACTTCAATTGTTTTTATGCAAGAAGGTAATTTGATATTTCATAGATCAGTAGCAGATATAAAAGAGAGCACACAAGAGGAGAAGATTTCTAAAGCAATATCGAAAATATTAAAGGAGATTTAAGATGAATAGAATTGTAAAATATATAATTATCGATATTCTTAGAAGTAGAATTGTATTATTCTATGCAATTTTATTATCTGTACTAAGCTGGAGCGTTTTTTTGTTAGAAGATAATGCTCAAAAAGGTGTATTAACTTTATTGAATTTGTTATTATTAAATGTACCCTTATTCGCAATAATATTTAGTACAATTTACATTTATAATAGTTTTGAATTTATTGAATTGCTTATATCACAGCCCATTAAAAGAGTTAAGGTGTGGTTTAGTTTATTTTTCGGATTGAACATTTCATTATTAATTGCTTTGTTGATTTCTGTTGGCATTCCATTGTTTATTTTTTCATTTAATGTAGCAGGTATATCGATTTTAATTAGTGCGGTATTTATATCACTAATTTTTTCATCATTAGCTTTTTTGTGTTCAATTATAAGTAGAGATAAAACCAAAGGTATTGGTCTAGCCATACTTATCTGGCTATTCATTTCATTTTTGTTTGATGGTATTATTATGTTTATGATGTTTCAATTTGGTGATTACCCAATTGAAAAACTAATTATAGTACTTACAGCTATGAATCCAATCGATCTGGCACGTATTAGTGTTTTGTTACAATTAGACATGACTGCAATGCTTGGATATACAGGAGCATTATTTAGAGAGACTTTTCATACTGCAATAGGAGTAATGCTTAGCATGTTTTGTTTATTAATATGGATAGTGGTACCATATATGATTTCAGTTATAAAGTTCAAGAATAAAGATCATTAAATTGTATAAAATACAATGCCATGAAAACAGACATTAAAAACAGAGATGATATTGAAAAGATTATAAAAGCTTTTTATAAGAAAGTATTAGAAGACGAAATTATAGGTGTTTACTTTACTGATGTAATTCATGTGGATTGGAATCTTCATACACCACTAATGGTAAATTTCTGGGAAAACATATTGTTCTTTACTGAGAAATATGAAGGCAACCCAATGAATGTACATAAACGATTAGATTCGGTACATAAAATGAGTTTAAAAGATTTTCAAAGATGGAATGCTTTATTTACTGATACAGTTAATGAATTATTTAAAGGAGATAAAGCTAATTTAATGAAAGAGACTGCCTTGAATGTATCTGCAGTAATGCAATCTAGTTTATTCAAGTTTAATTAAACTTATTGCAAAAAAAAGGAGCCTAAGCTCCTTTTCTCAACACCCATAAATCTTATAACCAAAATAAATCTTTATTGTGCTGGTAATAATACTTTATCAATTACATATATTACTCCATTAGAAGTAGGAATGGTAGCTACAATTTTTGCTACATCATTTACGAACACATCATTACCTTTTTTAGTTAGTTTAATGTTCCCGCCATTTACTTGTCCTAAGGTTTGCTCAGTTTCTAAATTCTCAATTTTATAAACGCCAACATAAACGTGATATTGTAGTATATCAGCCAATGCATCTTTTTTAGATGGTTCTAATAAACCCTCGACTGTACCATCAGGTAATTCTTCGAAAGCCGCATTAGTTGGTGCAAATACTGTAAAAGGTCCGGCATTACTTAAAGCATCAACTAATTCAGCTGCCTTAACTGCAGCTACTAGAGTTGTGTGATCTTTACTGCCAGATGCTACTTGCACTATATTAGGGTTAGAGACATCATCTTGAACGCCAGATTGACCTGTTCCTTGCTCTTGTGGTGTGCTTGACTCTGTGCTAGTATTGCTTGAATTTCCTTGATTGCATGCCACACCTAATGTAATAGATGTAATAATGCCTAATGTGAGTATTTTTTTCATAACGTTTAATTTATGTTATGAAGATAGTAAGCTATAAATGATTAGTTTATGACCTCAATCATGTTAGTTTTTTTTTCAAAAATAATTTTCAAAATTATTATACTAATTATTGCAGAAACAATAAATAAAATGATACCTAAACTTTTTATATGTATGTAGAAGATACCAGAGAATCCTTGAAGACCTAATAATAGCTCATTTATTAGTATAAGTGAGTATAAAATATAGACATATATTGATTTGTGTTTTAGGACTAAATCAAATAGTAAATAAATTATAAAACCCGAGATAATCACTAGTAATGCCAGATGTAAATATGCAATAACTATACTTCTTAAACTATATGCTAAATGACTAATGTACGGTATGGTTGAGCTAACTTGTAATATAAGTTTAAATAAAAAAGCTAAAGCTATTAGTTTAAATATCAAATAATAATAGCTTGGTGTTTTTTGAGTTTTGAACTTCCGAAATAATAATAAATACATTAATAATTGAGCTATACTAGTGATGATTACTATTATAAGTAGAAAGCTAGGGAGTTTGTAAAATAATATTGATAAAAAATAATTAGGGATGGTACAAACAGTAAAAATAAAAAATAACCAATTTTGAATTTTCAAATTTACATGATCTTTAAAATGGAATAAAAACATACCAATACACACAAACAAAAACCAAGCATTATATTGAAAGTGTAAGTAAAAATAAATAGATGCGAGTTGTACTTTTTGATTAAACACTCCAGTAATCATCATATAGGCTAAACTAAATGTTCCAATATTTGATAAAATATTGAACAAAAAAGATGTATAAAACCAACGGTTTATACTTTTATATAGCTTGTTTTTATGGGTATCTTTATAAAATGAATAAGAAAATATTATTGATATAATTATAAGAACATTTGTGAAAAATATAGAGCTGTAGTGATAACCTTTAAACATAAATGCAATCATCATACAATAAGAAGCTATTGTATTAATAATTAGTAGACGATTGTATTTTCTGAAATTTATTGATGATTCAGTTTTATATAAATAGTAGATTAATAATAAATATAAACTCTGGCTTATCCATGCTATAAACGCAAAATGTGAATGTGCATGTTGTAAGAATTTCTGATCAAAATATGGAAAATCAAATGCTATTTTATAACGCATGATTAATCCCAAAATAGAAACTACGAAAAAATTTATTAAACTGATCTTTGTCCAGATTCTAAAATTCATTAGTAATACACCTTTCTATTTTGAATGCTAACCTTTCCACTCTCATTCATCTTTATTAATGTGCGAATTACTGTTTCTACTCTTAATCCAGTAAAGTTTGCTATCTCTTGTCTAGTATAAGGTATTAAAATTGAAGCATCTAGATTATTTGTTGCATTTGATTTCTTATAACTATCAAGAAATGCAATAATTCTATGTTCCGGATTGTTATTAACAATTTCTCTAGCAGTAATTGCTTTTGAATAAATACGCTTTGCAAATAAAAGATTAAAGGACTCTTGAATTTTCGGATATTCAGAAAGTAGCTTTAAGAAATAATCTTTATGTAATCGTATAATTACACTTTCATTACAGGTTACTGCAGATGCTGGATAAATGTCATTTATAAACAAAGGTGGCTCTCCAAAACTTTCTCCTTTTTTAAACATTCCTTGTATAAATTCTTTACCTTCTTCGTTAGTGTTATACATTTTAACATCACCCTCAAGAATTTGATGGTAATATTTAGGATGTGCACCTTCTTCAAAAATGTTTTCATGTTTATGATATTTTTTATAAACAGCACCCCAGGTGATTAGAATATCAGTATCTATTTGCATAGTATATGTAGCGAATTACTGACATTTAAGTTATAAAAATTATGACATTAATCATAATGAAATAATTCTGTTAAGGAATATTCATGAATTTATGAGTTTGTAAAGATACTTCCCACTTCGGATTGTTTTTTACATACTCAATAATTTCTGGAGTCATTTGTTCAGCTTTCGACCACTCTGGTTGAAGATATAATTTGCAATTATCTGATACCATCAGAGCATGTTGCTCTGCCCATTCAAAATCTGATTTATTAAATACAATAATTTTAAGTTCACCTGCTAATGGTGATATGGCTGCTAATGGTGCTTTAAACTTTTTCGGCGATAAACAAATCCAGTCCCAAGTACCCGACAATGGGTAAGCCCCTGAAGTTTCAATAAATGTTTTTATTCCCGCTGCTTGAAGTTTCGCAGTTAAAAGATCTAAGTTGTATAACAATGGTTCACCACCTGTTACCACTACTGTTTTAGCTGCGTATTTTGATGCATTCTCTACAATAGTATTTACATCAGTAAGCGGATGTAGTTCTGCGTTCCACGACTCTTTAACATCGCACCAATGACACCCGACATCACATCCGCCTAAGCGAATAAAATATGCCGCCTTACCCGAATGAAATCCTTCACCCTGTATGGTGTAAAATTCTTCCATTAGTG
>JACCDH011389556.1_pt1 | contig 12637 bp, 14 predicted proteins | sample 7442481 | NCBI WGS metagenome assembly JACCDH01 (sample SAMN15323433, study PRJNA562643) | freshwater metagenome | isolation source: river surface water | place: USA:Blue River Watershed | collected 2017-08-15
AGCGGCCAATAACGGCCCGTCAATATCTTAAGAGCTGGCCTTAAATAGCAAATTCAGTGATTCGCTATATTCGGAGGCACTCAAAGATTTTTCATCCATGAATACACTTTGCAAAGTAAACCCCGGTATCAATAATCCAAAGAGTGTGACAGATAAGTTTTGTACATTTTGGGTTTTGGTGATTTGCCCCTTTTTCTGCAGGATAAGAATCTTTTGCTCTAATGCATTACGAATTCTTTCAAAGTACACAAGCATTGTTTTTCGTACGTCGGCATCTACCATTGCTAATGACCATGCATGAAAAGCCATCCCTTTACCTGGCCCTTTAGTTATTTCTTCAGCAAAGCTAGCCAGTTCTTGAATAACATCCGACAGGCTTAAATCACGCTCATTAGATTCTTTAAGAATGGTCTCAATGCGCTCGCTATAGCGACCTAAATTTTGGGTAATGATGGTTTGAACAATCTCTTCTTTAGTTTTGAAGTGGTGATACAGATTTCCTCTGGAAAATCCCGATTCTTTCTGAATATCAGCTATGGAAGTACCAGCAAAGCCTTGTCTTGAAAAACAACTTCTTGCTGCCATCAGTATGGATTCCCTGCCTTTGATCGCGCTTCCTTCTGCGTACTTGAGTAAACGCTTTTTAGGACCGCTTTTCTGACCGGTCTTGATAACGGGTGAGTTTGACTTCGCGGTACTTTTTCTGGGTGCAGACTTAATATTCATGGCAATAGAGTCCTTATAAACCGACCGCTTGTTAATAATTATTAGCTATACAGATAACGTAATGTCGTTCATTCTTAAAAACAAAGCAAGTCGGTCGGTTCATTTCTTCAGCAAAAAGTAAGCGTTTAAAAGATTTATAAATCTTTTATTTAACAAAGGCTTGTCATGGTTAATAAATTCAGAATTCTGTTATTGATTTCATTGGGTCAGATTTTTTGCTGCGTGGCAATGGCGCAAACTCCAAAATCTAATTCATCTAGCCTGGTTGTCGATTCAAATTTGAGCGCTGCAGGTCGATGGATGGTGGATGCGAATGGTAGGGTTGTTATCTTGCGTGGCGTCAATATGGTTAACAAAAATTCTCCATACACATTATCAAGCGCTGGATTTCGCGAAGAAGATGCCAAGTTAATACAAGCAGCAGGTATGAATGTTGTGAGGGTGGGATTAATCTGGGAAGCGATAGAGCCTTATCCTGGAAAATACGATGATGCATATTTGGCTGATATGGCCAAAACTATCACAATGCTTCATGCCCAAGGAATTAATACTTTGCTAGATATGCATCAAGATCAATACGGTAAAGCGTGCAATGGTGTGGGTGCTCCCGTATGGGCAACGGTTATAGACGGTAAGCAGTTTCCAAATGGGTGCAATCCTAATAAATTACCTTTCCCGAAAGGTGAATTAACTGACCCCAGCGTTTCAAATGTCTGGGATAGTTTCTGGTCAAACAAAAGTAGCACCTCAACCGGCTTAATTGGATTGCAGGATCGCTATACATCTATGTGGGCCTATGTGACAAAAAGACTTCAAGGTGTTCCTGGAATCATCGGTTATGAAATTATGAATGAACCATACCCTGGAACCCTGTGTAAAGCTGGGGAATTAGGTGAAGAGTGCGCCTCTTTTGATAAGAACAGCTATGCTAAATTTATTCAAAAAGTCAGTAGCGGCATTAGAAGCGTCGATTCAAAGAAATTAATTTATTTTGAGCCAAGCGTATTTTTTGACTTTGGCACGGCAACTCAGATTACCCCACCATCTCAGTCAAATATTGGATTTTCTTTTCATCCTTATTTAACTATGAAGCATGTGCTGATAAATGCCTTGGATTACTCTGCAAAGAATCCATCATTAGCGATGTTTGCAACTGAATGGGGCGCATTTACTGGCACGAAGCCTCTATCAGAAGAGGCTGTAGCCATTGAGATTGTTGCTGGTTCCTCAAATTTAGATAAAGCAAAAATGTCTGCTATTTACTGGGCATATTCAAATCCTGCCCCAACTACTTTTTTACCAGATGCTTATAAACAAGGATTGATTTGGGATTTAAAAAAACCGCGAATGATGCCAAATTTGATGGTTGATCGGGTAAATGCTCTGACATGGCCGTATCCACAAGCTATTGCTGGTACGCCTATCGACTGGTCTTTTGATCCCGTACGTAAATTATTTAAATTGACTTATCAAACAACCAATCCAGCGGGTGTATCACTAGGTAATGAATTGCAAACCGAGATTGCTTTGCCCGTAGAAAGATTTAGACGTGGCTATGAGGTTTTTGTGGAAGGCGCGAGAGTCTCGTCTCCTCCAAATAGCCCAAAATTGATAATACTAAATCTAAGAGATGCCAAGACTGTCAGTGTTGAAGTAAAAGGCTTATAGCTAGTTAATTTGGAAAGCTTAATTTCGGCTCATCAAGTCATCTACCATTGGAGAGAAAGCCATGAAAAAAATCATCATATTAATTGCAGTCCTGAGCTTTAGCAGTGCGTCACAGTCTCAGTTTGTTCAGCAAAATGAAAATCCATGGCTACCGCCGCCAAGCGTTCCAAACTATCAGGCATGCCAGGCAGCATTTAATAATTATATGGACTGTCAGCCAGGGTGGGTCAATCATGGAAATCCGATGTGCGTAGAGATTACTCAGAATTATTATCAAACGCTTGATTGCCCAGCAGTATTTAAGTGGCAAGCAAGGGTGAATGCAAATGCTGCAGCTGGAAACCCCCCTAAATTTTTACCTTCTAGCGTAAGGTGAGCTTTAGTGAGGAGGGTGAAATCCACTCAAAACAAAATATAAATACACCCTCTCATGTATTTGGAGAAAACTTTTTAGTTACTTTTAAGTTGGACTATTTGATGTGAAAATGATGGACTATCGGGTTATAAATTCTTTTCGATACCATTGGTTCGATCTCGCACTTTTTTTCCGAATGTTCCCCAATATTTTCCGAAACCGAGTGTTCAATCTTGCGTAAATTCTGCAGTCAATCAATAGGAGATGTAGATGAGATTCAAATTATTACTAATTACCTTTCTTGGATTTTTTCCGCTGTTCGCATCCGCACAGCCATCTTCACCTCCAGGGATAAATGCGAGCAGATATGTATATTGCATGAATGAGGGTCTTGGTAAGGGTAGGTCCTACACAACCCCACAGGCCTTTTGTCAGCAATGGGCTGGGCCTTCTGCCTCAGCTACGATGCAAGGAAATGGCGGTATGGATAACGGAATCCCTTGTGGCATGAGCTGGAATGGTAATCCAATATATATGTCTCCAGGTCGTTGTGAGGCTTACTTAAATGCGGCACGAGCTGAGGAGATAGCGCAACATAAGGCATGGCTCGCTCAGCAAGCAGCTCAAGCGAAGGCCGCCGCCGCTGCCGCCGCTGCCGCTGCGAAAAATAATGGAGGTGCAATTTATAATTGCTCATTTACAGAAACAAGCACCCCAGCTAATGGTGGTGGATACCCGCCAATTACTGTCCCATACACCGCACTTGGTCAGCAAATTACTGCCGATAGCCAAGATCAAGCAAATTCAAAGGCTTCGGCAATCGCAAGGGCCTATTCCAACGCATATTGGGTTACAACTGGGAGTTGTAGCTTCTTGATTCTTCTGCGTGATTTGTAGAGTTAAAAATTAATCCCTGCAAAATACAAGCAATAGAGATGATGTTAAGAATTTTCAGGAATCACTGGTTTGATATAGCATCATTTTTATTGGTTATATTGGTTGTTGTTTTGTATGTCACTAAGCCGTCTGGCATGGCTTTACTTTTATGGCTCAGTCTCGGATCACTTTTTCTGCACCAGTTTGAAGAGTGGCGATATCCAGGTTACTTTCCTGGAATGGTAAATAAAGCAATGTTTAAAAGCAATATGCCTGATCGCTATCCTCTGAATGCAAATAGTGGAATGTTGGTCAATGTGGTTCTTGGTTGGGGAGGGTACTTTCTAGCAGCTTTATTTTGGAAGCAGGCGATTTGGTTGGCTATCGCCACTATATTGGTTTCTGTTGGAAACATATTTGCTCACACCATTATCTTCAATATTAAAGGTAAGACCTTATACAATCCTGGGCTGATTACATCTTGGGTATTATTTGTACCCATTGTTTATTTTTTCTTTTATTTGGTTATTACAGAAAATCTAGCTAGTCGATCTGATTGGGTTATTGGAATTATCTTGGGCGTAATTCTGAATTATTTCGGGGTATACAAAATGATCATTTGGTTGGCTGATATAAATACCCCATACGTTTTCCCTGTTCGCTCTTTGATTCCAGGCGATAGATAAGTTACCGCATGAAATATATTGCGTCGGGATTTATTTTTCCAGGTTTATTTTTTCTGGCATGGTGGTTGACTATCTCAGGCTCTATTCCACCTGGAATGCTACATACAAGTCTTTTTGAAGAGCGAGCCATCAATTGGCTCTTATATTTTTGCGGGTTTGCCTTTTTATCTGCTTCAGTGATGCACTCTATTTTTGCTAAAAAGATATCTAAGACTATTGGGTGGGTGACAAACGGCTTTCAGTATGAAATAGCAGCTGTCTCATTGGGTTTGGGGATTGCTTGCTTTTATGCTCTGTACAACGGCCAAGTTGCTCAAATTGCTATTGGCATACCCATCATTGCATTTCTATTTTTTGCTGGTATAAATCATCTCAAAGAGATCGTATTTAATCGAAATTTCTCTCCCAATAACACTCTAATTCTGATTTGGGATTTTGGGGTAGCGATTTCCTTGTTTATTCTGCTGTTTTTAAAACTTATTAAAAATTCCTATGTTATTACCAATTAAAAAAACGATTGCAGCAACGGTGGCTGCAATTGCTATTGGAGGGTGCACAACCCCTGTGACCCCAGATTTCACGGAAATGTCAGCTAGTTATGCCAGCATCTTAGAGCAATACCAACTCAACAGTATTTTGATTAATATCATCCGGGCATCTAACGAGAGGCCGTTGAGTTTTTTAGATATACCCAGCATCAATGGCTCTGGAAATGTGACCAATACACCCTCTGTTAGTGGATCAATGAATGGTTTTATTGGCGGCTTAGCAGGCGGCGCTGCAGGAATTAGCTCCCTTAGCCCAAGTCTTAGCCTGTCCTTTGGTAACAGCTTTAACTTTTCACAATCCTCTTTAGATAATGCAACATTCTTGCGGGGCTTCTTATCCCAAATTCCAATTGAAACAGCCAAGTTTTTTATCTCCGATAACTTGCCAAGAGAAGTGATGTTTAGCTTAATTGTTAGCTCAATTGAGATTAAGCAGCCAAATGGTAAGTCTGTGAAGTATGTAAATAACCCATTGTTGCCAGATTACCCAGAATTTCAGGCTGAACTTTATAAGTTGTTAAGTTATGGGTTGACTGTGGACCAGGTTCAAGAGGAGCCTAAAAAGCTAAACTCACCGCCTTTAGGGGGGGTGCCAGGCTATCAACAACCAGGCAATTCATTCTCTAGTTATCCGGGAATGGGGGCTTATGGCGGGATGGGTGGGTATGGTGGAATGGGGGCTTATGGCGGTATGTACGGACAGGCTCAATCAACAACTCAGTACAAGGTATGCGTTGACGAAAATAAGTTTGCTAATTTTGTCAAAGAAGAGTTTAGCCCCGACATTTTTTGCAAAGCTAGCTCTATTAATACCAATAAAAAATCCTCCAAGGCAGAGCTTATTTTGACAGTGCGGTCTACCAATAGTGTGTTCGAGTATCTTGGTCAGGTTGTTGCTGCTCAAAATCAAGCCAAACCTTATATGGTGGTATTGCCGCCTACTGAGTCAACTTATAGTCGTAAGGCGGGTCAAGCCAATCAATACGCACTCTTGGTGGTTAAAAAGAATGATTCTGGCAGCAAGAATTTTGCTAGCGTGAAAAACTTGGACGGCGATGTATATAGCATCCCATCTGAGAATAACGGTTATTCACCAATGGTGATTAAGATCATATCTTCCCTTTTAAGTCTGAATAAGATTCCGGGTAGCATTCCTACATCACCTGGGATTTTGTTGCGCTAATTAAAGTGAGTGATTATGAAAATTCTTAAGCTATTACTTTGTTGGCTATTAACTTTTCCTGTATGCTGTTTTGCTTTTGGCGGCTGTCCAGGCGATCTTTTGTTGGTGGAAGGTCGATGTCAAAATCTACAGGAATTACAAAATTTACGCGACCTAAATGACTATCCAACACATTTTCCCCTCAACTATGTTGAGATAAAACCGCCTGATATTCGCTCTAGCGCTGAAAATCCTATGATCGTTGGTGATAACAGTAACCCATATGCTCGTGAAACATTAACTTTTAGTTCGGTAAGCGGGCCTTGGGTTATTAGATCCAATACATTTATTACAGCGCAAACATTTTCAGAGTGGCCTTATGTGGAGTTGCCGGTTAACGTCGCGATAGTGGGTGAGCTTCCTTTAGGTGGTCCAAGAACTGCACCAGGTATATCTTGCACAATAAGGCGCACGTCAAATTCGGCAACGATTTCCTGTTACGCAAGCAAGGAGTGGTGGTACGGCTATTGCGTCGATTCTGGACTCGGAAACCAGACATTTTGTCAAAATTGGGCTCAAGAACAAGTCAAGCATCGAGCACAGCTCCGGTAAGGCGCTGCCTTGACTTTAATCATGCTCACAATAGAACAGAGTTATGTTAAAAAAATGATGTTGCTGGGCTTGTTAACCTCGGTTTTAGTCATTGCCTCTTCTTGGTTTTTAGCTGCTGAATTTCGACTTGAGTCTGCGAATCAACTTCCTGCACGTTTAAAAGTCTATCTCTTAACGCTATTTATAAGTGTAATCCCGCTGGCTATATTGATTTCCCGTATAGCTAGTAAGCGATTTTTTGGCTCAGCAATTTCTGGCGATTCGTCTGATCCGGTGGTGGAAATCGATATTAAGGTATTAAATAATACCCATGAGCAGTTTCAACTGTTCGCAGTAGCTTCATTAATACTTTCGGCTGGTTTGTCTGAGGGTCGAATAGCAATGCCTATGGTTTTGGCAGTCGCTTTTTGTTTTTATCGGTTTCTTTTTTGGTTTGGGTATCACAAGAATCCATGTATGCGGGCTTTTGGGTTTGCGACAACTTTCTATAGCAACTTAATCTTACTTGTGTTTTCTGTTTGGTTAATTATTTAATTAAGATGACTCATCTGATGAGTAGCATGCTGGACTAAAGGCGCAGCGGTTATTTAAATACTCAATTTTTGCAATTTAGTTATGACTAGAGCTGAGGAATGGGGATTTTCAATGAATGGCTTATTAGATGAGGGCTAAGATCCGATGTCTTTTGTGCGTGTTTAATTTGACAATTTCATTTCAAGCAATGGTTTATTAGGTGCAGTTGATTTATCACAACGATTCTTTAGAAAACCAATCATGAAAATATTACGGATACTTTTCTTAGGTCTGTTGATAGTCCCGGCATACGGCCTTGCTGCCGACGGTTGTCCGAATGGCTTTGTTCCATACGGAGATTTATGTGGCTCATGCCAAGATGGTTCGGCGCCCGTCGAATTAAATGGAAGGTTTCAGTGTGTGCAATCTTCAAGCGCTCGATCTTATTGTCCGCCTGAATTTATTCCGGATGGGCCTTACCTCTGCGTCAAAACTGTTCGTAGACAGTGTGAGGCAATTCCAGATCTTGGCGGCACTCCTCAATGGCCAGAATTAGATCCAGCCGGTGGAGGATTCTGCCTAATTGGATCGCTACCCCTATACATCCCGCGTATTGTCAAGCCCGTTTTGCCTAAAATAATTGACCCATATTTAATTGGCGAGTAGGTCGTTTCAAATTAAATGCCTAAAAAAAGTAATTGAGGCCAACTGAGGGAATGCTTCAATATGCAGCCTTGATTTTTAAGGTGGGCCTACAAAATTACTGGCAGGTTAGTTGCCCATTCATATTCATGATGTCGCCACCACGTGCTTGACCACCATGGAATACTACGGTTTGGCATTGGCCCAAATTGAGTTCGGTTTGTATGTAATTACCCTCGAAGTTAGGGCATGTGGCATGCAAATAGAAACCCCCAAGTAATTGAATATTTCGACACGAGGATGTATAGGGGCCATCAGGAATCACGGCATACGGCATTCTTTGTGTGGGGCATACTAAGTTACCCCGAATATTCTCGATAGGGGCGCTACAAGAAGTTGCATTATCAAGAAATGTCATAACGTATGGTGGGGCTCCATCACACATTGCACTGAGGGTTGTTCCATCTAATTCTATGTTTTGACAGCTTTGCTGGTAGCTTCCTGGTGGTAGTGATTGAGCTAAGGCGATGCCAAGGTAAAGATTGGATGCGGTAATTAAATAAATGAAGATTTTTTTCATAAACAAAGAATTTGGTGAGGGGTTGGGGTGATACGGTTTTATGGTGGTTGCAAAGCAAAGGTTACTTCTGTTAAAAATTTTTTCTTGTCATCGATATTAACTTAAGTCGCGAACATAATTGATTTAGCATTTGAAATGGGGGAGAGTGAGTGCAATACCCAATTACACAAGCACAATCCTTTGACATACTTAGTATCTTTTTTAAAAACCGACCGCTTGTTAAAAATATTTAATATTTTTTCTATAAATGTACTATAGAGTCTTAAGCTATGCTGTCTAAATTTATTATGATGCAATGCGGATCAAAATGGAATAATAAAGAATGTATAGGTTGACTTTAATGATATTGATAGGTGCAATTGCATTTACTATTACCAAAGTAAATGCTCAATCCCAATATGATATTCCTGGTGGTGGAGCAATAGAAATGCCTCCAAATTGCATGGCGCAATTTGATTATGTAAACTATTGTGTAGCAGCAAATATTATTCAAATGGGGGTTACGGTGTTAAATTTCCCGCAATCAGAAGCCCAAAAATTTATCAATACTTATGGTGAGCAAGGTATTCAATGTTTGCGAGCTGCAACCAACTGGGAGAGTTGCTCAAGGTATCTGAAGTGGCAGATGAGGCGGCCAGGAGGGTTATGTAGAAATTACTGGGAGCGGCCGGAGGTGATTGGAGAAGATGCAGTATCAAAGATGATACTTGAGAGGCTAATTGCCCAATGTGGAGGCGCTCAGTAATTTCAATGTTTATGCATGGTCCCTAAGTGTAATTCTCGAATGTGGTTAGAGCTGGGTTTTGGCAGGAGATTGAATTACCAAAAATGGCTCAATGGTATGTAAAAAAATAATAATTATCTAATTGATGCAATTTGGAATAAATGCGATGACCATAATAAGTAGCGTATGTTGCTATGAAAGTAACGAAGAGACTGGATGTTTTTAGTTCCGCCACCATTAAGAGGTAAGATACCAACTTTTTTAAAGGCTTACATATAGCGTCTTTAAAAGAGATTCCAAGGCAAATTTTTGCGGGGTTTACCTTGGCGGCTTTAATGATTCCATTAAACATGGGCTATGCAGAGATGGCGGGTTTGCCAGCTGTTGTGGGGCTTTATGCTGCAATGTTGCCTTTGCTAGTGTTTTCAATTTTTGCAGATTCGAGATCTCTCATTGCTAGCCCTGATGCTCCAGTTGCCGCGCTTATACCTACCGTTCTCCTTTATTCGCTGGGCGTTGATTCCTCTTTGGCCGTATTGTCGCTTGACTGTGCATTGATATTTTTTTTGCTTTGGTATTTTCGTTTGGGATTTTTGGCAAATTTTCTTTCATATCCCCTGCTTGTTGGTTTTATTAGTGGTCTTGGCATAGATATTTTTCTCAGGCAGCTCTGGCGCATTATGAGTGTGCCGCCAAACTCAAATCGCGTGTTTGATAATTATTTCTTGCATACTATTTTCCCCATCCGAGAGCATTGGGACAAAACTGCAGATAACTTTATCAATTTGATTTTTGACTTGATAAGCCAGGCCCCAGACTTAAATAAATATTCGATGTCTATTGGCATTGGCACCATGATTCTTGTATTTTTAATTAAACGTTTTACACCCTGGCTACCAGGCTCTCTAGTTGCCATCTTGCTAATGACGGCCTTAGTTGATTTCTTTCAACTTAAGGAGCATGGGGTTCATGTGATGGGTTATGTTGAGGCTGGATTGCCCTCTATTCAACTGCCCATCTTTAATTTGCATGAGTTTGTGACACTTTTTCCAAGCGCTTTGGTTATTTGCGCTGTAACGCTTGCGGGAGGACTGCTTTTAACTAAGCGATACTCACAAATGTATGGCGATCATGCGGATGTGAATCAAGAGATTTTCGCATTTGGCGCCGCAAATTTAGCTGCTGGATTAACTGGCGCTCTTGTGATGGGTTCTAGCGCCTCCAGAACTGCTGCAATGGATTCAGCAGGTGCTCGCAGTCAAATTCCTGGTCTAGTTGCCTCTATTGTCGTGGCTATCTCACTTGTCTTTTTTTCAGATTATTTAGCCTTATTGCCTAGCGCTGCCCTAGCGGGCGTGGTGGCAAGTGCAGTATTGAAATTAATTGAAGTTGAAAAAATTAAATTACTTTATCAACAACGTAAGTCAGATTTTTGGCTTGCAATGATTTGTCTATTTAGTGTGTTATTGATTGGAATATTTAATGCTGTTGTTATTGCATTTATTTTCTCGCTAGTACTCCTTGTTTTTCAAGCGTCCAATCCATTGTCGGGCGTGCTAACTAAGGACTCATCTGGACATTTTTCATTAAACATTAAAGAGGATGCCATTGTTTCTCAAAATGATGTCTTAATTTATCAATTTAATTCGGCATTACTTTTCTTTAATGCCACGGTTTTTTCGGATGGAATTCAAAATGCTATTGAACGTGTAAACAGTAACGAACATAAGGTTTCTAACCTAGTGTTGGATGTTGCCGCAATGACAGATATTGACGCTACCGGAGCAGCCTCTCTTCTTGATACCATTAATTTTTTAGAAAAGAAAAATATTTCTATTGCTATTTCCAATTCAAATATTCAATTTAAAACCTTATTGGAAAATTATGGTTTATTGGAGCGGATTGGCAACGATAATTTCTACGCAACCAATGAATTAGCAATTAAAGCGCTTCTGGCTTCCAATTGCGGTGATTGATGAAGAACGCTTTCTAAAGTCAGGTAAACCAATGTAAGGTGATCGTCTGCATATCCTTTTAACTTCCCGCATTTTTGTGGGTCAGAGTTAGGGGTATGCATTAGCGGTTAGAAAAGCAATTGACTGTTAGGATTGATGATTAACTTGGATTTGGACTGATACTACTGGACTACGTATGTATCTTGTTGGGGTGAAGGTTGCCAGGAACATCTCCATCGAGACTAATCTAAAAATTTCTACGACTCCTACACCCATACCGACCGCTTGTGTCAAATATTGTTATTTATTTTTAAGTTTGCCTGTATTAACCTCGCTTCAGTCACCATTTTTATGTTGGCATTCAAAAATAATCAATTAACAATAGGAGTGCGTTAATAATGGCAATTAATAAAATTACATTTCTAGCTCCAATAATGTTTCTGTGGTCAATAGGCTCCTCTGCTCAGGTTTCTGAGTCTCCGCGAGCACGGTTATGGAGCGCCCCAATGGTTCCTGGGTATGAAAGGTGTTTATCAATACGCTCAAACTATTATTACTGTAGGGAAGAAGAGCGGGCGGATGAGCGAGCAGAGCAACGAAACTTTCGCCGCCAAATTTGTTATCGAATGGCGCAGGAATATTTTAGAAATCGCTGCGATCGGGTTTTTGCTGATCAAGCGCAGGTTGATCGTGAGCATGCAGATGACCCACGTTTATTGAGGCCGGAGGAGGTAAAAGTAAGGCGGTTCGAATAAATAATATTAATCAAGGCTGGCTAGCGAGGGAACGAAGCTTTTGTAAAAGCTTATCTTTCCAGCTAGAAATCCAAGATTGAGGAGCTTTCCTGCCAAATTGGTAAAAACTCTCATCACCAATTTCCTTCAGGATTTCCATTGGATTAGGAAGAGGGGTGGTGCGAGGGTGCTCAGCAAGACGTGGAAAGAGCTTTCTTGGATCAATTCCTTTTTATTAAATCTTAATGGCTCCATATGACCTGTTGGGATGTATTCAGAAAAAGGGGATCTTCCCCTCACATTTTTGACAAACCTTTATATCTGTTGGGGCGTAAAAAGCATCGGGCGGCATTCCCATGGGCATAGGTGGGTCATAGGGTAATGCCCCTCTAAATAATTCAGGTCGCACAAACGTAATTCTGAAATTAAGCTAGCAAGCGTCCGGTTTCGAGACACTTGTTATGAATAATTTATCGCTCTTATTTTCTACCGTTATCACTGATGATGAGCCCATCAAACTCCTTGATGGTGCCATCACCCTCTATAAAAGACCCAATAGTCACCAATGGCAATGCCGCTTCAAGCTCGCTACTGGCTCTTGGCATTCGGCCAGTACTGGATCCGATCAAGTGGCCGAAGCCACAACCCAAGCCATTGCCATCTATGAAACAGTCAAGGTCAAGCTAGCCAGTGATCTAGCCATTAGGACCCGCAACTTTCGCCAATTAGCCTCGCAAGAGCTAGCTATGGCTGCCCGAGTAGTCGAGGCCAATCCCAATAAACGCACTCATGTTGATTACATACACATCTACACCAAGTACTTGATCCCATTCTTTGGTAATTACCAAGTTAATGA
>JACCDH011199399.1_pt1 | contig 12636 bp, 9 predicted proteins | sample 7442481 | NCBI WGS metagenome assembly JACCDH01 (sample SAMN15323433, study PRJNA562643) | freshwater metagenome | isolation source: river surface water | place: USA:Blue River Watershed | collected 2017-08-15
AAAGGAGGAATTGTAAAAATCAAAATTGATTTCTCTTTCATTGCTCCATTTGAAGGATCAGACCGTATGGGAGTTTTGGAAACCAAAAACGGAAAAATTTTCACCATTGCACAATGGTACCCAAGAATGTGTGTGTATGATGATGTAAGAGGATGGAATACCAATCCGTATTTAGGAGCATCAGAATTCTATTTGGAATATGGAGATTTAGAAGTAAACATTACAGCACCATCTAATCATATTGTGGTATGTTCAGGAGAACTATTAAATCCAACTGAAGTATATTCTACAGAAGAACAAAAGCGTTTGGCTCAGGCCAAATTAAGTGATAAAACCGTTTTGATTCGTACTGCAGAAGAAGTAAATGGGTTACCAAAAACGACTGCTACAACTAAAACTTGGCATTATAAAATCAAAAATGCACGTGATTTATCTTGGGCATCTTCGGCAGCTTTTATTTTAGATGGTGCCAAAATTAATTTGCCAAGTGGTAAAAAATCATTGGCATTATCAGCTTATCCAGTAGAGAGTGATGGTACTGCTTCATGGGGACGTTCTACAGAATACACCAAAACATCCATTGAAAATTATTCGAAAAGATGGTTTGAATATCCTTATCCAGTAGCCACTAACGTTGCAGGTAATGAAGGCGGAATGGAATATCCGGGAATTGTTTTTTGTGGTTGGGAGTCGAAAGGAGCAAGCCTTTGGGGGGTGACAGATCATGAATTTGGGCACATTTGGTTCCCAATGATTGTAGGTTCTAACGAACGATTATTTGCTTGGATGGACGAAGGATTCAATACTTTCATTAATTCATTAAGTTCGGTCGATTTCAATAATGGAGAGTACAAAGAAGAAAAAGCGGATTTGCATGAAGATTCAGAACAGTACACCAACCCAGCTTTAGAGACAATCATGAGTTCACCTGATAATATGAAGGAAGCTAATATTGGTACATTATGTTATTCAAAACCTAGTGCCGGTTTAGTAATATTGAGAGAACAAGTTTTGGGACCAGAACGATTCGATTTGGCTTTACGTACTTATGTAGATCGTTGGGCATTCAAACATCCAACACCAGATGATTTCTTCAGAACAATTGAAAATGTGGCAGGAGAAGATTTGAGTTGGTTCTGGAGAGGTTGGTTCCAATACAATTGGCGTTTAGACCAAGGAATCAATTCGATTAAATACATTAAAAATAATCCGGCTAAAGGAATTATTATCAATATTGAGAATTTCGAAAAAATGGCAATGCCAATCGTTTTAGATGTTAAAACAAAAAGCGGAAAAGTGACACGTGTGAAATTGCCAGTAGAAATTTGGCAGAGAAATGTCGATTGGTCATTCAAACACAATTCGGCTGAGCCAATCGAAAGTATTACACTAGATCCAGACCATGTATTTCCAGATGTGAATGAAGGGAATAATGTTTGGACGGCTGAAAAAGGAAAAGTGGAGGAAGATCTAATTTTAGATGGTTACCTTGGAGTTTATACCAACCCACAAGCGCCAATTAAATTTACACTTACTGAAAAAAATGGTGCCTTAAACGTAGAAATTACGGGTTATCCTAAATTTAATGTAATACCAACTGGTAAAAATAAATTCGAATCTAAACGTGCCGGAATGGAATTACAATTCAATGATGCACAAACAAGTTTCGATATGATCTTGGCAGATGGTAGAAAAATACCATTTACAAAACAATAATCGGATGCTATTATAAAAAAAACGACTGAGAAATCAGTCGTTTTTTTATGCAATAAAGTTTAGATGTTATACTGGAATTTGTTGACTTAAACAGTGTAACGTTCCAAATCCCCATATAAAGTCAGTAGCACTGATTCCAATGATTTCTCTGTCAGGAAAACAATCTGCTAAGATGTTCAAAGCAATTCTATCCTTGCTATCGTTGAAAGTAGGAACCAAAACACAATGGTTTAAAATTAAGAAATTAGCGTAACTAGCAGGCAAACGCAAATCTTCAAAATCCAAACGTTTTGGCATAGGCAAACAAACGATTTTTGGAGTTTGTCCGTTTTCCAATTTAGCATTTTGCAAACGCTTTAGATTGTCTTGTAACGGTTGGTAATTAGCGTCTTTTTTATCGTCTTCAACAATGGTTACAATAGTATCCTCGTTTACAAATCGGCATAAATCATCAATATGTCCGTGGGTATCGTCTCCTTTAATTCCGTCACCCACCCAAATCACATTCGTAACACCTAAATATTCTTTAAAAACGGCTTCGTAATCGGCTTTGCTAAAATTGGCATTACGCACTTGAATCGAAGGATGCATCAAACATTCTTCTGAAGTCAATAACGTTCCTTTTCCATTCACATCAATAGCGCCACCTTCAACAATAACCGGTTTTCCGTTGTAAGTTACCTGAGTTAGAGGCAACTTCAAGAAATCAGCTACTTTGGCAGGAACGTGTTTGTCCAATTGAAAATTGGAATATTTTGCCCAACCATTAAAGTTGAAATTCAAGGCTTCTCTTTTGGAACCATTTTTCACAATGATTGGTCCCGAATCACGCATCCAAGAACGATTCGTTTTATGAATGATATACGAAACATTGGTAAGCTGAACATGCGCTCTTTCGAGCATTTCAGCTACTTTTGTTTTCAATTTTTCATCAGCCACTACTAAAAATACTTTTTCTACAGCAGCGATTTTTTTAATGAATTCGACAAAAGCCCATTGAACGGCTTCGTATTTGCCAGGCCAATCGTTTCCATTATGTGGAAAACACAGTAAAATGCCTTCTTGTTTTTCCCATTCAGCAGGGAAACGTCTGTTTGGAGTACTCATTGATTAGTCTATTGCTCTTTTTGTGATATCTCCAAACGCATCAATACGGCGGTCTCTAAAGAACGGCCAGTTCTGACGTACGTTTTCTTGTAAATCCAAATCCACTTCGGCAATCAAGATTTCTTCTTTATCGTGTGAGGCTTGCGCCAAAATTTCGCCTTGTGGTCCAGCTATGAAAGACGAACCCCAAAACTCGATTCCAGCGGTATCAGGTAAATATTTTTCTAAACCAATACGGTTAGCAGCGGCTACATACACGCCATTTGCTACAGCATGACCTTTCATCACGTTCATCCAAGCGCCGTGTTGATTGACTCCGTATTCTTCTTTTTCTAAGGGATGCCAACCGATAGCTGTTGGGTAAAATAAAACTTCAGCACCTTGCAAAGCGGTTAAACGCGCTCCTTCAGGATACCATTGGTCCCAACAAATTAAAGTTCCAATTTTTCCTTTATTGGTAGGGAATGCTTTAAAACCTAAATCACCTGGAGTGAAATAGAATTTTTCGTAAAAATGTGGATCGTCCGGAATGTGCATTTTTCGGTACAAACCAGCTTCGGAGCCATCCGTATCAATAATGTAAGCACTGTTATGGTAAATTCCTGCCATTCTTTTTTCGAAGAAAGGAACAATGATTACCACACCTAATTCTTTGGCTAATGCACTAAAAGCAATGAAAGAAGTACTATACAATGGTTCTGCTAAAGCAAAATTATCGACATCTTCACTTTGACAAAAATAATGACTGCTGTACAATTCGGGTAGTGAAATTACTTCGGCACCTTGACTAGCTGCATCACGCACCCAACTCAAACATTTCTTTAAGTTGTTTTCGGCAACATCATTCAGATTCAATTGAATAACCGCGATTTTGTATTTTTTATTTGGCATAGCTTAAAAAATTAGACCGCAAAAATAGGTATTTTTATAAAGAGTACACGAAAAGGAATTCAGAAAAATTAACCCTTTATTTATGTTTCTTGCGAATAGTTCGGATATTCAAAATGGCTTCGTACCTTTGCACTCTAGAATTGAAGAAATGTTAGCAATAGGAAAATACAATACGCTTACCATATTACGTGACACTAAAGTAGGTTTGTTTTTGGGAAATCCCGAAAAAGATCCTGAAGGGATTCACGATGTGCTCTTGCCCAACAAATACGTTCCAAACGAATTTGAAATAGGAGAAGAGTTAATTGTTTTTGTGTATTTAGATCACGAAGAACGCCCAGTAGCCACGACCTTAGCGCCTTATATTTTGTTGAATGAATTTGCACTTTTGCGTGTGAATTATATCAACCAAATTGGTGCGTTTATGGATTGGGGAATGGAAAAAGACATTCTGGTTCCGTTCAAAGAGCAGGCACGTCCAATGGAAAAAGGAAAACGCTATTTGGTGTACTTGTATATGGACGAAAAAACCAATCGTTTGGTTGCTTCAAGTAAAACGAATCAGTTTTTGAGTAACGATCATTTGACGGTTGAAAAAGGAGAAGAAGTCGATTTGATTGTTTCGCATATCACTGAAATAGGTATTAATGTTATTATCAATGAACAACACAAAGGGTTGTTGTACAAAGATGAGGTATACGACGATGCGATTCGTACGGGAGACAGAATGAGAGGTTTTATTAAAAACATTCGTCCTGACAATAAAATTGATGTGGCGCTGCAAGTGCAAGGGTATCAAAGTATTGAACCGAATGCGGAGAAAATTCTAGATGAATTGCGCGCGAGTCGTGGTTTTTTACGTTTGAATGATAATTCGCATCCAGAAGATATTAAAACGGTCTTGAAAATGAGTAAAAAGACTTTTAAAAAAGCCATTGGAGCTTTGTATAAAGAGAAACTAATCGAAATTAAAGACGACGGGATTTATTTGATTAAAGAGTAATTCTAAATAGTTTTTCATTACCTAAAGAGGGTGTTTATAAAGAACGAATTTTGTCATTCCGAATTTATTTCGGAATCTATAAATATTATAATTCAATATATTTAAAGAAACTGAAACAAGTTCAGTTTGACAAGAATAAGACTTTTAAAACACCCTCTTTTTTTGTGTTGAACCGCTAACTTTAGGTTTTCTTTTTAGGAGAGAATCTAAAAAATGACTTATTTTTACACGCAAATCAAAGAATTATGAGCAAGATAGATTGGAAAACAGTCCGAGAATTTGAAGATATTACCTATAAAAAATGCAATGGAGTAGCACGAATCGCTTTCAATCGCCCTGATGTGCGTAATGCATTTCGTCCTAAAACTACTTCTGAATTATTACAAGCTTTTCATGATGCACAAGAAGATACTTCAATAGGAGTAGTATTGTTATCAGCTGAAGGACCTTCGTCCAAAGACGGAATTTGGTCATTTTGCAGTGGAGGAGATCAAAAAGCACGCGGTCATCAAGGCTATGTGGGGGAAGACGGTTACCATAGATTGAATATTTTAGATGTACAACGATTGATTCGTTTTATGCCAAAAGCCGTTATTTGTGTAGTTCCAGGTTGGGCTGTGGGCGGTGGTCATAGTTTACACGTGGTGTGTGATTTGACTTTAGCGAGTAAAGAACATGCTATTTTTAAACAAACTGATGCCGATGTAACCAGTTTTGATGGTGGATACGGTTCGGCATATTTAGCCAAAATGGTAGGCCAGAAAAAAGCCCGTGAAATCTTTTTCTTGGGTCGAAATTATTCCGCTCAAGAGGCGTATGAAATGGGAATGGTAAATGCTGTTATTCCGCACGCTGAGTTAGAAGATACCGCTTATGAATGGGCGCAAGAAATTTTAGCCAAATCGCCAACATCTATTAAAATGTTGAAATTTGCAATGAATCTAACCGATGATGGTATGGTAGGGCAACAAGTTTTTGCGGGCGAAGCCACTCGTTTGGCGTACATGACTGAAGAAGCAACAGAAGGTAGAAATGCCTTTTTGGAAAAAAGAAAACCGAATTTCGAGAAAAAATGGTTGCCATAATTGGGTTTCTATGTAGAACATTAAATATTTAAACTTTATAAACCAATTTATTAAACTCATAACCTAAAAAATGAAACACTGGATAGAAGCCGCTCGATTGAGAACCTTACCTTTATCAGTTTCTGGAATTATAGTAGGGAGTATGTATGCGTTGGCAAACCCAACGGAAGATGTACTCACTCCAACCGAAGTTTTCAATTGGAAACTTTTTGCTTTTGCTATTCTAACTACTTTGGGATTGCAAATCCTTTCCAATTTTGCCAATGACTATGGTGACGGAATAAAAGGAACCGATAACGAAGATAGAGTAGGGCCTAAACGAACCATTCAGTCTGGGGTAATTACTCCTCAGGCGATGAAACGCGCTATTATTCTGACTTCAGGATTGACTTTGTTATCGGCTATTTATTTAATTTACCTAGCCTTTGGCGCACATAATTTAGGCTATTCTTTGTTTTATTTGGCATTGGGAATTTTAGCTATTGCTTCTGCCATTCGTTATACGGTGGGCAATTCAGCCTACGGTTATCGAGGCTTTGGAGATCTATTTGTATTTGTGTTTTTCGGATTAGTGAGTACATTGGGCGTTAATTTTTTGTATTCCAAACAACTGGATGGTATTTTAATCTTGCCAGCAATGGCGATTGGTTTTTTGAGTGTGGCGGTGCTGAATTTGAATAATATGCGTGATGAGGCTTCGGATCGAAAATCAGGAAAGAATACTTTGGTGGTAAAAATGGGAATAGAAAACGCTAAAAAATACCATTACTTTTTGATTGTCGGAGCCATGTTTTTGGTATTACTCTTTGCTATTTTAAGTGATTTTCATTTTGACCAGTACTTGTTTTTATTCGCCTACATACCTTTAGTGAAACATCTAATTACTGTTCGTAAAAATCAAAATAACAAGTTATTAGATCCTGAATTAAAAAAAGTAGCATTGAGTACCTTTGCGCTTTCAGTTTTGTTAGCGTTGTGTATGATTTTCTTCTTTTCCGACTTAATCGTAAACAATTCGTAAAGAAATTGCAATAACAAATTCAATTAGAATACAAGGCAATAAATAGTTAGTTAAAGTATGTATAAAAAAATAAGTGCGCTCTTTTTCTTTTTTATGGCTATTCCGGCGCTGTTTGCTCAAAAAGGCGGGTATTGGGATAAAGAACGATCAACCACTAAAGAAGTAGTGGTATCGGCACGAGATCGTATCTTAATACAGATTGATGATTTACCTACCGGAACTACGGAATTGATTTATCGCATTACACTTTTGGATAAAAACCAACAAATGGCCAATAGTTTGGTTTCGGTACTGAAAGCGATTCCGGATCCAACAGGAATTAGTCAAGGTTCAGCAGGGGCGGTGTTTTTGGTTTCCAAAATATCGGGAGACGACAAATGTAAATATGCTATTTTTTCTAGGTCGGATGTGGCGAATAATTATGTGACTACTGGAGCTACTAGCGAAGCTTGTTTGATTCAAGACGAGCCTGTGAGTAAAGATGCGAAACGCTTGTCTGTAGATAAATCTACTTGTCTGAAATCAAATACCAATTCTACTATGTTGTGGTTTGGGTTTGAGAGTAAAAACTGGATTATGAACCAGAAAATTGTATTGGAAGTCGTGCCGTGGGTAGATTATAAATTGAGTCGAGGGTGGACCAAAGAAAATCGCAAAGCAATCATCGATCAATGCAAAACGTCTAATTTGGCTCAAAAAATGACCAATCCGGGTGATTTCTGTGTTTGTGTTTCCGATAAAATCCAAGCGAAATATACATTCAAAGAGTTTCAAAAATTATTAGCCGAAGAACGTAACAAGGCGTTTAAGGATTTTGGCGCACTTTGCTTTAACGAAACAGGCGCTTCTAAAGCATTCAATTCAGATTTACGAACACAAGCTGCAGTGTTAGCTAAAAAAGGCAATTATGGCGCTGCAATTGCAAAAATGAATACGGTAATCAACAATGGTAAAGCCGCGGTGTTGGATTATAACACACTTGGGTATTACTATTTAATTACGAAACAATACGGTAAGGCACTGAAAACACTACAAGAAGGTCAAAAAATAGACGCTACAGAGTTATTGATTCAGTTGAATTTAGCACATGCCTATTTGCTGAATGGTAATTACAAAGCGGCTAAAGCAATTCATAAAACCTATTCCAATCAAAATGTAACGGATAGTTTGAGTTGGACGCAAAAAACCAAATTGGATTTTGATGCTTTCCAAAAGGCAGGAATTCAAAATGATGACTTCAATGCTATTTTGAAAATTTTAGAATAATCTCTTTTGAAAGCAACCTATCATAAACACCTACTGCATTTTAAACGCCCTTCGGGAACTTCCAGAGGCGTGTTGACGGATAAAGAAACCTGGTTTATCGTTTTGGAGCAAGACGGTAAAAAAGGAATAGGTGAGTGTGGAATACTTCGCGGACTCAGTTGTGATGATCGTCTGGATTATGAAGAAAAATTATCTTGGACTTGTGCGAATATTCATTTGGGCAAAGAGGTGCTTTGGGAAGCGTTAATAGAATTTCCTTCGATACAATTTGGAGTAGAAATGGCATTCCAATCGTTGGATAGCGAAACTCCGTTTTTACTCTTTCCTTCTGAATTTACCGAAGGTCAACAATCAATTCCAATTAATGGATTGATTTGGATGGGAGAAGAGGCATTTATGAAGGAGCAAATAGAAGAGAAACTAGCCGCTGGGTTTCAATGTGTGAAACTGAAAATTGGCGCTATTGATTTTGAAAAAGAACTGCAATTATTGCGATATATTCGAGCCAATTTTAGTCCGGAACAAATCGAAATTCGAGTAGATGCTAACGGTGCTTTTAATGTAAATGAAGCTTTAAATAAATTAATTCAATTATCTGAATTTGAATTACATAGTATAGAGCAGCCTATTCAAAAAAGTAATACTGACAGGATGTCAGAACTATGTAAAACCGCTCCATTTCCTATTGCTTTGGACGAAGAGCTGATAGGTGTTTTTAGTCTAGCTGAAAAAGAAGCGCTACTGCAAAAAATCAAACCCCAATACATTATTTTGAAGCCTAGTTTTGTAGGCGGATTTCGGGGTACGCAAGAGTGGATTACATTGGCTGAAAAGCACCAAATAGGGTGGTGGATTACCTCGGCTTTGGAAAGTAATATTGGATTAAATGCGATTGCGCAATGGACTTTTTTACAACACAATTCCATGCCGCAAGGATTGGGAACTGGTGCTTTGTACACCAATAATTTTGATTGCCCTCTAGCGGTGGCTCAAGGACAATTGTGGTACAATACCGATTTAGATTGGGATTGTAATTTAGTGTAATTACGAAGTAATTAACACTGCTTCTCGTATGATGACAATCCATTTGAAAGCCTCTAAATTAAGATACTAAGAAAAAAAAGCAAAATTTATTGTTTGTAAAAATATAAGTGTATATTTAACAGTTAAAAAATACAGGCAATATAAAATGAAAAAATTAAAAGGAATCACTTGGAATCATACCCGTGGTTTACTCCCTATGGTGGCCACCGCTCAACGCTTTTCTGAACTCCACCCTGGAATTGAAATTAGTTGGGAAAAAAGAAGTTTACAAGATTTTGCAGACAGTTCTATTGATAGCCTAGCGGAACGATTTGATTTATTAGTCATTGACCATCCTTGGACTGGTTTTGGCGCTCAGACCAAAGCTATCTTACCTTTGTCTGATTATCTCTCAGCTGAATACATCCAAGATCAAGAAAAAAATACCGTAGGAAAATCATTCGAGAGTTATGTTTTTAGCAACAAATTATGGGCTTTACCCATAGATGCTGCAACACCTGTAGCTGCTGCTCGAAAAGACATTTTGGAACAAATGGGAGAAAAAGTGCCTCAAACCTATGACGACCTTTTAGCATTGGCAAAAAAAGGAAAAGTGGCTTTTGCAGGAATTCCAATTGATGTTTTGATGAGTTTTTATATGTATTGCTGCAGTCTTGGAGAAGCTCCTTTTCAAACTACTCAAGAAGTCGTTTCAATGGCAACAGGAACCAAGGCGCTACAACTTTTTAGAGCATTAGCCTTACTTATTGATCCTGCTAATTTCAACCGAAATCCTATTCAAGTATATGAGGCTATGGTCAATTCAAACGAAATTGCCTACTGTCCTTTTGCTTATGGCTATTCTAACTACTCCAGAACAGGATATAGTGACAATCTATTGCATTTTTATGATTTGGTTCAGTTAAATCAACAACCTATGATTAGTTCATTAGGAGGGACTGGTTTAGCAGTTTCTTCGTCTAGTCAGTATCGCAATGAAGCAATTCAATACGCTGAGTTTGCTTGTTCTTCTGCAATACAACAAACTATTTTTGCTGACAACGGTGGACAACCGGGGCACCTTCAAGCTTGGAAAAATGAACGAATTAACCAACTAACACACGATTATTTCAAAAACACATTACCTGCTTTAGAACGGGCTTTTTTAAGACCAAGATACGATGGCCATATGTACTTTCAAGATCATGCTGGCGATGTAGTCAGAGATTATCTTATGAAAGGTGGTGATGAAAAAGCGGTACTAGAAGAGTTAAATGTTTTGTATGCAAAATCGCTAAACAATACCAATTCATGAAACCATTAGAAGGATTAGTCGTACTCGAATTTTGTCAGTTTTTGGCTGGGCCTTCGGCTGGGTTAAAACTAGCTGATTTGGGTGCCCGCGTTATCAAAATTGAACGTCCCGTAAAAGGCGAAGCCTGCAGACAACTTAGTATCAAAGACCTTTTTATGGACGATAGTAGTTTGCTTTTTCATACCATTAATAGAAACAAAGAATCTTTTGCCGCTGATCTTAAAAACCCTGACGATTTAGCAATAGTAAAAAAACTCATTGCCAAAGCCGATATTATGACTCATAATTTTCGTCCAGGTGTGATGGAAAAAATAGGATTAAGCTTTAAAGATACAGCAACCATCAATCCTAGAATAATTTATGGCGTGGTAACAGGTTATGGCGAAAAAGGCCCTTGGGCAACAAAACCAGGTCAGGATTTACTAGTACAATCCATTTCGGGATTGACTTGGCTTAGCGGAAAAAAAAGTCAGCCTCCTGTACCCTTTGGTCTAGCTGTAGCCGATTTAATGTGTGGGAATCACTTTGTGCAAGGCCTGCTTGCAGGATTACTCAAAAGAACAAAAACAGGTAAAGGCGTTCTCGTAGAAGTGAGTTTGTTAGAGTCTATCTTGGATGTACAATTTGAAGTCATAACTACCTATTTGAATAACGGAAAAAAAATACCCGAAAGAGGTGATATACAAGGTAGCGCACATACCTTATTAAGTGCCCCTTATGGCATTTATAAAACACAACAAGGCTATCTTGCATTAGCTATGGGCGATTTGCAATGCATTGGAAAAATTATTGGTGTTGATTTAGACCAATTCCAAGACAAAGCACTATGGTTCTCCTCTCGAGATAGTATTAGAAAATTATTGAGCAACCAACTCCTTACCGATACCGCTGATAATTGGATAGAATTACTAAATAACAATGGGATTTGGTGTGGTAAAGTATTGAATTACAACGACCTCAACTATCAAAAGTTCATACAGGAGCTAGGCTTAAAACAAACGGTGCAAAATACCGATGCTATTCCAATAACAACAACTCGTAGCCCTATTCAATTGGATGGTAAAATACTCACTCATAGTAAAGCCGCTCCAAAAGTAGGCGAAGACAATATCAAAATACACCAATTCTTTTTAAACGATTAAATGAAGCCTTTAGACAATTATTTAGTAATAGACTTTAGTCAATTTCTCTCAGGACCCTCTGCTAGTTTACGTTTGGCCGATTTAGGGGCGCGAGTTATCAAAATTGAAAAACCAGCAACTGGAGATATTTGCCGTACGCTTTATACTTCTGATTTAATTATGAATGGTGAATCTTCTGTTTTTCATACTATTAACAGAAACAAAGAATCTTTTGCTATTGATTTCAAAGAACCTGACGGATTGCAAAAAATTAAGAAACTTATTGCAAAAGCAGATGTAGTAATGCATAATTTTAGACCTGGTGTAATGGAACGCGTTGGCCTTAGCTACGAAGAAGTACTAAAAATCAATCCCAAAATTATTTATGCTTCCATTTCTGGCTATGGGAATCATTCTGATTTAAAAAAAATACCTGGACAAGACTTATTATTACAATCGATGACAGGCCTAACTTGGCTGACAGGAAACCAAGAGGATGGTCCTGTCGCTATGGGATTGTCTATTGTAGATATGTTGGCTGGAGCTCATTTAGCTCAAGGAATTTTGGCTACTTTGTATAGAAAGTCGGTACAAAATGTTGGAGCATTAGTACAAGTAAGCATGTTAGAATCGGCTTTTGATTTTCAATTTGAAACCATCACTACTTATTTAAATGATGGTGGTGAATTACCTGTCAGAACTAAAAATAATAATGCTCACGCCTATCTTGGTGCTCCGTACGGAATTTACCAAACCCAAAACGGCTACTTAGCGCTTGCCATGGGGTCTATCCCTGTTTTGGCAGAACTCTTACAATGCAATGAATTACTCGCTTTCCCTGAAAATAAATTCAGTTTTCGAGACGAAATCAAAACTATTTTGGCTACACATTTGCAAACACAACCAACAGAATTTTGGCTAGCCATTTTAGAACCTGCTGATATTTGGTGTGCTAATGTCCTAAATTACGACCAACTTTTTGAAGAAGAAGGTTTCAAAGTCCTCGATTTCATTCAAGAAGTACAAATGCAAGATGGTTATTCGTACGCAACAACACGATGTCCTATAAAAATTGATGGCGAATTATT
>JACCDH010533243.1_pt1 | contig 12630 bp, 11 predicted proteins | sample 7442481 | NCBI WGS metagenome assembly JACCDH01 (sample SAMN15323433, study PRJNA562643) | freshwater metagenome | isolation source: river surface water | place: USA:Blue River Watershed | collected 2017-08-15
CTTGTCACGGTTTGATTTGATGGCACAACTCGAACGCCACGCCGAAGGTTTGACCATGGGTGAGTTGTCGCGCCGCATGATGGTCAGCGGGGGCAACATCACCGTCATCGTGGACCAACTCGAAAGCGAATCGTTGGTGCAACGCAAAACAGCAGCATCTGACAGACGTTCGTTTCGCGTGTGTCTCACGCCCTTGGGCAGAAAAACGTTTTCGCGCATGGCAACAGCGCATGAGCAATGGGTGGTCGGGCTTTTTGAGGGCCTCAGCGACAAGCAACAAGAACAACTCAACACGCTGTTGGGCCACCTCAAGTCAGGCATACACCAACACCAAACGGCATCGCACACGGAGACACCATGAGCCAAAAATATTTGAGCGGACAGCCTCATCAACTGCCACGCCATCGCCAAACCTTTGCCAACTACCAAGGTCAACACATCTTGTTCACACTACAAGAAGGTGTCGCCACCATTTCGCTCAACCGTCCTGAACGGAAAAATCCGCTGTCCTTCGAGTCGTACGCAGAACTTCGCGACCTGTTTCGCAACTTGAGCTATGCCGACGATGTACATGCCATCGTCATCACCGGTGCGGGCAACAACTTTTGCTCCGGCGGTGATGTGCATGAAATCATCGGGCCACTCACCCAACTCGACATGCCCGGTCTGTTGACGTTCACCCGCATGACAGGCGATGTGGTCAAAGCCATGCGTGCTTGCCCACAACCCATCGTGGCAGCCATCGACGGCATTTGCGCAGGCGCAGGTGCTTTGCTCGCCTTGGCGTCTGATTTGCGCTATGGCACCGAACACAGCAAAACTTATTTTTTATTCAACAAAGTAGGCTTGGCAGGTTGCGACATGGGCGCTTGCGCGTTGTTACCTCGCGTCATCGGTCAAGGACGCGCTTCAGAACTTTTATACACCGGACGCGGTCTTGGCGGCTTAGAGGCTGAACGCTGGGGTTTTTACAACCGCGTGTGTACGCCAGAAGAGTTGTCAAGCGCTGCACACGACATGGCGCGCAGCTTGGCATCGGGGCCAACTTTTGCCAATGGCATGACCAAAAAAATGTTGCAACAAGAATGGAACATGGGCGTTGACGAAGCCATCGAGGCAGAAGCCCAAGCACAAGCCATCTGCATGATGACCAATGACTTTCACCGCGCTTATCACGCCTTTGTGGCGAAACAAACACCCGTGTTTGAGGGGGATTGAACGTGTCCACACCTTTGCATGTCGCATTACCCAAAGCCCTCGATTGGCCGTTCTTCGAGCCACACCATCGCGAACTCAAACGCACATTGCAAGCTTGGTCACATCAGCACTTAAGCGCACATTCTGAGGAGGATGTTGACCAAGCCTGCAAAGACTTGGTGCGCGCTTTGGGTGATGGCGGTTGGCTGCGACATGCCATTGCTGGCCAGCACTATGGCGGCTTGCACGATGTCATCGACACCCGCAGCATTTGCCTGCTGCGAGAGGAACTGGCGTGGCACCATGGCTTGGCTGATTTCGCATTTGCCATGCAAGGCTTGGGGTCAGGCGCCATCAGCCTGTTTGGTTCTGATGCCCAAAAGCAGCACTACTTGCCCCGCGTGGCCAATGGCACAGCCATTGCCGCATTTGCATTGAGCGAGCCTTTGGCAGGCTCAGATGTTGCAGCCATGCAATGCAGCGCCACATTGGACGGCGATCACTACATTTTGCGTGGCGAAAAAACTTGGATTTCCAACGGTGGCATTGCTGATTTTTATGTGCTGTTTGCACGCACCCACGAAGCTCCAGGTGCCAAAGGCATCAGCGCCTTCATTGTGGATGCCGACACACCCGGCTTGAAAATAGCAGAGCGCATTGATGTGGTGGCACCGCATCCGCTGGCGTTGCTCCGGTTTGAGAATGCGCGCATCCCTGCGTCACAACGCATTGGCGAAAGTGGCAGCGGCTTCAAAATCGCGATGGCTACGTTAGACGTGTTCAGAACCTCTGTGGCTGCAGCAGCCTTGGGCTTTGCCAAACGTGCACTCGATGAGTCATTGGCATGGGCTCAACAACGGCAAATGTTTGGTCACCCTTTGGCTGACTTTCAAATCACCCAAACCAAATTGGCCGACATGGCCACCGCGCTCGATGCTGCAAGTTTGCTCACCTACCGCGCAGCGTGGTTACGCGATCAAGGGCAACGCATCACGCAAGAAGCTGCCATGGCCAAAATGACGGCCACCGAAAACGCTCAACGCATCATTGACATGGCCGTGCAGTTGCATGGCGGCATGGGTGTGAAAAAAGGACACATCGTCGAATCCTTGTATCGCGAAATTCGTGCCTTGCGCATTTATGAAGGCGCAACCGAAGTGCAGCAACTCATCATTGGCAGAGAACTTCTCAAGGGCAATCGCACATGAGCATGACACACCACGCCACGGCATTGAGCCCGTCATCCCATCAAGACACCTTCGCGCGCGACCATCTGCCACCCGCAGATCAATGGCCTGTGTTTTTATTTGACACGCCCGAGGTGCAATACCCCGAACAACTCAACGCCACAGTAGAACTCGTCGATCACCACGTTACAAAAGGCAAGGGCGAACGCATCGCGCTCTATGGCGAAAACGCCAATGGCAGCTACGGCTGGACGTATCAGCAACTGCACGACAAGGTGAACCAAATTGCCAACGTGTTGACGCACGACATGGGTTTGGTGTCTGGCAACCGCTTGTTGCTCAGAGGCGGCAACAGCCCGATGATGGCGGCCTGCTTTTTGGCCGGCATCAAAGCGGGCTTGGTCATGGTGCCCACCATGCCGTTGTTAAGAGCGGCTGAGCTCAAAACCATCATCGACAAGGCCAAAGTCAAAGCGGCCTTGTGCGTCAGCCATTTGATGGATGAAATGGATTACTGCTTAGATGCCACGCATCCACATCACGCGCCTGATCTCACACAAGTTTTGTCGTTTGGAAGCGATACGGCATACGGTTTAGAAGCACGCATGGCGCAAAGCAGCACGCACTTCACCGCACACCCCACCAGTCGCGATGATGTGTGTCTGATCGCCTTCACCAGCGGCACCACAGGCAAGCCCAAGGGCACCATGCACTTTCATCGCGATGTGTTGGCCATGTGCGATTTGTTTCCTCGCCACATATTGCAAATGAACGAGACCGACGTGGTGTGCGGCACCCCCCCGATCGCCTTCACTTTCGGGTTGGGTGGTTTGCTCGCGTTTCCATTGCGCTACGGCGCTTCGGTTGTCTTGATTGAAAAACACACACCAGAATCGTTGCTCAACACCATCGCGCGCTACAAAGCCACACAGTGCTACACAGCCCCCACGTTTTATCGCCAAATGGCCTTGATGGCTGAGGGTGTTGACCTCTCCAGTTTGCGTCACCCAGTGTCAGCCGGCGAAGCATTGCCCGACGCCACACGGCAATTGTGGAAACAACACACAGGCATTGAAATCACCGATGGCATCGGTGGCACCGAAGTGATCCACATCTACATTGCCAGCGCCGGCAAAGACGTGCGTGCGGGTTCGATTGGCAAAGTTGTGCCCGGCTACGTTGCACAAATTGTGGATGACAACATGCAACCGGTGCCTCCGGGCACGCAAGGGCGTTTGGCCGTCAGAGGTCCCACAGGTTGCCGCTATCTAGACGACGCCCGACAAACCGACTATGTGAAAGACGGCTGGAATTTACCGGGCGACACCTTTGTGATGGATGAACAAGGCTACTTCAGCTACATGGCACGCAACGACGACATGATTGTGTCTGCGGGCTACAACATCGCTGGCCCTGAAGTTGAAAGCGTGTTGCTCCAACATCCCGCCGTTGCAGAATGTGGCGTGGTGGGTGTACCTGACGCAGAGCGAGGACAAATTGTGATGGCCTATATCGCTCTCAAACCCAACTTTGTGGCTGATGCAGAAATGGTCAGCACGCTACAAAACTTTGTGAAGCAAAACATCGCGCCTTTCAAATACCCCAGACGCATTGAATTTTTACCCTCCTTGCCGCGCACCGAAACAGGCAAGCTGCAGCGCTTTCGCTTACGCCAAATGGCCATGGGCGGTTAAACCTAGTGACAACATAAAGAGAGACAACCATGTGGAACGTTTTACAACCTGAAGGCTGGGCACCCCCAAAAGGCTACGCCAATGGCATTGAAGCTCGCGGTCGTCATATTTTTGTAGCAGGCATGATCGGCTGGAATGGACAAGCACAATTTGAAACAGACGATTTCGTGGCCCAATGCAAACAAGCCCTGCAAAACATTGTGGACACACTCGCCTGCGCCAACGCAGGGCCACAGCACATCGTGCGCATGACTTGGTATGTGAAAAACAAAAAAGAATATTTAGCCCGCGGGCGGGAACTGGGTGCGGTTTACAAAGAAGTGATCGGCAAAAACTACCCCGTCATGGCCTTGGTGCAAGTGGCTGATTTGGTAGAGGACCGCGCGTTGGTGGAGATCGAAGCCACAGCCGTCGTGCCAGACTGACGCAGAGCAAACGGCTGTCAATATTTGCCAGCGTGCTTTTTAAAGTGTTCCACAAAAGCCGCCGCCACTTGCATCACTTCAGCGCCGGTTTTGGTCAACGCCACAATCTCACGCTCCACCACAGGTGACACCAAGGCCACCGTGGCCACAGAGGCGAAACCGTTTTCTTGTGCTGCCGCTTGCGCCCGCGTGATCGCATAAGAAGGCAGCACCGACACCCCTTCCCCTTCCGCCACCAAACCCAAAGCGGTGGCGACCTGCGACACCTCATAAGCCGGCTTGACGCGTTTGCTCCACTTGCTAAATGCCTTGTCCACCAGCGTGCGCAGACCGCTGCCGTGTCGCATCAAAATCAATGGCTGGTCTAACACATCTTGCCAAGCCACTTCACGCGACTGCGCCATGGGGTGCGACGTGGGACACACCAACATCAGTTTGTCAACATACAGCGGCGTGGCGGTTAAATCTTGCGTCTCTTGGTTGGCGGTGCACACCGCCAAATCCACTTCACCTTGTCGCACCAACTCAGGCAATGACTCGACCGGCACATCCATCAACACCACTTTCACATGCGGATGCTGCGCCCGAAAACTGGCAATCACTTTGGGAAACAAAGCACTCGCCAACAAAGGCGACGCCGCCACCCGCAGCAAACTCGCTTTGACATGCTGACTGTTGTGCAACGAGGCAATGCCGTCTTCGAGTTGCGCAAACACCTGTTGCACCACCGGTAAAAATTGCTGTCCCACATCGGTCAACACCAAGCGACGCGTGGTGCGCTCAAACAAACGCGCGCCCAAATCGTCTTCCATGCTGCGCACCAACATGGACAAAGCCGAAGGCGTGAGGTGCAACTTGGCAGCGGCGCGCGTCATGCTCGCCTCTTGGGCGACAGCCAAGAATGCGCGCAGTTGGCGCAAACTCAAATTGGAAGCGGCGACTTTGGGGTGCATGCCACAAGTTTAAGCGGGGCAGCGCCCTTGGGCCGATTTGACAAATCCCCTGCACGATTGTTCAATTTTTATTGTTTGGCTTCACGCCTGGCCTTTGTTCAAATACCTGCGTGATCTCCTCTACAGCCACCCTCACCGCCAGCACCCCACAAACCGCCAACCGGAAGGCTTTGCTGCGGCGGGAGGACGATGCCTTGTTGCGTGGACAAGGCCAATTTGGGCAAGACATCCAGCTGCCCCAGTTGCAACATGTGGCCTTTGTTCGCAGCACGCAGGCACATGCCACGATACTTGCCCTCCGCACCGATGCCGCCCTGCAAGTGCCCGGCGTTTCGCAAGTGCTCACGGCTGCTGATATGGGCTTGCACCACATGCCCAATATCAACCCTTTGTTGCCCCTCACGCAAGACACGTCATTCCCCGTGCTTGCATGGCAAGAGGTGGCCTATGTCGGCCAACCCATCGCTGTGGTGGTGGCCAACACCCGCCATGCGGCACGCTTGGCCGCTGGTATGGTCGAGGTCGATTTACAAACCTTGCCAACGCAAAACGATTTTGACGGTACCGCTCCCATCATCACGCAAACGCAGCACCACATCGGCCCAACGCCAGATGAAACCGCGCTGAGCGTCAGCACCAAAATTGTCAGCCCTCGCGTCAGCGCATGCCCCATGGAGCCACGTGCTTGCACAGCCGCTTGGAACGAAGAATCCCAACAACTCAAGGTGTGGCTCGGCACCCAAACCCCCACACGCGCGCAAACCGACATCGCCGCCCTCTTGGGTTTGCCCTTGCAACAGGTTCATTTGATCAGCCCCGATGTCGGCGGCGCATTTGGTGCGCGCGCATCTGTCGGGGTCGAAGACTTGGTGGTGCCCTGGGTCGCGCGTCATTTGAAAGCTGCTGTGCAATGGGTGGCCACCCGTTCGGAAGATTTGTTGGCAGGCATGCAAGGCCGCGGCTCTGACATGACCGGTCGTTTGCATTTCAACGCAGAAGGAAAAATGCTGGGGCTGCATGCCCGTTTGCATTTCACGCTTGGCGCTTGGTTGCCTTTTTCAGCCGTGGTGCCCCTTCGCAATGCCGCGCGCATTTTGCCCGGCCCTTACCAAGTGCCTCATCTCGACATCCATGGCGTCGCCACACGTGCCCATGCAGCCCCTGTCAACATTTACCGTGGTGCGGGTCGACCTGAAGCCGCCTTGTTGATCGAAACCTTGGTCGAGCAAGCCGCGCGTCAATGCGGCATTGATCCTGTGGTGTTCCGCCAGCGCAACCTCATTTCCCCAGAAGCCATGCCCTATACCAGCGGCACCGGCGAATGTCTTGACTCCGGCCACTATGCTTTGGCACTTGAACAAGCCTGCGAGCGTTTTCAATACACGCACCAACGTGAACAACAACGCAGCCGACGCGCGCAAGGTGAATGCGTGGGCATTGGCCTTGCGCTCTACATCGAACCCTGCGGACAAGGCTGGGAATCGGCGCGTGTCACATGGCACGATGAACAACACGTCACCCTTGCCAGCGGCTCACCCGCACAAGGCCAAGGCCATGTCACCACTTATGCGCAATTGGTGGCAGACACCTTGGGCGTTCACCCACACAACGTTGACGTGCTGATGGGGGACTCTCAAACCTGCCCCGCAGGCACCGGTGCACTCGCCAGTCGCAGCACAGCGATTGGCGGCAGCGCCATCGTGCAAGCCTGCCAAAACGTGTTGGCACAAAAAAGAAACGGTGCAACGTTTCCCATCACCGCCGAAGAAAAATTCACAGCCAAAGAAGCTTGGAGTTATGGCTGCGTCATCGTTCGCATGCACATCGATACCGACACCGGTCAACCCACCCTCGAGCACATCGAATGGGTCGATGACGCTGGGCATGTGCTGCAACCCAAGCTGGTTCACGGCCAACTCGTGGGCGGGGCCGCGCAAGGACTTGGCCAAGCCTTGTTAGAGCGCATGGTGTATGACACACAAGGACAACTCATCACAGGCTCCTTGATGGACTACGCTTTGCCACGCGCCGACAACATGCCCCCCATTCACATCAGCTCGCTGCACACACCTAGCCCCAACAATGTGTTGGGCGCCAAAGGCGTGGGCGAAGCAGGTTGCATTGGCCTACCGGCGGCCATCATGAATGCCGCACGCGATGCCTTGTCTCACTTGGGTGAAGTCGAACTGCAATTCCCACTCACCTCCGAACAACTCTGGCGTGCGATGCACAGCCATTGATCAACCCTTTACACACATCTCAACACAAGGAATCACCATGAAATACAAAAAGTCTGAAGCCAAAGAATACGCACGCGAAAACTTTGTCGGCGTGTGGGCAGCCAGCCTCACTCCATTCGACGATCAATTGAAACTCGATGAAAAAGCTTTGCGTGAAAACCTAAGCCACTGGGTCAACGAACTCAATTTGGGTGGTCTGTTCATCGCCGGCAAACAAGCTGAGTTTTTCTCGATGAGCATTGATGAGCGCAAGCGTTTGATGGACATGTCGGTTGAAGTGGCGCATGAAGCAGGCAACCGCGGCGGCATTGGCCATTGCGGCATCGTGACCTCTTGCTCAGACACCAACTTAGATGTGGTGCTCGACTTGGCGAAACACTCGCAAAACATCGGCGCCGATTACGTCATCGTGCACAGCCCAGTTTTGCACTTTGGTGCAGACACCGATGAAACCATTTACGAGTACTACCGCTATTTGTCAGAAAAAATTGACATCGGCTTGGCCATGTGGAATCACCCGGATTGCGGCTATGTCATGAGCCCAGAACTGTGTGCACGCATTGCAGAGTTGCCCAACGTGGTGGCCATCAAATACAGCACCGACCGTGAAAAATACAAACGCTTAACCGAGATGGTGGGCGACAAAATTCACGTCAGCAATCCAGATGAGCCAGACTGGTTAGAAAACATCATCGAACTCGGTTGGAAACTCTATTTGTGCTCTACCCCGCCTTACCTGCTGCAAAGCAAAGTGGACCAGCGCATGAACGAATACACCCAACTGGCGTTCGCAGGCAAATACGACGAAGCGCGCAAAGTGCGTGACAGCCTCAACCCCGTGCGCGAAGCCATTCGTAGCACCAAACCCAAAGGCAAACCGCAAGCCCATGCCAAATACTGGCAAGAGTTGCTGGGTCAATACGGTGGCCCTGTGCGCCGCCCTCTGTTGCAACTGACCGACGCTGAACGTGCTGCCACAAAGAAAGCTTTCGAACAATGTGGTTTGCGTGTGGCCTAACTCCAAGCGCTTGTTAAAAACCAGCAGTCAGGAAATCGCGTGAGCACGTCGCTTCAACTTCACATCAACGGTCAACCAGTGACGCTCGATGCGTCACCTGCTGACTTTTTGATCGACGTGCTGCGCGAACAATGCCACCTCACCGGCACACACCAAGGCTGCGATACAGCCCAATGCGGCGCTTGCACGGTCTTGGTCAACGGTGCAGCCATCAAGTCATGTAACCGCTTGGCTTTGCAAACGCAAGGGCAACACGTCACCACCATTGAGGGCGTGGCCCACAGCGAATCAGACTTGCATGTGATGCAACAATGTTTCAGCAAACACCATGCATTGCAATGTGGTTTTTGCACGCCTGGCTTCATCATGCGCGCCCTCGCCATGGTGCACGAAGACGTTGCGCTCTCCGAAGCAGCTGTTCGACATGCTTTGTCAGGCAATTTGTGTCGCTGCACCGGCTATGAAGGCATTGTTAAAGCCGTGCTCGAAGGGCTTCATCTGCTACGCACACCATCCCAGGGGCAGGTGTGATGTCACAGGTTTATCTGCGACCTCAACAGCTCAACGATGCCGTTGCACAGTTGTCGCAGCACCCCAACGCCTATGCCTTGGCAGGCGGTCAAAGTTTGTTGGCCGCCATGAAGCTCGGCTTAACTCAGCCTTCACACCTCATCGATTTACAAGACATCGCAGAGTTGCATAAGATCCAGCTGACACCAGAAGGTTTGTGGATCGGCGCTATGGTCACCCATGCACAAGTGGCACACAGCACAGTGGTGCAAAGTTTCAGCGCCATGTTGTGTCAACTGGCGGGCGGCATAGCAGACCCTCAGGTGCGACAAGTAGGCACATTAGGCGGTTCTCTGGCCAACAATGACCCAGCAGCTTGTTGGCCTGCAGGTGTTTTGTCGCACAACGCCATCGTGGTGACCACGCAGCAACGCATTCCTGTAGATGCTTTTTTCACGGGCCTCTTCAGCACCGCGCTGGCACACAACGAGCTCATCACCGGCGTGTTGTTTCCGGAAGTTGTCAACGCTTGCTACTTGAAATTTGAACAACCCGCGTCTCGCTTCGCCATGACGGGCGTGGCTATCACGCGCGCGCGCAACCAACAGGTACGCGTGGCGATCACCGGCTTGGGTCACGGGGTCATGCGCTGGCCAGCCGCAGAGCAAGCGTTGCAAAACAACTGGAGCGTTAACGCGCTCAACGACCTCACGCTAGACGCCTCTTTGGCCCTGTCCGACTTGCATGCCAGCGCTAATTACCGCGCACACTTGGCTGCTGTGTTGTGTCGTCGCGCCGTCGCAACCATTACTGGCGAGTCAGCTGCGATGCCTGCTTTGCAGCCATCGCACATCCAACCAGCTGTAGCAGTTAAAGCAGTCGAAGCCGTAGCAAATCTGAAAACTCCCTCGTCAACAGGCAAACCGACCAACAGCATTACAGGCACACATGTCATCCCCAGCCCTTTGCCGCAAGTCTGGCAAGCACTGCTCAATCCAGAAGTGCTACAGCTTTGCATTGTGGGCTGTCAATCCATGCAACTGATGGCACCCAACCATTACAGCGCCATCATCAAAGTGGGCATTGGCCCGGTGTCCGCCACCTTTGAAACACAGGTGCATCTCATGCCAGAAAACGCACCCAATGACCACAGCACATCGGCCAGTTGTCGATTGCAAGTCAGCGGCAATGCGGGCGCCTTGGGCCAAGGCCAAGCCAACGTGCAAGTTCACTTGCAGCAAATCGCACAAGGCACGCAACTCGTGTGGCAAGCGCAGCCGCAATTGCAGGGACGTCTTGCGCAATTAGGCAACCGTTTGGTCGAAGCCAGCGCCAAAGGTTTGAGCCAGCAATTCTTCCAACGCTTCACCCAACACCTGCTCGGCGAAAAGGTGCCAACCTCGCATTCTCATTTTGTTCAACCCGGTTCGATCCTCGCTTTGCTCAAAACATGGCAAGAAGCGATGCTTCGTTTTTTCAGGAGATAGTCACATGTCTGCATCACACAATGTTCCCTCCCCTACGCACTACAGCGCACCGATCAATTTTCAAAACTGGATCGATGCACACGAACACCAACTCAAGCCCCCGGTGGGCAACCAACAGATCTGGCAAAACTCCGACCTCATTTGCACCGTGGTCGGTGGCCCCAACCAGCGCACCGACTTTCACGTCGATCCTTATGAAGAGTTTTTCCATCAAATCAAAGGCAATGCTTCGTTGTTGATCGCTGATCGCGGTCAATTCGAACGCGTGCATCTGAAAGAAGGCGACATCTTTTTACTTCCCGCTTTCGTGCGCCATTCACCCCAACGCCCTGAAGCAGGCAGTTTGTGTACCGTGATTGAGCGCAGCCGCCCCGTGGGCGACATCGATGCCTTCGAGTGGTATTGCGCAGAGTGTGGGCACCAAGTGGCCCGACGCGAAACGCAATTGCAAAGCATCGTCGAAGATTTACCAAAAGCTTTTGCCTCTTTCTACGACACCCCCGATGCCGACCGTGCCTGCCCGCACTGCGGCGCCATCCATCCCGGTAGAAACTGGCAACTGTGGCACCAAAGATTGGGCCAAAACTTCGCGAAAACCCTGATGGTATAAATTATTTTAAGATTAAAATTTCTCTACCCAAACACCCCTAACCATCAGACCTTTGAAAGAGACAACCATGAAAACTTACACCAAGTATTTGTCTGTCGCCTGCTTGCTGGCCGCCTCACAAATGGGCAACGTCTATGCACAACAGCCCCTGAAAATTGGCTTCTTAGGTACCCTCTCAGGTCCCGCAGGCGCATTAGGTCAAGACCAATACGACGCTTTCATGTTGGCCATCGATCATTTAGGCGGCAAACTGGGCAACAGCGCCGTACAAGTTCTCAAAGAAGACGATCAACTCAAACCAGACCTGGGCGTTGAGTTGGCCAAAAAACTCATTGAAAAAGAAAAAGTCAACATCATCACCGGCGTGACCTTCTCCAACGTCATGATGGCCGTTCACAAACCCATCACCGATGCGGGCGTGTTCTTGATTGGCTCCAATGCAGGCCCCACCCCCATCACGGGCAAAGGCTGCAGCCCCATGTATTTCTCAACCTCATGGAACAACGACTCGCTGCACGAATCCATGGGCGCATATGCACGCCAACAAGGCTACAAGCGCGTCTACCTCATGGCCCCCAACTACCAAGCAGGCAAAGACGCTTTGGCAGGCTTCAAAGCCCAATACAAAGCTGCTGGCATTGACGAGGTTTACACACAAATCAACCAACCCGACTACTCCGCTGAAATTGCACAGCTCCAAGCCGCACAACCTGATGCGGTGTATGTGTTCTATCCCGGCGGCATGGGCGTGAACTTTGTGAAGCAATACCAGCAAGCTGGTTTGCTCGGAAAAATCCCATTGTTGTCTGCATCCACAGTCGACGGCACCACACTGCCCGCTTTGAAAGACATTGCATTGGGCGTGATCACCAGCTCGCCTTACAGCCCTGACATCGACAACCCACAAAACAAAAAGTTTGTCGACGACTTCCGAAAAAAATACAACCGCGTGCCTTCTTTGTATGCTGCACAAAGTTATGACGCAGCCATGTTGCTCAACTCTGCTCTGAACAAAACCAAAGGCAAAACAGACCGCGAGCCTTTGCGCGCCGCACTCAAGCAAGCTGACTTCAAATCTGTGGCTGGCCCCTTCAAGTTCAACACCAACCAGTTCCCCATTCGCAACTTCTACCGTGTAGACGTTGCCAAAGATGACAGCGGTCAAGCCGCTTGCGTCGACAAAGGTTTTGTCTTGAAAGATCACGCTGACGCTTACGCTTCGCAGTGCGACATCAAGTAAATTCAATTTAAGTACTAGCGCATGACAGCATCCCTCTTTCTAATTCAGCTCATCAATGGATTACAACTA
>JACCDH011066472.1_pt1 | contig 12622 bp, 16 predicted proteins | sample 7442481 | NCBI WGS metagenome assembly JACCDH01 (sample SAMN15323433, study PRJNA562643) | freshwater metagenome | isolation source: river surface water | place: USA:Blue River Watershed | collected 2017-08-15
AGGTCCGGCACTTTTTATCTTAATGAGGAGGTACTCCCATGTCTGACAAAGACAAAGTATGGCCGACGGGGCTGACCGAGGCAGAGTCCGAGGAAATTCACCGTCACATCATTCAGGGTACGCAGATTTTCGGCATGATCGCGGCTTTCGCGCATCTGCTGGCGTACATTTATTCACCCTGGCTGCATTGATCAAGGGGAAAACGCGATGATCTACGGAAAAATCTGGTGTGTCGTGAAGCCCTCGGTCGGCATCCCCATTATTATCGGTGCGGTGGCAGTTTCTTCGTTCGCGGTGCACCTGTCGCTGACGCTGAACACGACTTGGGTAAAGCGTTATCTGAACGGCAGTGCAGCACAGGTATCGGCAGCGCCAACGACTTCGGCCGAGCAAGTGGCAATCCTAGCCTTGCCAGACGGACTGCGGAAATAACCCACGCTCTTTCGTCATGGTTCGGGGCCCGAACCATGACGCCTCCCTCGCCATGCGGATCAGTCAGGCGCGCTTTTATCGCAGCTTGCAAATCCCTTTGTGGCATGCCATCACGTCTGGCGCCGATTTGGGTAATAATGGGGCGTTCTGGACAACCAATGCTGGTTTATCTGCGAGAGTGACATTTTCAGGGCCCATGATGATGGGCGCGGCAATCATCGATATCGGAGAACATGATGAAAATTTGGCATATTCTGATGGCTATCTGGTTCATGGGTCTGGGTTTCATCATGCTCAATTATTTCCATCGCCAGAATATCGAGCGATTGAAAAAGAAATAAGCGCCCATCAGGCCAACCGGACTGCCAGCCCATGATCTGCTCGTCGTAACGGAATACCTGGCGACAGCCGTCTGGGCTATGGACCAATGGGCACTGGTGGATTGCCGAAAATACAAAAGCCCGACTGTGAATGTCGGGCTTTCGTATTTCCGGCGTCGCCATCCGGAAAAGTGCGGGACGATTGCGGGTCTCCGCGCCACGCGTGCGGGTGTCCCGCCGACGTGGATTATTTCAGCGCGAGGATATATTCAGCCAGCGTGCGAGCATCAGCATCCGACACATGCGGCTGCGGCGGCATGATGTCCTCGCCCCAGACGCCGGTACCACCCGCTTTGATCTTTGCTGCCAACTTGGCCACGGCGCCAGCGTCATCAGCATACTTGGCGGCGACCTCGTTCAGTTTCGGCCCGTACTTGCGCTTGTCGATCATATGGCAGGCAGTACAGTTGTTCCGCAGAAGCATAGTCTGCAGCTTCTCAGTATCAGCGAAGGCGGCCTTGCCAAAGCACAGGAAGCCGGTCATTAAGGACATTGCGATAACGTGTCGCATTACTTGCATTACTTCTCTCCCACGATGCGGGTAAGTTGAAAAAGTCACAAAAAACGCGCTGCCCTCGGGCAGCGCGTTTTGGTCCATCAGTGCATCAGTTCGGCTTGACGCGGTAGATCATGTTTGCTGCTTCATCACCAACATACAGGTCGCCGTCCGGACCCACGGTCAGGTGACGGAAACGGCCTGCAAACGTCGGCCAGAGCAGTTCTTCACGCTTGGCGGTCTTGCCATCCTTGGAGATGTCGAGAACGTCGATACGGTTACCCGTCGGCGTGCCGTGGATGCCGATACCGGCGTAGCCGACGACCATACGGCCTTCCCACTCTTTCCACTTCTTGCCAACCAGCCATGCGCTACCGCACATGCCCTGCGACAGGCCGTTGTTGTTCCAGGCCGGCTTCATCGCGTTCGGGTAGGTCTTGGTGTCGGTCATGGGCATGAAAGCAGCGCGCTGCTTCGGATCCATGGCGCCCATCTGGTTCGGCGAGTAGCCGCAGTAGTCGTCCGGGCAGTCCTTGCGGCCGCCAACGTTCGGACGCGGATCCCAACCACCGTTGCCACCATTTTCCAGCTTGGTGACTTCGTCGCTGTGCCACGGGCCGTTCTCGGAAGTGTACGGCTCGTTGGTGCCAGGACGGAAAGTGATGCCTTGCGGGTTACGGTGACCGTAGGTGAAGACACGCGGATCGAAACCTGCCGGCGGCTTGTTGCCCGGGGCGGCCTTGCCGTCACGGTCAACGCGCAGGACCTTGCCACGCAGTTCGGTCGGGCTTTGCGGACCGGCACCGTTGTGGTTGTCGCCGATGGTGACATACAGGAAGCCGTCAGCCGGGCTGAAGCGGATACGGCCGCCGTTGTGGGCGCCAGGACCACCGAACGGGTGGTTCGACTTCTTCGGCTTGTAGCCGAGGTCATCGATGATGTCCACGCGATCCGATGCTTTGGACAGCGACGAGTCAACCTTGAGGCGCATCACGACGTTGCTGTAGCCGCCGTACTTGCGGTTGCTGCCCTGCGAGCTCGAGTACAGGTACACGTAGCGGTTGGACGAGAAGTTCGGGTCAACGGCAACGCCCTGCACGCCGGCCTGGCCGTCGCAGAACAGGTCTTCGCCGACGAGCGAGTAGCCGCTGGTGCCGGCAACACCGACCAGTGCATTCACTTGGCCGTTCGGCAGGCGAAGGGACAGGCCCTTGCACTTCCCGGTGAAGAACATCGTGCCGTCCGGCAGGAAGGCCATATCCCACGGCGATTCTGCTTTCTGGAAGTTCTCAGCCGTGACCGTCACGCCGGCAACAGCGCTGCCAGCCGACAGCAGACCTGCGACCGCCAGAGTTGCTGCTGCAACGCTGGTAGGCAACAGTTTAGAAACGTCTTTCTTCTTCATTTCGTCTCCTGATTGGGTTGGGGGTGACCTTGCTCGCTTTTTTATGTCGCTCGCATTTACTTAGGTCAAAACTACATGCACCAAGTCATGACACATGGAGATCAGTCGGAGGCTGACTACCAGCGAGTAGGTAGACGCCACCAAATGATTCACTCACAAGCATACATAAGAAAAATTCAGCTTACCAGCGTCCACACCAAAAAAAACGGCTGCGCATCGTCGCCTTGGTGGTCGCCTTGCCAGAGGACGAATTTTCTGATCAAGGGCAAATGTCCCTCTGCCGATTTCAGAAAACGAAGGTTTCCGAATCAACAGCATCCAAGTCAAGTTAAGTTTTTCTGATGTATCGCGATGATTTTCCGAAGTAAATCTTAAGCAATTATTGCGCCGCAAAATTCTGTCAAGCACATGCGCGCCTGCGAATCCGGCCCGTTGGCCATGCAACCCAACACCCATGCTGATCGAAGGTTTTGGACGGAGTGTTTAACTAAAAAACAATTTCGTAGTTCAGGTCTAGTTCAGCTGATCGCTTACCTCGGATTTGTCATGGATAAGACTTTCTGAACCAAAAACAAATTTGCTGAAACAAGACCTTGCAGGAAGTAGGTACATTCATGTTCTGGTCTGATCTGCACGAAGCCTCGCGCAGCATTGATCACCCAGATCCTTCTTCGGGGAGCTTCCATGGATATTCATGAGTATCAGGCCAAGTCATTGTTGTCAGGCTTCGGCGTCACCGTTCCACCGGGGGGCGTGGCCTATAGCCCTGACCAGGCAGTCTATGTCGCCACCGAGCTTGGTGGTGCGCACTGGGCCGTCAAGGCGCAGATACATTCCGGCGGTCGCGGCAAAGCGGGGGGCGTGAAGCTCTGCCGAACCTACAGTGATGTGGCCACTGCTGCGCAAGCCATGCTCGGTTCACGGCTGGTGACCAACCAGACCGGCGCCGAGGGCAAGGTCGTTCATCGTCTCTATGTAGAAAAGGCCACGCCCTACGAGCGCGAGCTGTATCTCGGCTTTGTCCTCGATCGCAAGATCGAGCGCATCCGCGTGATTGCGTCAGTCGAAGGTGGCATGGAGATCGAGGAGATCGCGCGCACCAATCCCTCATCGATACTGCAGGTCGAAGTCGAGCCTGCGGTCGGCATGCAGCCCTTTCAGGCAAGACAGCTGGCCTTTGGTCTCGGACTGAACCTGAAGCAGGTGTCGCAGGCCGTGACCATCATCCTCGGCTGCTACCGCGCCTTCCGCGACCTCGATGCGACCATGGTCGAGATCAATCCGCTGGTCGTCACCAAAGACGACCAGGTGATTGCGCTGGATGCGAAGATGTCCTTCGACGACAACGCACTATTCCGCCGCCCGACGGTGGTCGAAATGCGCGACCCGGCCGAGGAAGATCCGCGCGAGGCACGCGCCGCCGAGTTCGGACTCAACTATGTCGGCTTGAGCGGTGACATTGGTTGCATCATCAATGGCGCCGGCCTGGCGATGGCAACGATGGACAACATCAAGTACTGCGGCGGCGAGCCGGCCAACTTCCTTGACGTTGGCGGCGGTGCTTCGCCCGAGCGCGTGGCTGCGGCATTCAACCTCGTGCTCACCGATGCGAACGTGAAATGCATCCTGGTCAATATCTTCGCCGGCATCAATCGCTGCGACTGGGTCGCACAGGGTGTGGTGCAAGCAGCGAGAGACCTGCGCGTGCCTCTGGTGGTCAGACTGGCAGGCACCAATGTCGAGCAGGGGCAGAAGATCATCCGCGAATGCGGGCTGCCGATCATCACTGCCGATTCATTGATGGAAGCCTGCGAGAAATCGGTCAAGCTGGCCCGCGGCGAGAAGATCGCCTGACGCAATTGTCCACAGGAGAACGGACTGATGAGTATTCTGATTGACGAAACAACGCGCGTCATCGTGCAGGGCTTTACCGGCGACAAGGCGAGCTTTCATGCGACAGAGATGATCAACTACGGCACCAATGTCGTCGGTGGTGTCACGCCCGGCAAGGGCGGCAAGACCCATCTGGACCGACCGGTGTTCAATACCGTCCAGCAGGCAGTCGAGGCCACCGGTGCACAGGCCAGCTTGGCCTTTGTGCCGCCGCCGTATGCAGCCGATGCGCTCATGGAAGCGGCCGACGCCGGGCTCGAGCTGGTCTGCATCATTACTGACGGCATCCCCGCGCAAGACATGATGCGCGTCAAGCGCTACCTGCGCCGCTATCCGAAAGAGCGACGCACCACCATCGTTGGCCCGAACTGTGCCGGCATCATCAGCGCCGGCAAGGCCATGCTCGGCATCATGCCCGGCCATATCTACATTCCCGGCAATGTCGGCATCGTCTCGCGCTCCGGCACCCTCGGCTATGAAGCGGCCGCGCAGATGAAGGCGCTGGGCATAGGCGTGACCACCAGCGTTGGTATCGGCGGTGACCCGATCAATGGCAGCTCCTTCCTCGATCACATGGCGCGTTTTGAGAAAGACCCGGAGACCAAGGCCGTGGTCATGATCGGCGAGATCGGCGGCCCGCAGGAGGCCGAGGCTGCGCGCTGGGTCAAGGAAAACATGACCAAGCCCGTGGTCGGCTATGTGGCCGGCCTGACTGCACCCAAAGGGCGCCGCATGGGCCATGCCGGTGCCATCATTTCCGGCGAGGGCGACACTGCGCGTGAGAAGGCGGAGATCATGGCCTCCTATGGCCTGTTCGTTGCTCCAAGCGCGTCCGAACTCGGTACCACCGTCCAGCAGGCGCTGGCCAGCATAGGCGCGGACCGTCGGGCGGCCTGATACTGCTGCACCGCTTGCGCTGTTTCGCATACACGATAGCCGCAGCCATGCTGCGGCTACGTTTTTCATATTGTCCCGCCACGGAGGAAGCATGAGCTTTACCACCATCGAACAGGCCACTGCCAGGCTGCACCGATCCGAACTGGCGGTCCCAGGCTCCAGCCCGCAAATGTTCGAGAAGGCGGCCAAGTCGGCGGCGGACATCATCTTTCTCGACGTAGAGGATGCGGTCGCGCCGGATGACAAGGCGCAGGCACGGAAGAACATCATCGAGGGTCTCAACGACATCGACTGGGGCCACAAGACCATGATGGTACGTATCAATGGTCTCGACACGCATTACATGTATCGCGACGTGGTGGACATCGTCGAGGCTTGTCCGCGCCTTGACATGATCCTGATACCCAAGGTCGGCACCGCCGCCGATGTCTATGCAGTCGACATGATGGTCACGCAGATCGAGACTGCGATGAAGCGCACCAAGAAGATCGGCTTTGAAGTACTGATCGAGACTGCGCTCGGCATGGCTAACGTGGAGGTGATTGCGCAATCGAGCAAGCGGCTCGAGGCCATGTCATTCGGCGTCGCTGACTATGCGGCATCCACCCGCGCACGCACGACCGTCATCGGCGGTGTGAACAAGGACTCCGGCGTGCTGACCGACCGCGATGCCGACGGCAATCGCCAGTATTTCTGGACCGATCCCTGGCATGCGGCGCAGACAAGAATGATGGTCGCCTGCCGTGCCTATGGCCTCCGCCCCATCGACGGTCCATTCGGCGACTTCGGCGACCCGGACGGCTTCCTCGCCGCAGCCAATCGCGCTGCCGTGCTTGGCTACGAGGGCAAATGGGCGATCCATCCGTCGCAGATCGAACTGGCCAATCAAGTATTTACGCCGTCGGACGCAGAAGTCACCAAGGCGCGCCGCATCATGGAGGCCATGGCCGAGGCCGCCAGGTCAGGCAAGGGCGCCGTCAGCCTCGATGGCCGTCTGATCGACATCGCCAGTATCCGCATGGCCGAGGCTTTGCTGGCAAAGGCTGATCAGATACGGCGGAATGCATGACTTGACCAGGCGCACGCTGAGCTCCCAGCCGCAGCGTCGACCGGAGCATTGGCCCGCGCCAGCGCTTGTGTTCACATTTATGTTCTCGTCTGTGCTCAGGCCCATGCACGGGTCTGACAGCCAGCGTGAACCACGGTGTGCCATGTCGAGTCGCTGTCAGCCGCAAACCTTGCGGATGATCGCCTCGGGAAGTTCCTTGTCAGCCTTGTCGGGCTTGCTCGATTCCGGAAAAGTCCAAACGACCTCGTCGTCATTCAGCAGGAATTGCTGCCGGTAGAGCACCATGCCGGAGCTGCATGCGATGACCACATTCTTCAGCGCGCCGTTGTACTCAAGGCTCATCATGTCCCGCCGGTTGTTGTAAGCCAGCTTCAGGCTGAAGTGAGTCTCGCCCGATGCGCCGCGGCTGACGGAGGACGCATCCAGATAGGTGCGCGCGGTTTCATCGGACGAGACCAGCACCCAGTCCGCGCTTCGGGCTGCCCCGGACCAGCACAACAGCATCACCAACAAGATGTTTTTCAGGGTCATTGCATGCTTCCTTGATCGTCCTCATGTTCGATCCTGTCCCGAGATTAGCATGCGTACGGTGGTAGCCGTCGCGCGTCAGGACTGCAGCCATCCGCTGCAACAGCAGGGCTCCAAGCACGAACTTATCTTTGACGAAATTGAATTAATCGTGTTTTCGGGCGCGGCGCATGATCAATATGCGCGCTGAGTTCAGGCCGGTCAAGGCCATGATCGGCCAAAGAAATGTGCACACCATGACCCAGAAGACACGACTACCCAAGGCGTTTTCATTTGCCGTCGCATCGGCTTTCTGCGGCCCCTCGCTGAACAAATGCTTGAACGGGAAAGTGAGGATGCCGAATCCTGCGCCTGCCAGCAGAAAGACGTAAATAGTCGTGTTCATGATGTCGCTCCCGGTAGCGTTGTAAGCTTGGTTGAGAGGATCTGCGAATGCGGCAATCGAGATGCGATATCCATCAATCTCGCTCGCGTAAAGCAGGGTGGCAGGCAAAATGTACACCAATAAATGAAATACTCAACCGACACTGGCAGTTATCCAAATGAAAACCTGATCAGGCCGAGCTACCGCCCCGATATTGACGGTCTGCGCGCTATCGCAGTGTTGTCGGTCATTGCCTTCCATGCGTTTCCGTCATGGCTGCCGGGCGGTTTCATCGGTGTCGATGTCTTCTTCGTGATCTCGGGCTTCCTGATCACGGCGCTGATTCAGGACAATCTGCAACAGCAAAGCTTCAGCTTCGGCGCTTTTTATGCCGGCCGAGCACGGCGCTTGTTTCCTGCGCTCATTGTCGTGCTGCTGAGCTGTCAACTGTTTGGATGGTTTGCATTGCTCTCGGACGAGTACCAGGCCTTGGGTAAGCATGTCGCCGCCAGTGCGGCCTTTATCCCGAACCTGATCTTCTGGAGCGAGAGCGGCTATTTCGACTATGCCGCCGATGCCAAGCCGCTGCTTCATCTGTGGAGCCTCGGAGTCGAGGAGCAGTTTTATCTGCTCTGGCCGGCTGTCATCTGGCTTGCATTCAGATATCGATTCAGCCTAATGAAGACCTGCATCACCTTGCTGGTGGTCTCGCTGCTGCTGAACCTGATCATGACCGAGGAAGCGGCCTCGGCAGCGTTTTTCCTGCCCGTGACCCGTATGTGGGAGTTGTTATCTGGATGTCTATTGGCTTTATTGCTGAGATCAGGAACGGTCATCGCTGCTTCAACAAGTGCAGGTCTTGCAAAAAGCCCCCTCATCCCGCAAGTCATATCCATCGTTGGGCTGGCGCTGTTGATGGCAGGTCTCGTCTTTGTTGATCAGGATCTGAGCTTTCCCGGTCCATGGGCATTGGTGCCGGTGCTGGCCACTGCCGCGCTGCTGATGGCGGGGCAGGGAGCCTGGATAAACCAGACAGTGCTCTGCAGCCGTCTGCTCGTCTGGACAGGATTGATCAGCTACCCCTTGTATCTCTGGCATTGGCCACTGCTGTCTTTTGCAAGAATCCTTGAGGGCGGCAAGCCCGACTGGCAGATCCGAGGCGCGCTGGTCCTTGTTTCATTCTTGCTCGCCACGCTGACTTACTTGCTGATCGAGCGGCCGATACGCTTCGGTCGGCACCTGAAGGCAAAAACCTTCACGCTCGCGGCGATCATGGTCGTATCGGGTGGGCTTGGACTGGCTACCTTCCTGCAGGATGGGTTCGCATCAAGGATCGCCAACAAAGAGATCGAAGCACAACTTGCCGACCTGAAGTTCGACCTGCCCGATAGCGGGGGTTGGTTTTGCGGAGAAAAGAGCCACGATAGTCCGCGTTGTCACTCCACCGGTCCTGATCCCACAGTCGTCGTCATCGGCGACAGCCATGCATTGACGATTTACTCGGCACTGAGCGAGCGCTACAAGGCCAAGGGGCAAACCATCGCCCTGTATGGCGCCAGCGACGGCTGTCCGCCGCTACTGAACGTGGTGATACAGGATCAGGGCGGCGATGCCAGAAATTGCCTGAAGAGGGGAAGTCAGGCCATTGAACGCATCATTGCCGACCCGGCGGTCAAGGAAGTCATCCTGACCAGCCGAGGGCCAATGTACACGAGCGGTTATGGATTCGGTGAGATCGAATCAGATCAGTTCGGTACCTGGGTGCTGCATGTCAAGGGTGAGGAGAGGGGCGTGCGGAGCAACGAAGAGGTGTTTGCCAAAGGTCTGGAGCAAACACTGGATGCCTTGCTCGCTGCCGGGAAAAAGCTGACCTACTTGCATGATGTGCCGGAACTTGGCTTTGATATACGAAGCTGTTTTTCATTCCGGCCGCTGTCGTGGTCACGCAAGAACGATGCTCCTTGCGCCGTCAGCAGAAAGGATTTTGAGGACAGGACCGAAAGCTACCGGCAGATGGTCAATCGGATCCTGGCGCAGCGACCGGAGATCAGGGTGATCGATCTGGCTGAGGCCTTGTGTGATGAGAAATGGTGTCTCGGCGCGAAGAATGGTGTGCTGTTCTACATGGATGATGACCACTTGAGTCATCGTGGTGCCGCCTATGTCGTGAACAGCTTGTGGAGCAAATTTTGAAAATGACCTCGTTGAGTTTTCAGGCCAACCCACGCAGAGGCCTGCAAGTCCGCGCGCTTTTGGTAGAGTCTGAGAAAATTTTCTCGCCAGGAAGCCTTGGCATTGGTCATGCCCCCAGGCCGGTGGCGTATCGTTTGACGTATTACACTTGCGCTCTCCACCGGGTAACCGGCTGGAGGCGCTCAAGGGTGACCGAGCCGGCCAATACAGCATCCGCGTCAACGATCAATTCCGCGTGTGCTTCGTTTGGAGCGATAGCGGCCCGGCTGATGTTGAGATAGTCGATTAGCACTGAGGTGAAAATATGAGCCGTACTGTCAACCGAATGCGCCCGGTTCATCCCGGCGAAGTGCTGCGTGAAGATTTTCTTGTGCCATTGGAGATGAGCGTCAATTCGCTTGCGATGACACTTTCCGTTCCTGCGACTCGCATTCATGAAATCGTGAAGGAGCGTCGTGGAATCACGGCAGACACGACCGAGCGACTCGCTCATTATTTCGGCGGTGATGCTGCTTCATGGATGGCGCTACAAGCTGACTACGATCTGAAGACGCTGCCCACGCGAGCGGAAATTGAGCGAAAGGTGCAGCGTCGTAGTGAGCTTGCCGATGCTTGAGTAAATGACGCCAAAAGCAGAAAAGCCCGCAAACGTTCGCTTGCGGGCTTTTGAATTTTGGCTCCCCGACCTGGACTTGAACCAGGGACCTGCGGATTAACAGAAAGCCAGGCTCGTCAAAAGTCTTTTAAAATCAATTACTTATGTAAAAAATATCGATTCGTGTAATAAACCGTGTAATTGAAATAAAAGTTGCATAATGCAACTTTTCGTATTCAGGACCCAAATTTGGTTCAGGCGGAACTAACAATCTATCCGCCTAGGCAAACTTTATATCTGGACAGTATAACTGTTGTTTCGAGTTTAATTCGTTATAGCAGCAAGCTCAAATTCGATTTCACTCAATGATGCGACCTCAATCCTTATAAATTACTCACACTTCCAGATAAAGTGCGACATGGTGATTGAGATTTTGACTAATTAAACTCAGCTGAAAAACATTTTGTAAATTCGTGATACCGCTCGATGGTGTGGGGTAATTAGTAATTGCTAAAGAAAGCTGACTAGACAGAAACGGGATAAATTTCTATCGTCAATATGGTGGATCAACCCATACTTCTTTTAATCGGTTAAGCGAATTTGCGAGGAATACAAATGCTGGATCCAAAATGGCTTGAATTATTTAAACTACCGATGAGGGCAGCGATTTCTTTGTCCTTGGCTAGCGCTGCATTGTTGGCTTTGGTTTATCTTAAGCTGCTCGACTTAGGGCTGATCGGCGTTATTGCACTACCAATTCTGATCATCGTGGCCATCGTTTCGACAATAATGACTGTTGTAAGAATCGCTGAATTGTTTTTCTATCCACTATATGAAAAGCGTAGGTTCTCTGCACTCAAGATACGTCGAGCCGTTCGTCGTAAAGAGCAGGACGAGCATCGATCGAACACGGAAAAGGCAGTTCTTAGTCAATTAGATTATTTGTCTAAAGAAGAAATAGGGGTGGTAATCACTGCGTTAAATCGTGGGTCGCCAACGTTTTTTACCTATGTACATAGCCCAGCTGTCGGCATTTTGCTGGGAAAATCGCTAGTTTGGTCGCCAGGTGGTCATCATAACCAAGACCATTATCCATTTAGTTTCCACGATTTTGTATGGAAGGTCTTACTTGAACGGAAAGAAGAATTTTTTACTAAAGACGCCGAGCACAGAGAGGAGGAGAGGCGGGGAATAAACAGCCGTCGGGGCAGCTATTAATTTAAAAATACAAAATAATTGGTTAACAAATTAGTTGTATATCGACGAAATCATGTTCGGCACCTTTTAAAGATAAATTTTTTCCGAAGACTTTTTCTGCCTTAAATCCCAACGATGAATAAATTTCCATGACTATATCAGGATGAGGCGTGATCATTTCTTGTGTTTCATTTTGAAAAACATAACTCTCATCTGATTCTTTAAAAAATCTTAATATCAAATCATCTTTACCTTGCTCGGATAAAAATTTAATTTTATCTTCCACGCAGCTAAGGAAGTTTTGACCTGATTCAGAGCTTAGCCAATAGAGAACCTGGGGTGAGAAAAACGCTACGTCATCATTAAATGAAAAATCACTGATACGATCTTCATCCCAGCATATTCTGAGAGAGAAAATTTCAATCAGATCGATGTTTTCATCAGAACTTAAGCTTCGAAAATCATCATCTGAAGAAAATTCTTCTGCCTCGAGATCGTACACTTTCTCTCTTAAATTTTGAATGTCTAAAGCAGCAGTCTCGTGAATTCTTTTTATTTCTGAGACGAATCCCTTGAGTTTTCCTTGCCACTGAAATTGGGTGACGTCGGACTCTAAAAGTCTGTCGTATTCAGCGCCGCTTACAATCTCCAGCTTTTCATATTCCCATAAATACCAATCACTCCTAATTAGCGGACGCTGTTCGTAACAATTTATTAGCCATTCATATACTTGAACGTATTCAGGGTGAGGGGCTAGAAATTCATAAATTCTGTCAGCAATAACACCTAAATCACGAATTGTTTTTTCGCCGATTGATTGAATTTTTTCTTCTATTTCGGTAATTTCTCTTCGAATGTTTTCATTAGCTAAGGCTGATGCTGATCCGAAAATTTCTACAGAAAATTCAAAACTAGTAAATTCTTTGTAGCAAAAATTTAAAAAATCCGGATCCTCGTCGGAGTATTCAAAAAAATCTTGCCCATCTATTGCAGCCTCAGTCGCTTTTTTAAAAATACGTTTAAGCTTTTTTTGATGAGACTTAATCGCCGAGTTTTTTGCAGCAATATCTTCTTTTGCTTTAGTTGAAATGCTTTTAGCGATCTTGGCGCTGATTCTTGATTTATTCATATCGTGACTTCAGTCTAGATATTGAAGATTGCTAGCAAAAACAT